>WNGP01000999.1_pt1 | contig 22685 bp, 11 predicted proteins | sample 5407671 | NCBI WGS metagenome assembly WNGP01 (sample SAMN13153381, study PRJNA577476) | soil metagenome | isolation source: 40 cm soil or saprolite under Garry oak tree replicate 2 | place: USA:California | collected 2016-06-15
GAACAGCAGAAGTCAGGTTATAGGTAGGAGTGTTGGGCTCTGACTGGTCGAGAGACCAGAGCCATTGTTGGGCAAATGAGGCCGGAAAACTGCGCACATCTTCTTCCGACGAAACGTTGTGTGCCGGAGGCATAGTCATAAATAATCCCTTTCCTCTTCATGTAAACAGAGATTGCAGGCTATCCAGGACAATAACACGCGATCCACCAGATGAGATAGATGTAAACCGGTCATCAACTACTTTATGAAATATCCCTTCTGATACTTTTGAGGAGGATACTATAGAGGATGTTGGGAAATAATTACGATCACGTTAAAAGATGGTTGTGAATATGCAAATGTAGTTATGAAACGTCCATAACGACCAGGACTTTTGCGACCGAAAGTGGTAATACACGTTTTATGTGCTTTGCGTGCGCTGAAGCGCACGCAAAGCACATAAAACGTGTATAAAAGGATCATTTGCGGCGCAGCCGCAACATGTACGGGACTATTGTCTTACTGTTCTGAGTAAAACTAGCCAGGTTCGTTTTTTCTATGATATATTAGCTGCCTGGATGATGCTGCCCTGAATTTGTGGAGAAATGCAAGCTGGAATATGCTCCATCCATAAAGGCTGGAACGAGGAAACTGGGGTAAAAGAAGATATACCGACCTGACCTGCCGGGTGAGAGCATCCTCCCGCCTGGACCAAATTGCGAGTAGAAATTGCACATAGATGAAGCAAGCACGGAGGTATTCCCACATGGACTTTACAGCAATTCAGCGAATCTGGCGGAGTTCTATCAATGAGATGGATCCATGGTTGGCTACTTTGCTGGAGCGAGAAGAAGAAAGGCAGTTCAGACAGATTTGCCTGGCTGCTGCTTCAAGTTTGTGCCCTCCTTCAGTGAGAGAGGCACAGGCCTCTGTCTTTTCTAATATCGATGCTGAAGGTTACCCACCTAAACGCATGGCTCAAGTCGGTTTGGAACATCTTCTCGACTTAGATGAACAGGTGTCACATTACCAACGCTATGGAGACACACGCTACAACAAAGGCACTGAACTGGCCAATGTAGTTGAAGTTGTAGCCCAAAGACGCGCCTCAGCAGCTTTCTCGACAGAATGGGCTAACAATAGCGACATCTCCGTTAACGCCTCGGATATCCATGTTAACTTGCAGTGCCCCACCGGTTCATTAGCCAATACCGCGGTATTCGAAGCACTTTTGAAACCAGGAGACGTTGTTTTAAGCATGAACCTGGTAGACGGCGGTCATTTGACCCATGGGAGTCCATTGCACAGGTCTGGAAAAACATACAGAATAGTCCATTATGGAGTAGATCCATTAACGCAGCAATTGGACTACGATCAAATCAGGGATCTAGCTCATCAATATCATCCCAAATTGATTGTTGGCGGAGCCAGTTCTTATCCCTGGGCAATTGACTGGAAGAGGTTTCGACAGATTGCTGAAGAAATCGAGCCAAGACCCTATATTTTAGCTGACATCTCCCATCCTGTTGGCCTGGTCATCGCAGGCCTTATTCCCAATCCAGTAGGTTATGCGGATGTCGTGACTTTTACCACCTACAAAACACTGTGTGGCCCAAGAGGAGCAGCTATTCTCTCTACAGACCATACTATCTCCGCCTCCATTGATAGAGCGGTTTTTCCCGGATTGCAAAGTGCCCCTGTCTTTCAGCAGATTGTGGCATTAGCAATGGCCTTTGAAATAGCAAAGACTCAAGAGTTTAAGCTGCTGCAACAAAAAATTGCAGAGAACGCTCGTCTTTTATACCAGAATCTTACTCGCCTGGAAATACCCATAGCTTTTGGAGGCACGAATACACATATTGTGGTAGCTGACGTTGGAAAAATTCCGACTTCCACAAAGTACAAATTAACTGGCGATGTTGTCGCACGTATATTAGAGAGGGTTAGAATTAGCTGCAATAGCAATCTTATTCCAGGCGATAAGTATGCCCCTCTAGCTTCTGGCATCCGCATGGGAACCACGTGGATTTCACAATTAGGTTATGGTGAGACCGAAGTACGCGAGATTGCTACTATCATTGCTGAGATTTGTAAAGGTATAAAACCATTTCGTTTTTACGGCCCCCGGCGAGAAACACTGGGAGGCAAAATTAGTGAAGAACTGCTCCAATCTACAAGCCAGCGAGTAAGTGAAATCTTAAAGAAAAGTAACGAGCCAAATACATTTCCTGAAAAGGGGCGAGAAGGCAGAAATTATGCAAAAGCACAGCCAGCGCTTCTTGCTACAGGCAAAGTAGAAATATGGGATTTGAGGAATTGGACAGAAGCATTGGTCGTCATGGGAGAGCGATCAACCAGTTTTTTGCAGTCAATCGTTACCAGAGATATTTACGATCTGAAAAAAGGAGAAGTTTTTTCTGCACTCGTTTTGAACGCGAATGGGGAAAAGCGCCTCAATGTACTCGTTTGCTCTTTGTCCAGTGAGCCGCACCCACGCTATTTGCTTGTGTATCAACGCAGCCCTGAAACAAATTTCTGCGATTGGTTGCATATGCTTTCAGATGGGCATGTTGAAATCGAAAGAGATGATCCTTATCTCACGGTCGATGGACCGGTGGTCATAAAGAGCGTGGATTCCGGGTATTTCGATCATGCAAGTATGGGGGAAGCCCTTATACTTGGAGAGGAATCCGACAAGCTTATAGAGAGTATATTTGGCGTTGGGAATACAAGGCCGCTAAGTGTGGTAGAGATACCATTTCGTGATCGAACGTTGTTTGGAATAAGAACTTTAACGGCTCAGGGTACGGCAGCGTGGAAGATCATTGGAACGCAGCAACTTCTAGCTGAACTCTTAGAAATAGTATCTAGAACATGTCAGTTACGGATACCTGGCGATGCTCAATCTGGAGATGAGTTATTCGATGTGAAGCCTGAAATTGACGGCGCCGTACGAGCACTTGCCGGTTCTGGTAGCGGCATCGAGCCAGAAGTAGGGTCTCTAATTGCAGGCAGCAAACCTTATTTCATCGGGCAAGCTTGGCTTCCAAAGGCAGCAAACCTGAACAAGAAACGGTTTTCTTTTGAAGAGATTAATTCTTCTGGAAACCATTCCAAGCCATCTCCGCTTGCTAGTTGCCATAGAGCTTTAGGTGCTACCTTCACTAATTTCGCTGGTTGCCAGATGCCTCTTTACTATACCTCTAACATCGATGAACTTCAATCTATACGCAAGAATGTGGGCCTATTTGATCTTTCCTACAAGGTGTTACTTGGCTTTCAAGGGAATGGAGCAGAAAGGTTCTTAGATCTCGTACTTACAGAATATATTCCCCAACTTGATACAGGTGGAAGCTGTCGAGCCTGTATCTTGAGTCCTGAAGGAATGATCATCAGCGACTGCATTCTTTACCGCCTCGCATCTGATTACTTCATCATGGAGTTAAATCCTGACAACGCTCAAATGGCAGAAAGCTGGTTACGTGCAGTTGCTGCTCGGGAGGCGATTATAGATCTGGCAAGACCAGGCGTCGAGGTCGATAAAAATTGTAGCATAACGAATCTCAAGACTTGTTCCGATCCGTTGATTGTTCTTGCTCTTCAAGGACCAAAATCTACGGCCATCATTAAGAGTCTTCTAAACGCTAATAAAAGCCCCTACATTTTGAACAGCCTTAGCAAAGGACACATTACAGAGCTTTCCTTTGCAGGTTTTTCCGGTTGGATTGCCCACAGGGGATATACTGGAGAGCGCGTAGGATACGAAATCTTCGCGCCTCAATCGAAAGCAGAGTCCCTGTGGAACGCTCTGATGAATGTAGGTTTTGATCATTCCCTGGCTCCAATAGGCCTGAGCGCAGCAGACAGTCTCAGAATAGAAGCTGGTCTACCCCTTTATGGGAAAGAACTTGCTGGTCCGTATCATATTAGTCCTATGGAGGCCGGTTTTGGTAGTTGCATCAAACTTCATAAACCCTTTTTTGTAGGTAGGCAGTACATGCTTTCCCACTCACCCTCCAGAAAAATTGTGCGACTACGCGCAGAGATAGATGCTGCGAACCTGACGAAACTTGAACCAACCATCCATAATGAGTCAGGCAAAATCATTGGAGTAACAACCAGCACCGCCTCTACTTCAGAGCAGTACTATGGGCTTGGACTGCTCGACGAGCATGCGTTTGATAAAGAGAAAGTGTTTCTTTCCTGCAACGGTGCGCCTTTAATACCGGCCGAGGTTGGTTTTATCCCATATGCCGCGGTGATAGACGCCTAGGACGACCTCGCAGAAATAACTCCCAGGTCTAAGCCAGGATTTATCCTACACTAAGGACTCACAGTTAAGAGGGTCTTACTCAGTCGCTTGGTGAGCCGTCTCCTGTACCTGGTTGAGACACACACTCAAATGTTCGGCCAGGATGTGGAGATTCTCGTTTTTACTGCTCACGTGCATGCCAGGAAAGACAAAGTCCTCTACCTCTTTTGTTCCAGACACCTGGCGCCAATCTTTGTGATTCGCGAACACTTCACCCGACCAGAAGCATGTAAGCTTGCCAGGATACGGACCGGGCATGTAATCTGCAGACACCCAGCGATAGATACCCGACCACTGGTAGCGCAGAGCCTTCGTCGGTGGGAAGATCCTGTCGAATCTCGACCGGACAGGGAATGTTTTGTCTTGTTTGCGCCTCAACTCACTCCGTTCGTCGATTGATATTTGCACTTTCTTCCTGTAAGCTGCGATGCGCAAGTAAAGAACGCGGAGAAACCAATCTAATTGCTTTCCCTGGTCAAGACGCAGCAGAGTGCCGTAGCGATTGATGGCGCCTCGAAGCGATCGGTGAGAGCCAGGCAACGCGGGGTCCATCAACGCCAGCAAGTTCACCACCTGCCCTTGCGCATGCAGTTGTCGGGCCATCTCATACGCCACCAGGCCCCCATTGCAAAAGCCCCCTAGCAGGTATGGCCCCTCTGGCTGAACCGCCCGCATTGCTTCAATGTGCGCTGCTGCCATCTCTTCGAAGGCCGGCGGAGTGCCACGACGATCAAACTCGTAAGGCTCAAGCACGTAAAAGGGTTGATCCGGCCCAAGACCGCGTGCCAGGTTCAAACAATAGAAACCACCACCATACCAATCTCCATGTAAAAAGAAGAATGGTCGCTTGGATCCGCCCGCTTGTACCGCTACTACCCGAGCCGGCGAGGCGCTCTCTTTTGCCGTGCAAGTTTCTTCTTCCTTAACAAGCACATCAGTCAGGTGCTCTATTGTCGCCCCAGCATAGAGGGCAGCGAGAGGCAGCTTCTTGCCACACACCTGCTCGACGCGAGCTACCATCTGAGCGGCCAACAAAGAATGTCCGCCTAGCGAGAAAAAGTTGTCTCGCATGCCAATGGGCCGCACGTCTAACAACCCCTCCCAGATCTGCACCAGCTGATGTTGTATCTTGAGGATCGGAGGTATATAGGTTTCTTCCTCTGGATGCCTGGTTACGTCTAGCGCTGGTAGGCCCCTCCGGTCAACCTTGCCATTCGGTGTCAAAGGCAGCGCCTCAAGCGATATGAAGGCTGCTGGTACCATGTACGCGGGTAATTTCTCTTCCAGATATCTACGCAGACTGGTGATGGTGAACGACTCTCCCGGCTCTGCAACGAGATACCCTACCAGCCGCTTCTCACCAGCTCTATCGTCTCGTGCCACCACAACGGCTTCTCGCACCTGGGGATGCCGGGTGAGTATCGCCTCTATCTCCTCTAGCTCGATACGGAAGCCGCGAATCTTCACTTGATGATCCAGGCGGCCCAGAAACTCGATACTTCCATCCGCCCGGTAGCGAGCCAGGTCGCCTGTCTTGTAGAGGCGCGCATCTGACCGAGAACTCCACGGATGGGCGATGAACTTCTCGACAGTCAACTCGGGTCGGTTCAGGTACCCCCGGGCCACACCCACACCGCCGATGTGCAGTTCACCCGGCACACCGACAGGGACCGGCTGCCTTTGCTTGTCCAGTATGTAGATCTGGACGTTGGACAGAGGACGGCCAATGATCGACTCACTCAACATCGGCTGCACCTGGCAAGCCGTTGCATCCACCGTACATTCGGTTGGACCGTAGACATTGTAGTAGCGCGTCTTGGAACTGGCAGCTAGCACCTTCCAGACCTCCCGGTCGAGTACGTCTCCTCCTATCAGTACCAGCCCTGGAGCCACTTTCGACCACCCAGCAAGTCCAGCTGATAGGACGAGCTTCAACTGCACAGGTGTGCAATCCAACACATCCAGGGAATGTTTACCCAGGTAGGCCAGCAGAGCTGCTCCATCCAACCGTACCTCCTCTGGCAAGATGTAGAGCGTGTGACCAAAGAGCAATTGCACGATTTGCTTGATCGAAGCATCAAAGGCCAGTGGGGCATTCAGGCTCACGCGCAAAGGTGTACGCTGCTGAGCGTAGACCGTCTTCGCAAGCGCTGTGGCTAAATTCACCACCGAGCCGTGCTCGATCATCACACCCTTGGGACTGCCGGTAGAGCCGGAGGTGTAGATGACATAGACGAGATTCTCTGCCGTGACCCTGCTGGGCAGATTTTCGGTTGGCTCACGAGTAATGACCTCCCAATCCGTGTCCAGGCACACGACCTGGGTGTCGTGCTGAGGCAGGCTTCCCAGCAGTCGCTGCTGGGTCAGAAGCACGGCTACCTGGCTATCATGGAGCATGAAGGCCAAACGGTCTGGCGGATAGGTGGGATCCAGTGGGACAAAGGCGCCTCCCGCCTTGAGGACAGCCAGCAGCGCCACGATCATCGCCAGGGAGCGCTCCATACAGATACCCACCAGCACCTCCGGCCCTACTTCCAGGCTTTGCAAGTAGTGGGCCAACTGATTGGCCCTGGTGTTAAGCTGGCGATACGTCAATTGTTCATCTTCAAAGAACAGCGCGACGGAATCTGGCGTGCGCTCCACCTGAGCCTCAAAGAGCTGGTGGACACAGCGATCCCTGGAGTATGCTGCTGAAGTCGCATTCCACTCCACCAGGAGTTGCTGGCACTCAGTCCCTGTCAAGAGGGGTAACGCTGAGAGGCGTTGTGCAGGATCGTCTACAATACCCTCGAGCAGCGTTTGCCAGTGGCCTGCCATACGAGCGATGGTTGCCTCATCGAAGAGATCGGTACGGTACTCGAAGCGGCAGACCAGGCTTCCCGGTTCGTCAATGAGTTTGAGAGAGAGGTCGAACTTTGAGGTGTTCGTCTCAACAACTATTGGAGTGTTGACCCAGCCTGCCATGGGGGAACGTAACGGCGGATCAAGGGTGAACAGCACCTGGAAGAGCGGGTTCCGGCCAACGGTGCGTTCAGGTTGCAGTGCCTTGATCAGGTATTCAAAGGGCACATCTTGATGCGCAAAGGCGTCAAGGACCACCTCGCGTACCCGCCCCAGCAACTCGCGAAACGACAGGTTGCCTGCCAGGTCGGTGCGCAGCAGCAGTGTGTTGACAAAGAAGCCAATGAGCGCCTCGGTCTTTGCTTGCGTGCGCCCCGATGTGACGGTACCGATCACGATGTCGTCTTGTCCGCTGTAGCGGTGTAATAAGGTCTGGAACGCTGCAACCAGGGTCATGTAGAGCGTGACGCCTTCCTGGCGGCTGAGCGCTTTGAGCGCCCCGGTCAGATCTGGGGACAGTGTAGTGAAATACTGCGCACCTTGTACAGTTGGTAACACAGGGCGTGGACGATCCCACGGCAAGGTCAGGCTGGCAGGAGCCCCTGCCAAGTGCTGCTTCCAGTATGCCAGGTGCTCAGCCAGGCGGTCTCCACGCACGTGCTCCTGCTGCCAGATAGCATAGTCGACGTACTGGAAGGGCAAATCGCTTAGCGGGGAGGGCTGACCAGCGGCACATGCCTGGTAGAGCGCAGCCAGTTCTTCAGAGAGGACGCTTTCTGACCAGCCATCGAAAATGATGTGATGGATGATCAGGACAAGCACGTAGGCTTCCGCATCCAATTTGAATAAAGTGGTACGCAGCAGGGGCGCCTGGCTCAGGTCAAAAGGTCGCTGTGCCTCTTCATTTGCCAACCTCCGCGCTTCGGCCTGCCGTTGATCCTCGGACAGCGCTGACAGGTCAACTACTGGCAGGGGTAGCATGAGGCTAGGGACAATGACTTGCATTGGTTGTCCATCGATAGCTACAAATCTAGTGCGCAAGACTTCATGACGTTCAACAAGCGCATTCAGGCTCTGTATAAGCGCCTGCTCATTCACGGTGAAGTTCAGACGGATGGTACTGGATTCGTTATAGGCAACACTACTAGCCTCCAATTGATCCAGGAACCAGAGGCGTTGCTGGGCAAATGAAGCCGGAAACGCGGATATAGATTGATCCAATTGGATGTCCATCTCATTCGCTGGAGATGTGTTCATACTACCGCCCTTTCACTTTCTTTTTGTTCTTCTTTTTGCCACCCAGGAACTTTTTACGTAATGCTTTCATTACAATTTCGTCTTCTGGGCTGCTCTTAAACTGCCTGATCAGTGCAATATAGCTGACAAGGAAAACAGGGATGAGCAAAAGTTGTATGGACAAAATTGCATGACCCAAATGAGCAGCCATCTGTACATGGTAAGCATTGAAGAGGTATAACAGGCCAACGACCGGTGCAGCGCTAATCACCCCAGCCGCTACTGGCTTGAGAACATCTAAACGATACGGATGCATCTTGAGCAACAAGCGTACCTGGAGCAATCGCATGAGATTCAATGTGCATATAGCAAGTCCGGTGCTAATGGCCGTGCCCATTGCGCCATAGTGTGGAGTGAGCAAAATACCTAGCCCAATGTTGACCACAACAGCAACAAGCGAGTTGAGGAACGAAAGCCGCTGATATCCTGTCATCAGGAGCACATAGCCAACGGCGCCAGTTCCAGCATTGATCATACTTCCCACGGAAAATGCGATTAATAGCGGCCACCCCGACCCAAAGCCTGAACCAGGTAAGAGCATTAAATATGGGGAAAAAAGAACCACAATCAGAAATAGTGGTAGGGTGAATGTCGTCGTCCATTTGGTTGTGAGCTTGAATATTGACTCGAGTTTTTGCATTTCCCCTTTGCTATGAAGTTCTGCAATAGTCGGTGCAAAAACGTTGTTGATAGAACTTAATGGTAAGGCGATAAAGCCACCTAATCTCATAGCAGCTCCATATTGTCCAATTGCGACATCGACAATACCAAAAACTGCCAGCAGAATTGTATCGATAGAGTCCAATAAAGTATCAACAATAGTAGTCAAAAAGTTGAGTGAGGCAAAGGTGAGCCACTCGCGTACTTCATATCGTTCAGGCTCAGGTGTAGCAAAACGCGAAAACTCCCGGAAAAGAAAATACAAGCTAAGTAAAGTGTTGAACAGTGTGCCGATCAAATAGGCTACGGCAACCGCAACGATACCATCCTGGGTATGGAAGAAGATCACTACAAACCCCAACAAAAGAATCATCAATGTTGGCTGGAGAATACTCGATGAGAGCACACGCCATTTGAAGGCTTTAAAGCCGCGCAAACCGGCGAACCAGACAACCTGCATGGTCGTTAATGGAATTGCCGGCGCCAGAATCTGCAGGAGTGTAATCCCACGGCTGAGAGTATCTGTATTAGCGACGTGATGCTTGAAATTGATCCAGTAACCAACCAGAATGGGTGCAAAATACAGCAAAAGTAATGCAGCAATAATACCGGCGCTTCCCGCCAGCGCTGTGCAAAAAATCAACACTCCTCGCAGAGATTTTGGTTGCTGCTTGCTTCGATAGATTGCTACAAAGCGTACCGAGGCATCATCTAAGCCAAGATTGAAGATGGCATAGATCAAACTGACCAGAGATAAGCTCAACGTGTATATCCCATAGCCCGCCGGACCGAAGCCATACTGAATGAGAAATGAGCCTATATACCTGAGTATGCTACCAATGGTACTTCCAAGGCTTTGCAGACCAGCTGCACCGGCTACACCGGAGACTTCAGACTGCATCTCAGGTTTTGGCTTCCCTTGCTGAATCGCCAACCCTGTGTATACCATCATGGGGACCGTGCTGAGCTTCTCAAATTCGGCAGCATCATTGAGGTCTTGAGTGGGTCCAAAGACAGATCTAAGCAGCAAAGTTTCCAACTTGTCTATTGGTTCCTGCTCAACCAAAGGCGCATAAGAATTCCTTCTTTGCAACTCATGTGGTTCTCCCTCCTGAAGTGCACGCCTGGGCACGCCGGGGAGTTCTACGAATTGTTTTCTCCTCGCAGGTATTGAAGCCGGCATTTTCAACGTTGGTCGTTCATCGACTTTTGTTGTCTCTACAGGCTTTTCATTGTGCTGATGTACCTGTCCAACCTGTTGCCATGAAGGTAACCTTCCCTGCTGCTCCTGCGTGATCGGTGAAGGTTCCTGAGCTTCTTCCTCTGGGAATGGTGATTTGAACAACCTTTTGGGAGGTCGCGCATGATGAAGCGTTGAAGTGGGCAATTTCAACGTTATCTGGTCATCCTCTTCAGTTGGCGTCGCTATCGTCTCCACGATAGGCCGAAATCTCGATTGTTGTAGACAGAGCTTCGTAGAATCATGATCGGTACGCTCAAATTGGTAGCTCATGACTTACCTCTCACTCTGCTAACGTGGGAACGTTTGCGAGTGGACTGTGCTAGACGCTGCCTCGCCCCCCTCCCGTATTTTCATATATCTTTATGTATCTATACACTTTACTATACTCTTATTCCCACTAATCAGAACTTATTGTTGTATTCTGGTAGCGATTCGTATTCATCTGGTTAAGATTTCATAACTTTATCTTCTGCTTATCTTTCTCCTCCGCTTCGCTCAGGGTGACACGCATTATCTCCAAATGTCTATACTTCATCGAATAACTTGCATTTTTGCTTCCACTCATGCATAATGCAGAAAAATATTGCTGAGGAGGCACGTGGCTCATGTTGTCTAAGGCGCGCAGTTGCGCAGTCATTGGTTTAGAAGGCGCACTTGTCGAAGTTGAAGTCGATATCGCCAATGGCCTGGCCGCTTTTAGTATCGTAGGACTCCCGGACACCGCTGTAAACGAAGCCAAAGACCGCGTCCGCGCGGCCATCAAAAACAGCGGCCTCCTCTTCCCCTTTAAACGCATCACCGTCAACCTTGCTCCCGCCGACCTGCGCAAAGAAGGCCCGGCTTACGACCTTCCTATAGCCATTGGAGTGCTGTTCGCATCAGGCCAGATCAACCCCGACGAACAGATCGAAGAGCATCTCTTTCTCGGAGAACTCTCGCTGGACGGCAGTGTGCGGCATACCAATGGCATCTTGCCCATGGTCGCCCTGGCCCGCGAGAAACACATCAAAGCCGTCTTTGTGCCGGCAGTAGACGCGATGGAAGCCGCCCTGGTGCAGGGCGTCACCATCTATCCCGTCGAGACCCTGGGTCATCTCGTTGCCCACCTGAACGATGAACGCCAGATCGAGCCTTACATCCCTGACCCCCACCTGCTCGATTACGCCGAGCAAGCCGCCTACGCCCAGGATGTCGGGGCCGTTCGCGGCCAGGAGCACGTCAAACGTGCCCTGGAAGTTGCCGCCAGCGGAGGCCACAACGTCCTCATGAGCGGCCCTCCAGGGTCCGGCAAAACACTCCTGGCTCGTGCCCTTGTGGGATCCCAGGATTAGTGTCGTTGGTGCCATTATTAGTGTCGCCAGCGTCACTATTTCCCCTCACGTCCGCGTGAGTTTTCCCGGCATTCGTCTCGCCTTACCCTTATGGGCTATTGCTCAGCTAGTGAGAATCCCGAAGTTAGTGTCGCTATCCGACTGAAAAAGGAGCGCCGCGATGAATATCACCTCCGTGATCCCCGACGGCTATAACGGGCCGGTCAAGCAGCTCACCTGCCGGATCTGCAAGCACCTCTTCTACCTCGCCATGGCCGATTACGAACGGTTACGTGAGGTCTCCTACTGCCACGAGTGCAGCCTCATTCTCCTGGAAGAGCTCCAGAGAAACCAGGCGGCGCCGGGCAGTACAGCCCCCGGCCAGACCCCTCGTCCCGCCCCTCTCCCAGTAACGCGAGTACCAGGCCCCGTTCAGCGGCCACCAGAGCCAGCATCGGCCTCTCTCCGACCGGCTCTGCACGTTCCGCAGCCCCGCAGCATCGACCGCGACAAGATGACGGTCGCGCAGCTGCTCGAGGAAGCAAAAATGCTCGATAAAATCTGGCGCTACAGGGAGGCTCTGTTTTCGTATGAGCAGGCGCTCCAACGTGATCCTGGGTGCCTCGCGGCTTTTTACGGCAAAGGAGAAATGCTGAGCCAGTTAGGCCGGACCAGGGAGGCGTTAGCTGCGTACGACGACATCTTGCAGCTTGATGCTACTGCGGCCAGAGCCTGGGGAAAGAAAGGGTACGCTCTCATCGCTTTACATCGCTACACTGAGGCTCAGGCTGCTTTTGATCGTGCTCTTCAGCTCGACCCATCCGACAGCGGGGCACAGAGCGGCAGCCACTTTCTCTCCTCCTACATATTTCGCAAGCAAGGAGTCGAGGGAAACGCTGACACGGTAAAAAGACAAACAGCTGCGAAAGAAACGCTAGCGAAACCCTGCCACTCTGCTGAGGATTACTATGAAGTAGGCAATGCGCTCATCACGCTCAAACGAGATGATGAAGCGTTTGCGGCTTTCGCACGGAGTATCGAACTTGACCCTCTCAATTTGGATGTCTACGAACGCATCGCAAGCCTCCGTTATTACAGAGGGGATCATGAAAAATCGCTGGCTATGTACGACCAGGCGCTCCAGATCTTTGGTAGTTGTGCAATGCTTCATGAAAAGAGGGCTGAGGCGCTTGTCCACCTGAAACGGTATCAAGACGCACTGGATGCCTGCAACCGGGCCATTGAGCTCGATGAAAGCAGCGCAAGCGCTTACTCCGAGAAAGGCGAGATTCTTCACCTGTTACGACGATTCGGGGAAGCTCTCGATGTATTTGATGTCGCCATCAGCCTGGATCCCGATGCCGACACTCCACAGAGGCAGAAGGCCGAGATGCTGGCAGACTGGGGAAAATATGAGGACGCGCTCGCGCTCTATGATCACGTGATCCGCCTCGACCCTTACGACTTTTCTGCGTACCGCGGGAAGGCGAGATTGCTTGCCCGCATCAACCGCGAAGAAGATGCACTCGCTGTCTATGACCAGTCTATTGAGCAGATCCCTCAGAGCTTTGAGGGGTACTGGTGGAAGCTCATGTTCCTTTCAGAACGCAAGCGGTATGCTGATGGGCTGGCTACCTGTGACCGCTGCATTGCGCAGAATCCCCACCTCGCGCAGGCCTACGAGTGGCGAGGTCGCATGCTGAGCCATTTAGATCGGGACGAAGAGGCGCTTGCCTCGTACGAACAGGCACATCGATTAGACCCGGGAGATGAGGGAATACTCCTGGCTCAAGTGAGGATACTCGCCTGGGCGAAGCGTTTCGACGAGGCGTTGGAGCGATGCGAACAGGCGATCCGACTGGCCCCGGCGAAACCCGGACCCTACGAAGAGAAAGGAGACATCCTCAGAAGCCTGAAGCGCTACGAGGACGCCCTGCCGGCGTATCGCAAGGCGGCGCAACTGGATCCCCAGAAGACCTCTGTGCATGAGAAAGTGGGCGATCTCCTCAGCAAACTGGAGCGGTTTGACGAAGCTGTGAAGGCCTATGACCACGTGCTTCGGCTCAGTCCGGATAACGTTGGTGCATACGGCTCGAAGATCCGCGCCTTAGAGAAGTTGAAACACTACGACCAGGCCCTGGCCGCCTGCAACAAAGGACTGCTGCGCAGCCCGCAGGATCTCTCACTGATCTCGGCCAGAGCCGACGTATTGAAAAAGCTCATGCGGTATGAGGAGGCCAATGCCGAGTATGATCGGATAGAGAGAATTAACCCTCGCTCGCTGTACGTTTTGAGCAGCATTATGGGCAAGGTCGATCTCGGGAAAGTAGCAGTAGCAAAAGCGAGGTTGGAAGCAGAGGGCAAAGAGATCAGCGACGAGACTATCGAGGCGGAGATCCGCCTGATGCACCAGGAAAAGCGGGCAGCCGAGTTGAAAGCCGCGTTGAGGGCCTCTCCTCTCTTTCAGCCGATTTGCCTGTTGATGCAGGAGAGGCAGGAGTGGAGCGGAACTGCAAAACAATTCAAGGAGCTCATCTGCTCGAGCTTTCCCGACGAGTTCGTGAATTGGTACCGGGCACCGCATAAATATGTGGAAGAGTTAAAGAAGATCGCCCCGGAGCTGCGGGTAGAAGGAATAACAGCTGGCGTTCCTCCCGATACCACACTGGTCACGCTCACGAAGACGGCGACGGAGGAGCAGCCTCACCCTGCATAGCAAATAAAGTACATGTAGAGTGGACGAGAAAGTGGCGAGCACTCGCCGGGCCAATAAGCCTCTTTGAGAAGCACAAAAGCCCCGGCAGCCAAAGTACCAGCGGGGCCTTTCTCTCAGTGTTTTCCAGTGTTCTCAGGAAGGAGGCAGACGATCTAAAACCTGAAGAAGCAACCCGCCCAAATCATCAAGCTTCTTATCTTGTTCTCCAAAGCGAGCAGTCACGCTCTGCTCAAAGGAACCCAGGTGACCCTCCAGGGCTTGAAAACGCTCACGCACGCTCTGTTCGAATGGGTCCAGACGACCCTCAAGCACATCAAAACGATCCTGCACGCCCTGCTCGAAAGCGCCGACACGCTCATTGAGGGCAGCAAGGCTCACCTTCATCTCTCGGATATCTTTGCCCTGCTCTGCCATGACGCCAAGCAGTATCGTTTCATTATGGTGAATATCGGCCATACCTTTCCGCAGAACGACCACTGATTGCTCTACAGTGGAAAGGCGCTCTTCTTGAGTCGGCATCGAACCCTCCTTCTCTTCAAGAAGCATACCACATTTCTCTTTAAAACAACATCCCCGAAAACTGACCCAGAAGTGAACGGGCCTAGAGTGAAAGATGAACAATCTTTCGATATAGAAGCATTGTAACAGACGCGACTCACCGCCCCCTATTTAAGAATCACGATAAGCTCACGAACATTTAAAGCCTCGATGCTGGACTAAAAATACCGTGAACCAAGAAGATCCGTGATGAGTCATTATATCGGGTTGCGAATGTTGGCTTCGTCAAAACTTACAATGTTAAATGTCAACTACTTTGGTTACCGTCAGGGGGTACCGGCAGGAGTTCGAGTCGTCAGTTCTGGGGGAGGGACCGGCAAATCTCAAGCGTGGCACTGGCCGGAATCATGGGTCTCCCGCACCTTCCGATTCTTCACGCTTTAAGGCGCGGGCTGCCTGCGCCCCGCGCGTTTTCCAGCGAATGGCCTCCTGCCACATTCCCTGCACGTCATGGAACCAGTGTATAGCCAGCGCAAATGCGAGGACAAGCTCGTCGTTATCGGACACCGCCTCCCACGCGCGGCGTATTTGCGGAAGCTCAGCAGCGATGGTCGCCAATCCTCCGGGTTCCGTTCGATTAAAGCCAGATAGTAGGCGGCATGCCGCGCTTTCGCATGACTCATCCCTCCAACTCCTTTTACTAGGGTGTAGTACAGCCAAAGAACAGCAAAGACATCCATCGCCCGAAGTAAAATTGAAAGGGAACCAACACTTCAGCATCTGTTCTCTCCGCTCTTCGCGGTTCCGCAGGTCCTATACAATGGGTAAGAAATGGCATCGGAGAGCCTCAGAATTAGCTGTTTCCCTCTTCCAGAGACGTTCCCTGCTCCGCATGCAGGTCCAGGCGGACCTTCATCAAGACTGCGTGATCCTGTGCGAGTTCTGGAAGCTGCAGTGTCTCATCTAGCATCACGACTTGCGCGAGGAGACGGTCGGCTTCCGCCAGGTTACCTGTGCTCTGCTGGAGGATGGCCATATTGGACAAAACGACGCGCTTTCCCACCTGCTGGCCTGTCGCTTCCCGTATCGCCAGCGCTCGCCTGTAGTACTCCATAGCGCGTTGTGGCTCTGCCATATCAGTGTACAGCACCCCCAGATTTGTCAGTGTGGCGGCCTGCCATCCCTTATTGTCAGTCGCCTCGTGGATTGAGAGAGCCTGCTCCAGACAGGAGCGAGCCAGTTGGTACTCCTTGCATTTGGTGTACACCAACCCTATACTTGTCAGTGTAGAAGCCTGGCTCGATCTCTTACCCATCGCCTCATTCAGTGCCAATGCCCTTTGATAGTACTCTAACGCGTGCTCAAATTCTTGCGCTTCGCAGTACAGCCATCCCACATTGTCCAGTGTTGTGGCCTGGCCGTTACGGTCGCCAAACTCCTCTTCAAGGCTCAAGGCTTGCATGTAGTACTTCAATGCCTGTTCTCGCTCTCCTAAGTCGGCATAGGTTACCCCCAGGTTATCAAGGGCCGCTGCCTGTCCGCTGTGATCTCCTACCGCTTCCCCGATCTCTAGTGCTCGCTTATAGTACTCCAGAGCCCACTGCAGTTCCCCCAAGTCGCAGTACAGCATGCCAATCCTATTGAGCGTTACTCCCTGCCCCCGCCGATCACCCTCGGCTTCTCGGGCCTTCAGAGCCCGGGTAAGGTAGCCCAGGGCGCGCTCAGGTTCTCCTCTATCCGCATACACAGCCCCAAGGCTATTCAATGTGGCGGCCTGGCCCGTTCGATCCCCTGCTGCCTCCTCGAGTGCCAGCGCGCGCGTAAAATACTCCAGCGCCTGCTGTGGTTCACCTGTGCGGTCATAGATGAGGCCGATGTTGTGGAGTGTGCATGCCTGCTCAACTTGATCTCCTTCTTCTTCGTGGATAGGCAGGGCTACATGATAACATTCTAATGCCTGCTGTGTTTCCCCTAAATTACTATAGACCAGACCGAGATTGTTGAGGAGTATTCCCTCCGCACTGCGCTGCCGTAAGGCTCGCGCTGCTTCCAACCCGCGTCTTGCCCAGCGAATGTATTCCTGCCAGAGATTTTGCGTTCGCGGAAACTGATCCATTGCCCATATGAATTCGAGCACCTTTTCATCATTTTCGGCTATTGTTTCCCAGGCACGCTGAATTTGTGGGAATTCAGCAGAGATCGCGCGCCAGTCATCCAGCTCACGCTTGATCAGAGCCAGGTAATAGGCGGCGTGCCGGTCCCGAGTATGGCTCATATTTCTTCTTCCTTTCGCGCTGCAGTAGGGTAGTTGACCAGCGATGCCTCCGGACGTTTCCCCATCTGGGGAGTGCCAACAATTGGCGTGCACAGAACCCATGTATGGGATAAGCACTGGCTTGAGGAACTCAGGAGGCATTTCCCCCACCGTCTTAATGGCATACAGATGGGTATATTGTGGAGCGAATACTTCGTCACTCCTTCCCTCAAAGAATATGAGGAGGAGAGAATTAAGAAGCACTCGTTGGTCGGCCGCTTTCTTGCGGGGACTGCACCTCTCCCCTGTTTCGCTCTGCACACACCACCGGTAAAAGGCTGTGATGCCGCTCCAGATCTGGATGCTGAAGTGCTTCATCCAGCAGCACGAGGCGCTCCAGTAAACTCGTAGCTTCAGCAAGGCTTCCCACTGTTCGGTATGCCCGTGCCATATTCCATAAGACGACGCTCAGTCCCACTGGATCCTCAATCTCTTCGCGAAGAGACAGCGCTTGCTGATAGTATTCGAGCGCTGTGGAGTACTGTTCCAGACTGTCATAAAGTACACCGAGATTGTTCAGCGTGGCTGCCTGCCATCCCCGGTCACCTATCGCTTTGTGAATCGACAGCGCCTTCTCATGGCACGCCAGTGCTCGCTCTAACTCCCCGAGTTTCGTGTAGACCAACCCCATCTTAGTAAGTGCAGCAGCCTTACCACCCTCATCACCTGTCACTTTCGTAAGCTCCAGTCCCTGCTGAAAGTACTGCAATGCTCGCCGGTATTCCCCCAATTCGTAATATGACCATCCCATATTCCCCAGAAGAGTGGTCTGCCCCTTTTGATCTTGTAAAGCATTTTCTATGACCAGTGCTTGTTCATAATAATCCAATGCCTGGTGGTGATCCCCTAAGTCAGCAAAGATCAGTCCGCAGTTTGACAGGGTGGCGGCTTGCCCCTTCTGGTGCCCTATGGCCTCTCGCACCGCTAACGCCCGTCGGAAGTACTCCAGAGCTTGCTGCAAATCCCCCAAGCTGTGGTGTAAGAGCCCGATTCGGTTCAATGCCACCCCTTCTCCCCTTTGATTGCCCGTTGTTTCCCGAAGAGCCAACGCCCGAGTAAAGCACTCCAGTGCCCGTTGCAATTCCCCACCATTCTCATAGATAGCGCCAAGGTCTATCAGCGTAGCTGCCTGCCCATCGCGATCCCCCTCTGTCTCCTGGATCTGGAGCGCTGTCTGGTAATACCTTGATCCCTCTTGTGAATGGCCTAAATAATTGTAGACCACTCCTATATTATGGAGGCTCATCGCCTGTCCGACGCGATCGCCTATCGCTTCCTGGATGAGGAGTGCCTGTCTGCAATACTCCAGGGCTTGTTGTGTATCCCCCAAATCGTAGTATGCTAACCCGGTGTTATTCAGGAGCTCTCCCTCTGTTTTCCGCAGTCCCAAAGCGCGTGCTGCTTCTAACCCTCGCTTGTCCCAACGAATGGATTCTTTCCAGCGGTTCTGCACGAGGTAAAATTGATCCATGGCCCAGACAAATTCAAGTACCAGTTCATCGTCGTGAGCGATGGCCTGCCACGCTCTTTGAATTTGCGGGAGTTCGCGGGAAATTGTGCTCCAGTCCTCGGGGTCACGCTGCACGAGGGCTAAGTAGTAAAAGGCATGACGACGTTGCGCCTGGCTCATCCTTCCAGCTCCTCCAGCCGTTCGGCAGCGTAATCGGCAAGCAGAGCATGCATCCAGTACCGATCTTCCGGCCGCGGCTCGACGAGCCCACGCTGAATGAGGCGTGCTGTCGTCGCCTCGGCTTCCTCTTGTGAGCACTCCCACACAGAGGAGACCGCCCTGATCTCCCAGGTGAGGGGCTCGCCCCCAAAGACCGATAGCATGGCGAAGCGCTCCTGATCCACCTTGCTGAGGCGATTCACGCTTAAGCCCAGGATAGCTTTGAGGGAGACAGAGGACTCCTCTTCCAAGCCTTTCCTGCCCTCGAGCTGTTCCAACGCCAGCCGAGCCTTCCGTTGCTCGGTCAACTCGTCGAGCAGCCGCTGCATGCGTCGAGGTACCCCGGCCTCATTCGCCAGGAGCCTCCCGGCCAGTTTCAGCGCCAGCGGGAGAAAGGCCAGCCTTTTGCACAGCCGCTGGGCGGCGGCCCGGTCGGCGGCGACGCCTTCGGGAGCCAGTGCTTCGAGCAGTTGAAGAGAAGCTTCCGGGCTCAACACATCGACGCGCAGCGTCCTTTTTGACGTTGCAAGGGTATAGGCAATCGGAGGTTCTCGCGTGGTGAAGAGGGTGCAGCAGCGCGGGCCAGCAACCAGGAAGAGGCTGCCATGATTCACGTCCCAGACGTCGTCGACGATGAGCAGGACCCGCCTCTCGGCGAGCACATCGCGGAGTCGATCACGACAGGCGGCCTCATCCCGTGACGGAATGAGGTCGATTCCCAGCGCTTGGCCCCACCCATTGAGGAGCGTGCGCAGGACCGGGCTCGGTCCTACTTCCGCCCACAAGACGCCATCAGGAAAGCGGGTGCGAATGCCTGCGTGTCGTCCTAACCAGAGAGCGAGCGTGGTCTTGCCTACGCCGCCCATGCCTAGCAGAGCAACGGGAGGCACCTCGGTCGCGGAAAGATCGGGCAAGGCCAGGCGTGCGGAGAGCGCATCCAGATCCTGCTCACGTCCAAACACGCCCTGGGGCGGCAATGGGGGCACGAGAAATGGCCGGGGGTAACCACCGGCATGGCCCGTTCCTGGATCGGAATCATCCCCGCGGGCCTGGGCTGCTTGGGGCTCCCCCTTTCCAAACGGAGCAACTCGCTCGCGCACACCCGCAATCGGTCTCAACTCAGGCGGGAGCGCACCCAGGGCCTGCTCTATCTTTGGATAGGAGTAGGGCCGGGGAATACTTCTTCCGCGCTCCCAGCGGCTGACAGTCCGTTCATCCACCTCTACTCGTCGTGCCAACTCCGCCTGGGACAACCCCTTTTTGAGGCGTGCTTGCTGCAACCAGGAGGCAAACTGCTGCAGATGTTGGTGCATGGACATCGATCCGTTTCTCTTCTGCCTGGCGAAGACAGACTGGCTTTCGAGTGCTTCTCAATGTGCTCCACACCTGAACTCCCCGATGAGGTGTTCAATCCTGCCGCTCCCGTGCCTGCTTCGCCTGGCCATTTCTCTCTTGCAGCGCGATCGAGTTCCGGAGAGCGCGCCTTTTGTGGCCTCCCTCCGGAACTCGATCGCGCTGCGCTTCTCTGCTCCATACTGTATCATGTCTGTTTCTTGCGACACAAGAGCAGGAGCGCACCAATCCCGTTATGCCTCCCGGCGGCCTTGGAGATAGGCGTTACGGTCACCCTCCTTCGTTCTCGCTTTCCGGGTGCGTTGCCACGTTACTTCTCATCTCCTGCTCCACGAGAGGCGCTGCGCTACCACGAAGGTCGCAAGATCATCCAGGCGACGATGATGGCGATGACCATCCCACCCGCAAGGAGCAGGTAGGTGAGAATCCGTCGGCATGCATGATCGTTCGTGGGTGCTGGCGCGGTGGAGTGTCCACCCGTCCAACCATCTCCCTCCACTGCGTGGGGACCGTCGGGAAAGCCAAGTGCTTCTGGCGTTTTCCCGAAGTACTCGCACAGTTTGCGCATATAATAGGCTCTGGGCCTGCGCAGACCTAACTCCCAGCGTTGGACTGTTTTCGTGTCCACGCCGATGATCTCGGCCAGTTCGCTTTGGGTGAGAAAGTGCCGCATGCGCTCTCTCTGGAGCAACACGTTTGGTGATGGCTGCTTCGCCATAGAGACCTCCTGACTTGCACAGGATCGGTCCGGGAGGTCACACCTGCTTCCCGACCGAGTGGTACAGTGGTGTGTCATGCTGTCCGGCACACGGTGCATTCACCGTTGGGCATAGCATAACCGAGAAGGTAGGTGACATTACATACTATTGTGGAGCACTCTCCCAACACTTCGGCGACACTTTTCCTGTCTATTTGTCGGGAGAAGTCATTTTAACCTTGATCCGCTTTAATAGGCTCTTCCTCTCGTGCTCAGACAGCGTTTGTGAGCCGATTCATCCGTGGAGTACCGCGCCATCTTGAAACTTTGCTTTAGTTCAGTCATAATAGATGCGCAATTCGCATGAGGAGTAAGTGATTTTGATGGCAACGGCACAAGACTGCGCTCTCGTCGGGTTAGAGGGGGCATTGGTTGAGGTGGAGGTGGATATCACCGATGGCTTGCCGGAGTTTACTATCGTTGGTTTGCCTGACGCAGGGGTGAATGAGGCGAAAGAGCGTGTACGCGCGGCCATCGAGAATAGTGGGCGCCTTTTGCCCAACAAGCATATCGTCGTCAAGCTCGCCCCTGCTGAAGTGCTTAAGGAAGACCCTGCCTGTGAACTCTCAATGGCTGTGGGCATCCTTCTCGCGTCCGGGCAGATCAAGCCAAGCGCACAAACAGCTGATGCCCTCTTTCTTGGTGAGCTTGCCCCTGATGGCAGCGTACAGCACAGAAATGGGATTCTGCCTATGGTAATGCTGGCTGCAAGGAAGCGGATCAGAACAGTCTTCGTGTCTGTGGCCGATGCGGTGGAAGCCACCATAGTAGAAGGGGTGACGGTCTATCCGGTGGCAACGCTGGGTGAATTGGTTGCTCATCTCAATGATGATCAGCGACTGGAACCACACAAGCGCGATCCTCATCTTTATGAGAGCGTCAACGAAGTTGTTGATGCCCTCGATGTGTCGTTGGTGCGGGGGCAGGAACATGTCAAACGCGTATTGGAGGTTGCAGCCAGCGGCGGGCATCATGTCTTGATGACCGGGCCACCAGGTTCTGGGAAGACACTGCTGGCTCGCACCATTCCTTCTCTCCTGCCTCGGTTGGACAAGAGAGAAGCTCTCGACATTGTGAAGATTTACAGCGTGGCCGGATTGCTTCCTCCCCACATGAAGCAGATCCGACACCGGTCATTTCGCGCGCTGCCACATACGATCGGTTATGAAGGACTCGTTGGTGATGGGAGCATTTCACTTCCCGGCGAGGCCAGCCTGGCTCATCGCGGGATACTCTTCCTGGATGGACTCTCCGAATTTGGAAAGGATCTCCTCGAAGGAATGCGTCGGCTACTTGAGGACAAAGCCATCATGCTTTCGCGGGCACAGGGAATGATCACCTATCCTGCCAACTTCATGCTCGTCGCTACAATGCAGCCATGTCCATGCGGCTTTTTCGGGGATCCTGTCAAAGAATGCACCTGCTCCCCCACGGCTATTTCGCGTTATCGCAAACACATTGGTAGGCAGTTGCTTGAGCGCATTGATATGCACGTTGAAGTACCCCGCGTCGATTACGCGAAACTCGCCGACAAGCGGCAAGTGGAGAACTCAGCGGCTATTCGCTCTCGTGTACAGGCGGCACGTGATCGACAACTGCAACGATTTGCGGAAACGAAACTGACATGCAATGCAGAGATGGGGCCAAGTGAGGTTCATGATTTCTGTAGTGCAGAACCTGCGGCGAAATCTTTGTTGAAGGCTGCTATACAACAGCTGCGCCTTTCTGATCCTGCCT
>WNGP01001000.1_pt1 | contig 22682 bp, 30 predicted proteins | sample 5407671 | NCBI WGS metagenome assembly WNGP01 (sample SAMN13153381, study PRJNA577476) | soil metagenome | isolation source: 40 cm soil or saprolite under Garry oak tree replicate 2 | place: USA:California | collected 2016-06-15
CCTCACTTGCATCGACCTCACTCGCATATATACTAGGAACAGCGGCATTTGGAACCTTTGCGTTGTCTGTTATACAGCTTATGCTCAGCATCATCTGGTTTTTTAGTGTGCATACAATCAACTCTTCAGTCATCTACGGCATTAAAGTTTTGATTCAATTCATGATAGTAGTTGGAATAGTATATATGTTCAAGTTTTCTGTTGATGTCCTGCGTGTAAAATCAGGAGATACGCAGGAACACCCTTGGATTTTTCTTTTACTTCTCGGATACGCCCTGTACGTATATGTCGTTACGCGTATAAGCGTATCTTTTCTCAGAAAGAAGTGGGCAGCAAAACCGGAAGAGAAAAAAATCTGAACTAGCTAGAAGGCTCTTGAATGGCTTTAGCTTTCGTGAGATATCATTGAATGGATTATCCTTGATTGTTCTATCTACCTCTACCGGTTTATTTATCATTGGAGTAACACTTGTCTATGGGCTTCTGGCAGCTGACTTTATCAACTGGTTGTCAAGCTTCAATAAACTCAGCTATTCTTTTTACTTGTATGTTACAATTTTCATCTACGTCATGTCGCCGCTCTATTTCATTTCAGTTCAGGTAAGTTTACCTGAAGTAAAGCGCAAAAAAGAGTCACCAGCTTCGCCATTGACATCTGATGCGCAGGCCAACCGTGATGAAGAAGCAAGAGTATAGTCGTGACAAAAATCATAAATTCGCCACTGCTGACCCATATTCCGCAGTTGTAGCCAGAGGGATACGAGATGTTCTCGTAGGGCGGCCCTAAGAGCTGCAAAATGAGCCGCAAGCGGTATTCGGCTAAGCGATTGACCAGCAAGCATCCGACGCCACATGCCTACTCAGAAGAACGCCGAGAAGAGATCCTGAGAGCCTACGAAGAGCGAAGGAGTCTCCGAGGGGTAGAACGGACCTGTGGGTATCCCCGTACGGAAGTCGATGGCGTGGATAAACAAAGGCAGCGCAGTGCCAGCGCTTCTGCGAAACACTGATTCCTCCTGATGCGAATGATGCCGAGGCGACGATACTGGAATGGGATGAACGGATGGCTCATGTGTGCTGAAGAAGACGAATCAAGCCTGGATCTGGATAGCTTTCTGGAGAAAGACGCGTCAAGTGGTTGCGTACGCGAGTCGGGAGATCGAAGTGAACAACCCTGCCGTCGTTTGTGGGAAGCCATTCCTCAAGCCTCTCGTAGAGACCATTGCTCCACCGATTTGTGGAAAGCTGCACAGGCGGTGATTCCCGAAGAGCACCACACTGTTGATGGACAATAGAAATGACCGATCGAATTGACTCACCGGAAATCGGTTCATCACCGCTTTTGGTGAATCCGCCCGCCTGCTTATGAGGAGATGACTTGAGCGTGGTATACTGTGAGGAACACAAGCAGCATGGCTGTTTATTCTTTTTGGAGGAAGAACTCGATGATGGAAGGGACGCTTTTGCTCTCATTATCCCCGGACCTCAGGATTGATCAGATCACCCCAACGGCTACTGGTCTGCGGGTCCACCTGGTTTCCACCCAACCGGCTTCTCATTGCCCGCTGTGTGGGCAGGCATCAGAGCAAGTGCATAGTCGCTATCGGCGCGTGGTGGCTGATGCGCCTTGCGGCTTGAAGCCGGTCAGCTTGTCTCTGGAGGTGCGCAAATTCTTTTGTCATACCCCGACCTGCCCCCGCAAGATCTTCACCGAACGGCTCCCTGATCTGGTCCAGCCGTGGGCCCGCATGACGAATCGCTTACGAGCTGCCTTGCAGGCACTCGGGATGGTGACCGGCGGAGAAGGAGGCGCAGGGCTTGCTCCCAAACTCGGGATGCGGGTAACACCTACCACGCTGTTGCGTGGCATGCGAGAGGTATCCACCCCAGCGGTGACCAAGGTGCGGGTCGTGGGTGTGGACGACTGGGCCTACAAGCGAGGCGACACCTACGGCACGATTGTGGTCGATTTGGAGCGGCACCAAGTCATCGATCTGCTGCCTGATCGCCGCTCGGAAACGGTCAAAGTCTGGCTCCAAGCGCATCCAGAGATCGAGGTGATTAGTCGAGACCGAGCCGGGAGTTACGCGGATGCGGCACGACAGGGGGCTCCGCAAGCCACACAAGTCGCGGATCGCTTCCACTTAACCGTGCGCCGCATAGGCGCGTATTCGATTCCTTTTGGAGAAAGGAGAGGTTGAGAGCAAATGACCTCTGGAGCGGTGGCTTACCTGGCGGGAAACCTGAAGGGGACAAGAGCATGCCACAAAGCCGGGCTTGCCTGAAGGCGTTGACGGCAAGGCCCGATTGCTCCACGCATCATGGTGAAGCTAGACTGCCGAACCTAGTCGACCAGCGGCGGGAAGGAACGCTCGTTGGTGTATAGAGCGCCTGTTGCAACGGTCCCGAAATACACATCAGTTGGTCAAGGATGTGAAAGACACTGGGGTTCAGGAAACCAGTGGAACGCTCTCTTGGGGAAGCGATGGGAAAGGATCCCATTCAAGGAGGCGAAAGGGCACCTACAATGCGAAAGATCCGTCGAAGACGTGAGAATGCGGGATACTCCTCCCTGTGCGAGCAGAAGGAGTACAGAGCCATCGTCGTACTCGCGGGAGTGACGCCCCGTCTTGGAGCGCCGGAAAGCGGCGTACAGGGGAAAGGGTGGCAGGGAGTACAGAAGAAGAGGAGATGTTGGCGCGTGATGTGCTGATGAACAACCTCCAGAGGCTTCTGGAAACTGGAAAGCCCGTTGCCATGAAAGTGGCCCGGCGGGTTTGGGAAGGGGCCGTTGGAAAAGGGCTGGCGTCAGTCAGTACCTCGCTGGCGGCCTACTTCATAAGAATGTGCGGGAGAAGCTCAAAGACCTGCTGGACCGCAAGCGCACATGCTTGCCCTTCGTGGAGGAGAGCACCGTCCCATCGGCTCCCGCCGCGTTTCCCGCTTCACAGGAAACGCTGGCTCTGGGTGAGATGCCGATGCACGAGCACGAGAAGAACATGTCAGCGGGAAACGAAGTCCTTCCTGATCAGTTGGGTGACGTCGGTTCCTCCCGCCCGCTCACCGTTCCCGAATGGCGTCGCAAACTGAATCGAGAAAAGCGGTATGCCCTGTATGAAGAGGTGAAAGCTTTACGGAGGCAGGGTCTCACTCACTACGCCATTGCCGACACACTGGGCATCAGTCGTCCCACCGTCCGGCGCTTTCTGGCCGCCGAGCAGTTTCCCGAACGGCTCTCTGGCCCCAAGCGACAGCGGCAGAGCATCGTGACGCCCTATCTGCCCTTCCTCCGCGAGCGCTGGCAGGCAGGATGTCACAACGGACGTCAACTTTTCCGTGAAGCCAAAGCTCGTGGCTACGCTGGCTCACCGGCTCAACTGGAACGCCTCACCACGCAGTGGCGCAAGGACCTTCCTCCTTCCCCTCCAGTCGGCAAAGAACCACCTCGCCCAACTCCTGTGACGGCTCCCAAGCACCAGCGGCTTTCCTCTCAAAAAGCCGCCTGGCTCTTTGTGCTTCCCAAAGAGAAGCTCACGGCACAGCAGCAACGGCACCTCGAGCAGATATGTCAGGCCAGTGAGGAGCTGTCCACCGCGTATGAGCTCAGTCAAGATTTCCTGGGCATGCTCAAAGAACGCCGAGCACATGAGCTGAAGGAGTGGATCAGAGCAGCCACAAGCAGTCATGTCACCGAATTTAAAAGTTTTGCTAAGAGTGTGCAGCAGGATTACGCAGCCATTTATACGGCGTGTTCCTTGCCTTGGAGCCAGGGGCAAGTCGAAGGCCAGATCAATCGGCTCAAATGTCTGAAAAGGCAAATGTATGGACGGGCTTGCTTTGACCTCCTCCGTCTCCGAGTCCTCCACGCCGCTTAAACGCTTCAAAGGAGAAGTTGCGGAATAGCTACCGCTTTCTGCGGCTCCTCATGAAGCCGCAGGTATCTTCCTCGATGCTGATTCCGCAAGTTCAACATAGAAGCATTTGTCCTGGTCTCGATGGGCGAAACCGATTCTTCCCCAATCGTTGGAAGGTTCTTCCTGCTCTCACCACATCTTTTGTAGCAAGCGGGCGGATTCACCAAAAGCGGTGATGAACCCGGAAATCTTACTCTTGACGGGGTACTTGCCTCATGAATAAAGTAACCCAACGTCTGTTTGTCTATACAGCGGAGGGGGAAAGACATGAGGTCAAATATGAGCTATCGAGCCAAACGCGAATTGTTACTCCAAATTGCCCCTCGCTATCGAGAGGCATCCTCAGCGCTCAAGGAGGTGATCCTGGATGAGTTTGTGGCAGCGACGGGATATGTGCGTAAGTATGCGATCCGGTTGTTGAACCACCCTACCGAGCAGAAACTGACCATCACCCGCCCACGTCCACCATACTACGGTCCAGAAGTTCAGCGAGCCTTACATCTAGCATGGACAGTAGCCAACCACATCTGTGCCAAGCGACTCGTTCCCTTTTTACCCACACTCGTTGCCTCTTTGGAACAGCTTGGTCATCTGCAGCTGAGTGAGCAGTGTCGTCTCCACTTACTCTCCATGAGTCCGGCCACGGCTGATCGGCTCTTACGACCGTATCGCCAACACGAGCGGCATGGGCTCTCGATGACGAAATCGGGAACGCTGCTCAAAAAGCAGATCCCGATCCGCACCTTCCAGGAGTGGAATGATGTCAAGCCAGGCTTTCTGGAAGCCGACCTGGTCGCTCATTGTGCAAGTCAAGCCGACGGATCGTTCTTGTGGACCTTGACCCTTACCGATATTGCCACCGGATGGACCGAATGCCTTCCTCTCCTCAATAAAAGTCAGGAGACCGTCATTGCTGCCCTCAAGCGCGCTCAGCACCTGCTTCCCTTTGCCATGCAGGGCATTGACACGGATAATGGAACGGAGTTTATCAATGTCGAGCTACTCACCTTTTGTGAACAAGAGCAGATTACCATAACCCTCGGGCGCCCACGACGGTGTAACGATCAGTGTTACGTGGAGCAAAAGAACGGACAGATTGTGCGGCAGGTGGTCGGCTATGATCGTTTTGTCGGAGAACTGGCGTACCGGCAGCTCACCGAACTCTACCGGGCACTGCGGTTGTACGTCAATTGTTTTCAGCCCTCCATGAAACTGCAGACCAAGCAACGAGAAGGCAGCAAGCTCCGCCGTACGTATGACCAGGCGCAAACCCCCATGTAAAGGCTACTGGCTTCTGGGGTCTTGCCTCCCAAGAAACAGCAAGAGTTGCTTGCGATCACAGAGGCTCTTGACCCGCTACGCTTATTACAAAAACTCGAACACTTGCAAAAGGCGCTGTGGCGTCATGCCGTCAAGCCAGAGGCTGCTGAGAGCCAGGAGTCCTCTTCCACTCTCCCGTTTTCAGTGAACCAGTGTGCAGAGGGAAAGATCCCTGCCGATAGCATTGCAGGGCCTCCCCCATCCCTGCTCAAACAGGAGCGGAGAAGGAAATATCAAAAAAGTGGGCGGCCTCATGACTGGCGCACGCGGCAGGATCCGTTTGAGGGCCTCTGGGAGGAGATCACTTCCTGGCTCGTTGCCAGACCTGAACTCACCACAGCCGAGATCTTCCGTGAATTGGAACGTCTCTACCCGGGACGCTATCGCACCACTCAGGCTCGCACCTTACGACGAGGCGGGCACTCGCTGCGGGCGCGCCTGCTGGTAACCTTTGATGACCAATGGGGTGAGGAAATCGTCAATGGACACCCCCAGACTCCGGAACTGCGAGCTGAGGTATTGACAGGAGTCTCCTGAGGCTCAGAGAGAGGAAGGGAACCATGCAGGGCTCAGCGTTCCCTTCCCTCTCTCTGAAACTCTCTCCATCCCTCCGCGCTAGGGCTGGCGGCGCGCTCCGCTGTGGCCAGGGGCCAGCCCCTGGACCAGGCTTCGGGACTATGTCCCTCAGACTCCCTGAGATGGCTGGGAAGCAGCACTTGCGGAAATGTCTTTTTGTGGGTAAGATATTCTGTGAGGTAACGGCCCATTTTCTATGAGTCAACGGGTCGAATAGACCTTGCTAAAGTAAGATTCTCCCATGAGGCAATGCGCGTCCTATTTCTATTGACCGTTAACACCACACAGCGGTCGGCAAAGAAACAGGAGAAACAGCGCATGGAGAGCGCTGGAACAGCACCTTGCGACAACGTTTAGCTCGTGTTGTTCGCAAAACGCTCTCTTTCTCTAAGTCCCTGTTCATGCATGATGCAAGGCTCTCACCTCTTTCTCCATCGCTCCAACCTTGAACGGGCGGCCATTCACATGTGAACCACTACCCATCCCGACACTGATGAGTTGAAAGCGAGTATATTGTGGAAAACGTCCTAACATGATGAGAGCATAGGAAAATAGGAGAAATGGGAGTTTTCCATTCTGATCCAAATTACCACCACAACGGCTCCCTTGCAATTCCACGATTCACAGCATCGTACCAGATTTGGAAGTCTGACTTGAAGGAGTTGGCTCATTCGTACCCAATCTTCGGCTTGGCTCTGGGAGCAGCGTGATGTTCGTTTAGCAAAAATGGCCAAAGTCGAGAATGAGAACGGTGACGACAATGGTGGTGAAAAGTCGACCAGTGATTCTGATGTGTGACAGGTATTTGCTTGATTTTTCGGTGTTGTCCAACTATTATTAGTCTAGATTTATTGCCTGTTTACAAATCAGTCTGGTGTAGTCATTGTAGGTAAGGAAGTAGCGTATGCCGGAAGTAAAGGTAGATGATATCACGAACGCTCTGCGCGAGCGCATTTTGTCTGGAGAGTTTGGGACAGGTGGCAGGTTGCCATCGCTTCGCATGTTTGCTGCTCAGTACGGTACGACACGCGAAACGATGAACAAGGTCGCGCAGCGGCTTCAGGCTGAAGGGCTGCTTTCATCGCTTGGCACCGCGGGCGTGTTTGTCCGCGCGTCTCGAACTCGTCTCCCTGGCATTGGCTTGCGTTTTGATGATTACCTAAAGCAACTTGGGCTCGAGCCTGTCGAGATGACCGTAGGCAGGCCTGATGTCATACCCGCGCCCGTCGATGTGGCTGGAGCACTGGGTATGCCTGAAAATACGCCCGTTGTTCGTCGTTTGCAGCGGCAGGGAATCGCGACTGCGCATTACCGGCTGATCGAAAGCTTTTACCCGGTTGAGTTAGCCGGTGGCTCGATATTGGAACGCATGCGGCAGGATGAGAACGTGAATGTTCTTTCGGCGATCAAGGAAGTTCACGGAAAAGTTGTCAAGCGCGTGCACGAAGATGTGATCGGGCGATTGCCGACGCCAGACGAACAAGACCTGCTTAAAATTGTGCGCAGCACCCCCGTTTTAGAGGTGCATCGTACGTATTTCGCTGAAGATGATACGACGGTGATGATGTATTGTCGTATCATCTTCGTTGCCAGCTATTTTGTCCTTTCCTACGACTACGCCGCTCCTTCCATTGGGGGGTGAATAGCAGTTGCCGTGAAAGTACCTCTTTGTTAGACTATAGCTATCGTGAGAAAAAGTGATCGAAAGTATCTGCGGGTAGGAAAGGGGGCCTCGGAATTGGGGTTGCATCCCATCACCATCCGGCGTTGGATCAAAATGGGCAAGATTCAAGCAGTGCGGGTGGGGATCGAAGCCCGCGTTTCAAGAGCCGAAATAGAGCGTCTGCTTGGAAAAGCAGATGAGCGGCTCCTCGTGCTCTACGCACGGGTGAGCGGGCATGATCAGCGGCCAGATCTCGAACGCCAGATAGAGCGGCTCTGTGCATGGGCCAAGGCAGAACGATCAGGATCTGAGGTGCTTGTCATTTCCGACATTGGTTCCGGTCTCAATGCCGCCCGCAAACGCTTACAGCAGCTCCTCAAGTTGGTGTGTGAAGATCGCGTCGCCGAGGTGGCAGTGACCTACGGGGATCGACTCACGCGTTTCGGGCTGGAGTACCTGGAAACGCTCTTTACCAGCTTTGGGGTCGCCTTCACCGTGCTGGATCTGGATGAAGAGAAACCCCCGGAGCAAGAACTGACTGAGGACCTGCTTTCGATTATTGCCACCTTTGCCGGCAAACTCTACGGAATGCGCTCGCAGAAGCAAAAGGAACTGATAGAATGCGCGGAAAGCCTGCTACACAATCCCTAAGCTATCCCATTCGCCTACCTGATACGGCCCAGGAGAATGCCCTGCGCTTGCTCGATGTGTCGCGCCAAGTCATCAACGCGACGGTCGTGGCGCTCTGGGATCAGTTGGACGACTTTGGCACACGGGACACCAAATATGCCTACAAACAGGTGAGCAAATACATGGGGTCCCCGCAGTATCACGGGGACCGGCAATGGAGATGTGAGGCGGAGCAAGCCGGGAGAATTCTCAGAGGACAAGCCGAGCGCAAAAAGCAGTTCGCCCTGATCCTTCCTCTGCTCGAAGCGGGCATGATTGAGCCAAAGACGGAGAAAAAGCGGGCGGGGAAAAACCGCAAAGCGATCAAACAGGCTCTCGCTTCTCTGCGTGAGGAGAACGCTGATGGAGGGAGCGCTGTCGAACTGCAAAGCCTCATCGAACAAAGCTGTAATTTCTACCTGAAACATGGCTGCTTCCCCGAGACGTACGAAGAGATGCAGGAGATCCCCGTGCTCAAAGTGGGGACCTTGCCCTACGCAGGAGACGATGGAGGCGCGTTCGGGCAGGCCTATCGGTTGCGTTTCGATGTGGAAGCACAGTGTTGCTATTTTGCTTTTCGCTCCCCCGATGAGACAGGCGAATGGCGATGCGCCTGGACAGAGCCACAGATGTGCCTCCCCCTGCCTGATCCGGTCGTCGAGCGACTCCAGCCAGGAGCAACTCTGGCTCCAACCCTGCGCGAGATTGCCGAGCCGAATGGAGCCCGCTATGCCGTGCTCGATGTGATGATCGAGGTTCCTGTCACCGAGCTGGTCGAGTGGAACCAGGTGCAGCGCGTGCTTGGATGGGATTGGGGGGTGAGAACGCTCGTCACGGCGACCGTGCTGGATTTGGATGGCAACCGGCTGGCTCCTCCTTTGTTCTTGGACACCGGTGGCTTCGATGGGCGACAAGCCCACACCCGGCGGCATATTGATCGCCTGAAGTCGAAAGCTGCCAAGTTGGAAGCGTGCCGTGACCGCTTTCCCCTTGGTGATCCCAGGCGGGAACCATCGGAGAGGAACCTGGCGGAACTCTGGCGAGAAATTGCCTGCTGCTGGCGCAAGTACGAGGCGAGAAACAACGATGTAGCCCACCTGGCCGCCAATATCTTGATCCTGCTCGCGACGGTGTGGGAAGCCGAACTGATTGCGGGCGAATCCCTCAAATCGCTCAGATCCACGGGGTATGGCCGATCAGCCAAAGGCCGGTGGATGCGCTGGCGCAACAATTCTCAGATCCGGGGCGAGCTGTGGCGCTGCCTTCGCTACAAATGTCACCTCGTAGGTCTCCGCTTGGTCTGGCAGTACCCCAAAGGGACCACCCACACGTGCCCGCACTGTGGCAAGCCCGCCAGCACCTATGCGGACCCTTCTCTTGACTGCAAACCCCTGGATTCGGGAGCCTGGCTCCGCTGTTTCGCCTGTGGCTGGAACGGAGCTAGGGACTATGCCGCAGCGATTAACATTGCACTCTTAGGTGTGACTTTCCTCAAGCACCATCACGAAACCAGACGAGCTGATCATCCGACCATGACAGAGAAAACTCTGAACTCGGAATCGTATACCGGTTCCGGGCTGGCGCTACGGTTGCCGCCAACGTCCCCGCGGGGACGCCTGATCTCCTCAGGAAGGATGTACGTGAACGGTTGGATCAAATCTGTCACCCTGTATTCCGCTTTGTCCCAAGAAACCCTACTACGCTTGTGCGGATAGCAGTTTCTTGTTAGAGATTGATCAACCTAGATGTACTTCTTAGCAACGGTGAAACCTCTCAAACTGGAACAATCAGTTTGTAAGGCTGGTGGATGCTCATAGGCAGTCAGCTCCGCAGCTGATACAGTCAGGAAGGTTGCGATTTAGAACAGTTTTATGTAAGCGTTTGTTCTGATCTCAGTCCCACTCATGAGGAATTCTCAAGGAACCGCTGGAATGTTTGCCAATCTAGTTCAGCAAAGCGGTGGACAATCAGATCGGCTTGGGAGAGATCTTGCTCCTCGTTGAGACCATTGCGGAGGCCGATGCAGAACATTCCAGCCTGTTTTGCCGAAAGAAGCCCATTTTTCGAGTCTTCGACAGCGATACAGCGCGCGGCAGGCACGCCGAGCCGTTGAGCCGTCAGGAGATAGATGGCGGGCTCAGGCTTGCCCTTTCCCTCCACTTCGTCTGCGCTGACCACGACCTGGAAGCAGTCTTGAAGATCAAATCGGTGCAGCACCAGGTCGATCCAGTTCCTGGGGGAGGATGACGCGAGTCCAACGAGGATCCTGTGCTGATTCAGCAGGGACAACAGGTCCGAAAAGCCTTCAGTGAGGGACACTCGTTGACCGTAAATTTCCTTCGCCCTTTCGTGGTACCACCTCACAAATTGGTCCCTGCTTTGCTGCAAGCGGTACTCGCTGCTGAGGAGGGTATAGAGGTCGTCCAAGCCGAGACCGAGGATGTTCCGCTGATCTGCCTGACTCCAGCTTGGAAGCAGCGAGGGCAAGAAGTCCCTTTCAAAGATCTTCCAGTGGCTTTCACTCTCGACAACGACGCCATCCATGTCAAAAATGACCGCATGCACCGGGTCTGTCATCCTTCCTTTCCGATCGATGGAACGTCACGGATACTCCTGCCTCTATCTCGCAAGGTGCTCTGCAAACTTTGCCCGCAATTCCTTCGCCCGCTGCTCAACCTCTGCTAAAGGCATCTGCCGACATTCGTAGCCCAGCGTTTCCTTGAGAAGAGCCATGTTGCGCTCTGCAAAATACACCGTGCCATCGCTCCCAATTTTTTCGATACCATCAAGCCGCTGACCTTCCTGATTGATACGAAGAGCTTCCTCAAGCGTCAATCCTTGAGGAAGAACGACTTCGACACCGTCTTCTCCTGCTCGAATTGGATACGCCCCGGTTAACCCATTTGGGCCTGGCGCATGAAGAAGAGTAGGAGCTTTTGTGCGTATCGCCTCAAAAACAGCCGCCGCCGAAGCTGCTGATAACAATTGGGTATATTCATGTTTTAAGGTCGCTGGCAGCGTCGAGAATATCGTTTGCAGGTCAAGGAAGTGAGTGACACTCCGCAGCCACTAGAAGTGGCGCGGCTTCTTCTGGCACTGCTACGTAGTCGGTGCTTTGAGTATGTGTAGCGTGGCTACGACTCGCTGAACAACCGTAGTTGGTGAGCAATACCCGATACAGAAGGTACCATCCTACCTTTTGTATCTTGCGCGGTGCCCTGCGCGTTCACTGTTCCATGCCTAGCAGGGTTAGCAGATGGCCTTCCATTGCCTTTGGCTTCTTGGGAACGGCGAACACCTCCCGTTTTCACGGGCCTCTCTGTCGCCAGAGGAGTTGGAGGCTTTTCCTGTGAGGAGATCTGTTGATAACGAGCAAGCAGGCGTTTACCAATAACGATGCTGGCGTTTCTATCGGAGTTACCGCGCATCCGGCACTGTGGGCAATAGACAAGGGGAGCACCGGGGGTGTATCCTTCCGCCGATTGCTTTGCATCGTAACGAGCAACCAGCGCACCACAACGGGCACAGTCACGACTGGTATTTCTGGGGTTGACACGACACGTGAGGATACCCTCGTGCCACGCCTTGTATTTGCTGTCCTTGAAGATTTTCCCCCGTAACCAGTACGAGCGTTTCTCATTGCCACGCCGACTGTACTTGCCCTTTTGTGGCTTGAAGTGTCCGAGATGTTCAAAAACGATGATACTGGCCTGATTCTGCTTGGCAAACTCTACAATGCGATGACTGACTTGATGGGCACTGTCTTCATCAAGTGCCCGGACCTTTGCCCACAAGTCTGCATTGTCATGTTCGTCTGGTGCGATGACGCCTGTCTTGCTTCGGTTTCGTGCAACCCGTCCCAACTGTCTCTTCCTAAAACCGTGCAGTTGCTTTCCCCCGCCTATGAAACGGGTCGCAACCACCGTGCCTTCGACAGTCTGGATGGTGCACACTGCTAAGTGCTTTGTAATATTCAGATCGACTGAACAAATACGTGTCTCTGGATGAGTGGTGATCTGATGTTCTACTTTCGCTGGATTGGGAAGAGCTTGTTCCAGTGGCGTATGCAGCCACCAGTGTACGCCGTTTTTCACCAGTTGAGCACTCCCCATCTCCCATTCAGTAGGCAGGTCTTGGCCTTGAGTACCGCATTTCACCCACGCCCAACTGCTTCCCGTCCAGAGTTTGAGCATGATGCTCTTTGTTGTGCGCTCTTTCCACTGTCCAGCGTAGAGTGTGACACTGCGGTTCCAAGTCCGTGGCGGCACTGGTGGACGGATGGTGAACTTCTTGCCCTTCGCTGTCGCTTTTTCTTTCTGTTTGCGCCACTTTCCCAGATGCGTGTAGAACGATCTTGCAGAACCAAGGGCTGCATGAATCGCGGCGCGGCGAAACATGGCGGGAATGTCAGCGGTGATAACGGAAGCTAACGGCATAATCGGACGAGCATTATCTTTGGTCGTATGGGTGAGCTTTTCCAGGGCGGTGATGGCCTCTTTGTTGGAGAGGTCGAGGAGTCCTGAGTGTACTGCAATCACGTCGAAATAGAAGGCGGCGACTTGATTGAACAATGTCTTCGTTGCAGCAAAATAGGAGGCATGAGCACTCTTATAGCTAAGCGGTTGCTTGACAGTTTTTGTCGCCTTTGCCATCGGACTACTCATACCTTTCTTGCTTATTCACTGCCGTTCTGATTTTTACAGTTCTCTCAACTCTTCTTTCCGTTCAAGGGAAATGTGGTTAGGTGTTGCGTCTTTTCTCTTGTTCTTAACGCTCAAAGTAGTCCTGTAAAGTGTAGATAACCTCGCCATTCATTGAACGACGGTTCTTCTGTGATGATTTTCGTAAGTACTCAAGCTTCTCTGGCGGCAAGTAGGCCGTAAACTGTAGAGGTTTTTGCTGTTTTTCAGTGCCCATACCTCTATAATACCTGTATGTCAAGGGTAACAACACTTCAAGACTTAGGGATGCAAGATTTATTAGCTATCCAGGATAGTTGGTGAGGGATACGCAATGTCCACGAACCATTTGTCCAAGAGGAGTAATCGCTGAAGCTGGGTTTCGACCGCCTTCATGACTTGCTTGGTGAGCTTGACCCCGGTGTGAAATGCGGTGGTCACTAAGGCGACCACTGGACGGTTACCTTTCCAGGTCATGGAGGGAGCATATTGGACCAAGGCCCCGAGCGAATCCAGCAAGGCACCATTCCAGTGCTGTTCTAAAATGCCTCAACAGCACTCGATGGGGTTGTATTTACTATGGTAGGGAGGATAGCAGGCCAGACGTACGGTAAGATGATATCGCTGGGCAAACTCCACGAAGCGCTACATAAACTGGGTACGTCGGCTGTGGCTCTCGAGGCCATGATCCAGCTTGATAACGAGAGTTGTGATGTCAGGAAAACGCTCTTTGAGCGTCTCCCACCAGTCGACCAAGTGATCCACCAGATAATCGCTGAGAACGACGGATGTCACTCCATAGAGAAAGAGCTCATCGGAGGCTGGCAGGAAAATTCCCACCGGCGTCACCGTCGCTGCTGGCTTGAAGTCGGGGTCGGCGGCTCAGGTTCGCACCAGACTCTTGCTTCCACAGGCAAACGGGCCAACTTTGACTGTGGCGTTGGCATCCATCGACACCCATAACACGCCCGAAGCTTCATCCGCCTCTTCGTTGCGCTGCTTCCCCTGGACGAAGATGGCATCAGTCTCAGGAACTTTTTTGGGGCTGACCCTCGGCCACTTTTTTCGGAAAGGAACCTAACATGTTGAGCTTGGTCGCAATCGTCTCACTGGTGGGTAATTCCTCCTGGCTATACCCCTTCTTGGCGATCAACTCGCGGCGCACTTCGGCTGCCGTCATCGACGTGTACAGTTGCGTCGTGCGAAACTGCGGATCCGCCTGGCTCTGCACATCCACGATGGTGGTAATATCCTTCAACAAGTTGGGCAAATGGTCTTCACTATGCTTGCGGCCACGCAACCTGAAGCCATCCACGCACACTATTCCGCTTTCCACTTCATACATCCCTTTGCGCATGGTTCCACAATTCCAGCCCAGTTCCCGTTCGGCCAGCCTCTGGCCGCCTTCCCCTAGTACTGCTTTGTTAATTTGGATTCGGTCGGCTCTAGAAGACAACTGGCAGACACTGCTTTTTGGCAGTCAATGCAAGAGCAATGAGCCTGCCACCAGGCTTGAGTGAAATCCGCTTCATAGAAACTAACAAAGCACTACTATCACACTCTCGTTTACGCTCTTTCCTCGCCATAGAACTGTGGCATTTACAGCGTTACTCCTCCCATGCCTATCCATTGTTCCCGTTCAGACAACGGTATTTCTTCCAAGCAAAAAGCTCTATCACATAGCCATCAGGATCACAAATGTAGAGCTGCTCGGCATCCCCGCCTCTCGGGCGGGGACCACACACGATCTCAATCTGATGCGCCTGGAGATGCTGCTGCGCTTCCTCCAGGTCCTCGACCTCAAAGGCGATATGCGTTGTATGGCCATCGACAAGATCATCGTTGTGATGTGTACCGGATGCCTGGGCCGCGCGTCCTTCCTGGGATTCCCTGAGGAGGTGAAGCTCAGCACTCCCCTTTGAGAGCCAAATAGCACCTAAGCCAGGGATTTCATCCATGCCGAGCACCTGGCAGTAAAATTGACGCGATCGCTCCACATCCTTCACGAGCAAAGCAGCGTGATCCAGCTTGAGAATATTCATGATGCACCCCTCCTCTTAGATCAGGCCACTGTTAAAGCGTCTTAACTGTTCATCTACATCTCTGACATCTTGTACCGCCGACCACGGCTTCAGTTGCTGTCGAAGCCCATGGACACGTTGTAAAGAACTTGTCGCCTGCATTTGCATGATAATTTCTAGAGCTTGATTGATATAACGACACGCCTGTTCTACAGCAGTTGCTTGAATGCTTGCCTCAGCCAGGTCCAACAACACCGCACGTGTCAGGGCACCTGAAGGTTCAAGTGGCTCTAATGCTTCTTTCAAGGCTTCCATTGCCTCATCTGGATGATGAAGACGGATGTTGCAAGACCCTCGATACGCAGGTATTCTCGACACATCGAAGTACATACCAAAGGTCTCTTCCCCAGAGTTTATCTGATCAGCGAGCACTTCAGCTTTCTCTAAAACCTTGAAACAAGTGCTCGTGTTCTGTACATTTTCCTGAGCAGCTATAGCAGCTTGAACTTCAGCCTCCTCTGCTGCCAACCACGCACGAAGAGTGAAAGCACCGCTTTGAGTCACGAAACATTGGGCCTCTTGTAAGAGCGTTTGCGCCTCTTTAGGTTTCCCTTTGGCGTATGCGAGAGAACTCATTCGACCCAGGCCGGCCGCATAGAGTGCATCATTGTTTGACTGTTGCGCTACGACAAGCGCTGTGTGATAGTACGACTGCGCCTCATCGTGTTTCTGCATATCTGTCGATAAGAGCATACCGGCAAGTAAAGCCGTTTCGCTTGCAACGGCGGAGAGGGAAGTTCGGGTTGTTGGCAAGAGGGAGCCTTGTAGAAGTTGAGTTATGGTTCGATAATGCCCTAAAACGGTACCCAGCAGATCAGGGACCGCGATACCACTGCGTACTCGAAGTTGCCAATAGCTCTCAGTGGCATATTTGAGTCCATGAAGGGTTTTTCTGTCAATGGAAAACGGTTTCTTAAGCGCTCCTGCAAGTCGTTCAAGCCTCTCTTCCCAGGGTTCAGGATTTTCTGATGGAGAACCAATAATGATGAGACCAGCAGCCTTGAGTAACTTCAGCAGTGTTTCTCTCTTCGCTTCATCAAAGTTTGCCATAGAGCCTCCCATGAAGGAGAGAAGGACCTCTACCTGCTCAAAGGACAGCCTCATACTCGGCAACTGTGATGACCGTGTTATATCTGCTGATACCCCGTCTCTTTGCATGACGAGTTGAGCAGCCTCGTCCTCTCCTGGCAGCGAGGAGAGAGCTTGAACTTCTTCTCTCTCTTTTGTTCGCACGCTCAACTGCTGACCGCTTGGTGATGGCGCTTTCACAAAGCCCAGCTGGTAGGCTGTCATGCTGAACGCCTGGCATGCTTCAGTGATGTTGTAGCCGTGGGGTGTTTGCCCTTCGTGTTCCCACCGGATGTAGGTGGTACGGCTGACATTACACTGTGCAGCGGCTTGCTCCTGTGACCAACTCCTGTCTAGTCTAGCTTGTCGCAGCTTTTCGTTCACGACATGACCTACCTCTCAATTGTACGTGCCTCTCCGCTTCGAGATCAAGCAAAAATGCCCTGTTCGAGGCTGTGAATCAGCAAAACGACACAGAAACGATACATGTGAAATGCTACACAAATGGAACACATGTGCTACTGAAACGCTACGGTCAAACTCCTCTTGCTCAGGTACCATGTCCTCAGAAGTACAACACGTGATTGACACCTGTAGCATACTTCAAATTTCAAGGAGTTTCAACATGATCCAGATCTCTGTGACCATCAGTATCTTCAACGCGCTCATCGCTTTCATGATCGGCCTGATCAACAGCGTGATGCTGACTCGCCCGCGATACGCTTCATATCGAGCAAGCAGCTCTACCTGGGATGAGTAGGTGCGCAGAAGGGAGGAGTCCATGTGGCATCAGTATCACAAGCGCGAACGATTTGCGCGGCTACCCCAGGCGAAAGTCCTGCGATGCAAGGAGTGTGCAGAACATACGGAAGTGATCTGCTCTGGCTGCCGCCAGCCGTTTTGCAGCAGGCACATCTGGTCCAGAGTCACGGCCGGGATGTTTTGCTGGGAGTGCTGGAAGCATGTTCGTCACACCCTCACGCAAAAGGAGAAGCTGCCATGGTAGGTATGTTCTTGTAGCTTACGACGAATAGCCCTGGGAGAGCGTTTATGCCAGAGTACAGACGGGTCGGTCAAGAGATATGGATACGCGAAGCAGCTCAATGCATGGTTGCGCCCTCGACGCATCTGGTTCTGCCCGGGAATGAGAAGCACGTGTACGCTGTACGGCTTGTTGAGGCTGGTGCAGAGTCAATGGTTGACTGGCTTTACCTCGATAGGAGTTTGATGAACTTTGAACAACGAAGCGATGCATGGTCTTTCTGCGGAACATAGAGCGTTGTCTTGATCATTTTGTTGAGCAATGTCCTGGATCTTTTGTTCCATAGTGAGGTATTGACAATCCATCTAGGACAATTTACAATGTACAAGAGAGGCATGAGACAAACGTTTGTAGTGCGTTGCTGAGCGAAGAAGGGAGGTCTGAACGCATGGCGGCGGTAGGCTTCCCCATTCAGACGAAGGTTTGCCCAATGTCTCATACTCGGACGCGGAGGAGTCATCACAAGCACTTTCATTCTATCCATCTTATCCGACGGAAGGCTGCGTTATGCCCATTGATCTGCGAGATGTGCAACGAGCCACTACGCCGAAAGCCTTGCTGTACCGACTTGTATTCCGTTCTCTGTAGAGCTTGTTTTGTGAAGGAGGTACGTATGCCAACACTTCCAACGACTGATCTTACCGCTTTTTGCGCGACCTGCCCACCTGCTGAGGAGGTGACCGCGGCGCTTGCACGACTTGGATTTGCGCTCGTCTTCCAGATGAACGCCGACGACGATCAACCGTACTTACACCTTGCACCACTTTCCGCACAGTTTCACTACCGCGACCATTGCGGCACGGAAGTGATCTACCTGGCCGGCGTGGATCAGGGAGATGAGCAGCCGGCCCCACAGCACGCGTCACGTTTCTGGCTCTATGCGGGCGCTGACGAGCATGCCTGCGAGAGAGTTGCCCGGGCGCTTACCGCAACGTGGGCACTCATCTGGTGGGGAGAAAATGATGCACTTGGTCTTGATTCAGTGGCTTGAAGGAAGTTTGATAAGGAGGTCGACAATGAACGAAGGAAGGGGATGGCTATGCGGCTGATCATCGAGAAAATCCGACATCAACGACCAGGATGCCCCCATAGCAGGCGAGTCCGCATCATTGCCTGTCGGTATGTATGCGGCATCTGTGGCAAAGCGGTTCCTCATCACCGCTACAGCACGGCGGCCTATGACTGTCTCTGTCGAGCGTGTTATCAATCCACTACGGTATCGAACCTGGCTATAGAAGCATGATAAAGGAGTATGAACTCATGGCAAAGAACGAAAACATCACCCCGCGCATCCTCAGCAATGAGTCAGATACGCGCTATATTGAGCTTTCTACGCAGTTTGAACAGGATGTGTACTGGCACCCCTCGGTCACGATCACCCTAGCAGCGTTCACAGATCATGGCGTGATGCTGCACCGCATGAAAAGCGAAGAGACGGCGATCCGCTTTGACCTCTCCACAGCAGAGATCCAGGCGCTCATCACCGGCTATACCGCCTCTGTGGGTGCGCGCGAAAGCAGGACCGATGAACCTGATATCGATCCATTTGCTGACCTGGATGAACACCCGTTTTAATGCGTCGTCATGTGTCTTTGGGCGAGGGATCTCACCCTTGCCCGCGCATCGCAACAAAGGAGATCGCTATGCTATTCGTTGATTCGACCTTCAGCCCTAACCAGAGAGCCACCGCTGCGGCGGTGCTCTCGACTGCCACCTTTGTTGCCGGTATCGTTGCGCTCATCGCCTGCACAGTGGTCAAACTGCTGCGCCCGGCCCGGAGGTGACGAATGAAAAGCCGCGTGTTTCTGATGGTCTGCCTCATCACCCTGGTGTTCTCCCTGGGCGCCCTGTGGGCGATTCGCGATGAACTACCCACCATCGCGCATGCTGTGCTCTACAGCGTGGCAGGGATATCGGTGCTCGGTGCCCTCTTTGCCATCTGGCGGCTCTACCTGGAAGTGCGCAAGCATGCCCTGCTGGTCAAAGAGCATAAACAGCGCATCGCCCACGAGCAGCGCCGCCTCTCCATGGAAGTGGAACGCCACCAGCAAGAGCTCACTGAACGGCAGACCCAGCAGGAACGCGAGGCCACTCTACAAGTCGCTAAATTGGCGTTGCTAGAGCGCGAGGCGTGGCTGCGCGAACACCTGGCCCTCTCCAGGACAGGCTACGACGCCAACGGCAATCCGCCCATTTTCCTGGGCAGCTACCAGGGACAGCAAACCATCACCACGCTGCCGCCGGGCAATCCCCCGCGGGGCCAGGTCAGGGCATCGAAAGAATCGGCTCCCCTCTTGCTGGGAGCTGGTCAAGACACACAAGAGACCCACGAAGCGCCCATTGCGATCCCGACCGCACCCGCCTTCCGGGAGATGTGCCACCTCATCTCGCGTGACCGCCTGATCCTCTGCTATACCGCCGATGGTCCGGCCTACGGGACGATCGATGACCTCTTGAGCATGGCAGTGACCGGCAAGCCTGGCCGAGGCAAGACGACCGCGCTCATGTACTACGTCACCATCCTGCTCTCCATCGGGGCCGAGGTCATCGTCTGGGATCCCCATGGAGCCATGGGTGAACTGGCCATGCTCAGCGGCAAGCGCCTGGCAGGGCTCCCTGCCACCGCCCACGTGATCTACCTGGATCGCAGAGAGGAGATCATCGGCTCCATATCTGCCCTGCAGGAGGATTTAGCCGAACGCGATGCGCTCTACCGCCCGCCGCAGCGCACGGTGAAGCATCCGCGCCTGCTGCTGGCTGATGAACTGCCGGTACTGGCCGACTACGACGACGAGCTGGCCAGGTCTTACAAGAAACGGGAGGAAGAGGCGCCCAGCCTGATCAAGGTCATTCGCCGCTATGTCCTGGAGGCCCGCAAGTGGCGCTGCTTCTTCATCGGCTCCGGGCAATCCATGGACGCGGAGATCCTGCCCACGCGGGTCACCGAAAGCCTCAACAGCCGCATTGTCTTCTACAGTTCGGACCGGCGGGCGCGCATGGCCGGCCTGGAAAACGAGGCCGTCAAGAAGTACCTGCCCCTCATTCGTCGAGCGGGCAGCGGCGTCATGATCTTCGACTGCGCCCGCTGGGACGAGCCGGTGCTGGGAGCTATCCCCCTGATTACCGTCGAGGAGATGCTGCGCTTTTTCGGTGTGGGTGTCCCACCCGCCCCATCTGTTTCACCGCGAACCCTCCCAGCGTTGGAGGACCTTGCCCCCAATCCGTTTCGCCAACCGGAGCCAGTCCGAAACGGCGAAACGCGCCCCGAAACGGACGAGGAAACGCCACCAGAAGCGGAGCCAGCCAACATTATTCGAGGACCGTTTCGCGTTTCGGACCGAGGTGATGGCGCCAGCACAAGACGTGGGGGTGTGAGCGACGAAATGAAGCGCACGATGCTGAAAATGCACCGGGACGGAATAGCCCTGCGTGACATCGCACGCTACGTGCACCTGTCAGGTGAGAAGTACCCCGTCTTTCAAGAGGCCTGCCGGGAACTTGGCATCGTGACCAGGAAAGTGGAAGGAGAGCACTGATGCGCAACCCGTTCACCGTCATCAACCGACGGCGTGCCAGCCTGCGCCATGCCATCTACACCCTCGAAGATGCGGTGATCACCCTGAGCGGACCCGCTCTGGCGGTCAGCGGCATTATCGCGGGCGTGGACCTCTTAACCGGCGGCACCATGCTCAAGGATGTGGGTTGGCTCTCGATGGCCTGGGCGATCTGCCTGCTGCTGACGCTGGACTTTCAAGTCCTGGCGCTCGGGGCACGCGCTCACAAGATCTACCTCTCCGACAAAGGCACATGGCGCAAAGTGGGTGAGATTGCGTTCGCCTTCCTGATGGCGAGCGGGATCAGTTACGTCTCCATCCAGATGCAATCGATCATCGCGATCATGAACAGCAGCGCAAAGGCGAGCATCGCCAGCGCCGCAGCCCAACTGGGTATTAACCTGATCGGTCTGACCTGGGAGCGCTCGGCGCTGGTGCTCGTGCTCATCTTCCTGAGCGGCTGGTTTCGGGAGGTCGAGCACGAACAGGGGCGAGAGACGAATACGGCGAATACCGCGGACACGCACCCGGACGATGTGACCACAGAGGCGATCAACCAGCTGATACAGCAGATGGAGCAACTCGTGCTGACCGTGACCCAGATCACCACGACGGTCACGGAAGTCAAGACCACCGTGACGCAGATCACCCAGGAGCAGGGCGAGCGGCAGGCGCTCCCTGCACGCACACGTGCGAGCGAACGCCCGAAGGTTGTTGATGCCGGGGCGAGCGTACGCAGCACTGGCAGCGGGCAGGGCGAACCAGGCGAACAGGATGCTCTCGAAGCATCTACCAGGAGCGAGCAGCATGCGGGGGATGTGAACACGGGCGCTCGCATCCGAACAGCGCTGGCGAGCGATCCGACCCTGTCCGATCGCGAAGTAGCGGCTCTGGCCGGATGTTCCCCCAGTACCGCGAACAAGTGGAAGCGGCGCTTGCAGCAACCATCGTAAGGAGGGAAACAGCATGAACAGAACGACCACCGGGGCACACGCAAGAGCGAGAACAGACTTACCGCCAACCGCTTCACATCGTCCACCGCTCTGCGAGATGTCACCGCAAGAGGTTGGCGCATGGATACAGGCAACGCGCCGCGCCCTTGAGCAGAAGAAGGCGCGTGAGCTAGCCTACCTGGACCCCCGTGCGGATCGCGGCACCCATACCCCGACCGATGACGCGTTCGAGCAGGATCAACCTTTAGAGGCTGACTTACGCGCCATACTCGATGAAGTGGAGGCGAGCCTATGACCAGCACACCCCGGAAGCAATCGACAGTAGCTGAACGCAAAACCGCCTTTGCCGCGCTGTACCGACTGGTGAAAACCTCGTTGTCTCGTGGCAGGACGATGGATGCCCTGAGCAGCGCGGAATTTCAGCAGGGAGTGGATCAGACCAACGAGGCGCTTGATGCGCTGGCGCGAGCCATTCACGGAGCACCGAAACGCTGGCAATATGCGCACCTCTGTGACGTGTGCTGCCTGCGCTATGCCGAACATTTTGCCAGGGAAGCGGGCAAAGAGCTTTCCACCTGGTGTTGCACGCCCTGCTACCGGCATCTCAAGGCTGAAGGCAAGCTGAAGGAGGCAACCCATGAGTAACAAGAGCAGCTCGCTCTGGAATGAGTTTCCCGGAGCACGACCACCAACCACGAAGCTAGCCCCTGTGCTTGCAGGCGAGGGGCTAGCTTGGGATGAGAATCCAGGGAACATTCATGTGCGAATGCCAGTTCCCACCAGTGCGTCTCTCATTGTAGCAGGGGAGGCTCGCTGCGTGCAAGGACTGGCTGGAAAGGAGTCTCCCCGATGACGACCTGGCACCCCACAGACGACGTGACACTCCGCCAGGGGCTAAAGCCCCACGGCTTCTTCCGCCACTCCTCTGTACGCGATGTGCTGAGAAGTGGAGCGTGGCTCCAACTCGGTGCGCATCGTAATGGAGGAGGAATAGCTGAAACAGCGCATCCATTCATGCTTCCTGTCTCTTGCGGTCGAGTAGGGAGCGGTTGCCCTCTGACGAGGGTCACCCGTCACCCTCTCGCCGAACCGGACTTACGAGTTTCCAGGTATCCGGCTCTCCCTTTACGTTTCGCTGAAGATATTCTCTATCAGGGAGCGTA
>WNGP01003143.1_pt1 | contig 22666 bp, 19 predicted proteins | sample 5407671 | NCBI WGS metagenome assembly WNGP01 (sample SAMN13153381, study PRJNA577476) | soil metagenome | isolation source: 40 cm soil or saprolite under Garry oak tree replicate 2 | place: USA:California | collected 2016-06-15
CCACTACACGAGAAACCGATGCTGAACCCAGCCGCCGCGTGCTGGAAATGATCGAGACGAGCGCTAAAACAGAGCGCGTAGGAGTCTCGGGCTGAAGGCCATCGGCCCTCCCCCCAGAAGAACACAACGATGGCCTTCAGCGTTGTAATGCCCGCCCTCGAGATGGCGCAGGAAACCGGCAAGCTTATATCCTGGCGCAAAAAGGAGGGCGACCGCGTCGCCAAAGGCGAGCCTCTTCTCGAAATCGAAACCGATAAAGCTGTCATGGAAGTGGAAGCTCCTGCCGACGGCATTCTCGTCGGCGTCAAGGCTGCAGAAGGTGCAGTGATTCCCGTGGGTCAGACCATCGCCTGGATCGTCAGCCCAGGCGAGACTCCTCCTGCAGATAACAAACTGTTGAGTTCAGCTCCGGTAACCCGAGCCAAGAGTGAAGGCGGCTCCGCGACGGCATCCGCCGCGAAGGCTCCGGGTCAGATTACTGCAACGGGTGCAAAGATTTCGCCGAAAGCTCGCCGCCTTGCCAAAGAATTGGGAGTAGACATCACGACCCTGCATGGCTCCGGGCCGGATGGAGAAATTCTTGCCTCCGACGTTCATGCTAGGAGTGCGCAAGGCGCTTCAACCTCTGCCGTCTCTCCCACATCATCGGCCCACACAGCAGCGCAAATCGAAGTTCCAGGCTCGATCGGTCGTCTCATGGCTGAACGCACAGCCCAGAGCTGGACGTCGGTTCCACACTTCTTTGTCACACGCGAAGTTGAAGCTGGCGCGCTCATTGCCGCACGCGAAGCGGTGGCCATGGCCCAAAAGCAGACCCCGGGCCTGCGTCTCACCCACACCGATTTACTCGTGGCGCTAGTGGCCAGGGTTCTGCTCAAACACCCCCGTGTGAACGCCAGTTGGAGCGCCGAGGGCATTCGTCTTCATGACAAAGTGAACATCGGCGTGGCCATAGCCGTGAATGACGGTGTAGCCATGGCGGTGCTTCACGACGCCCATACCGCCAGCCTCGCTGAAATCTCTTCGCAAAGACGGGCCGTCGCCGAGCGGGCGCGTTCAGGAAAACTGCGCCCTTCCGATATTGCGGGTGCGACTTTCACTATCAGCAATCTGGGCATGTATCACGTGGATTCTTTTTCTGCCATTATCACGCCACCGCAGGCGGCCATTCTGGCGGTTGGCGCCATCTCCGATCGAGTTGTGGCTATCGACGGCAAACCCGCCATCCGTTCCATGATGACGTTAACTCTGTCCTGCGACCACCGCGTTGCCGACGGTGCCCGCGCGGCGGCCTTCATGAACGACCTAGCGGAAGCCCTTCGCGAGCCACAGAGAGTGCTGGGCGACGAACTCAATTCACCCTCATAATCACTACTTTTGATCGGGCGCTTGCTGCAGAACTCTTCGACGGGTCTTTGGAGTTGTCCGGGTCGGACCCGGATTCCTTGCTGCGCGATTCCAGTGCTTTGCTGAGTTGTTCTACAAGCGCGCGCAGCCTTTGCGGGTCGGTCTCATTCGCCGCCAGTTCGCATAATTTGCGCCAATCCGGTTCATCGATATGTGTCATGGCATCTAGATAAGGCAAGTCCATTGCCACGATGAGGTCACACAATTGTGGATAGGGCGGCTGGGACACCTTGAATGTGCACGACTTACGACTGGACTTTAGAGTTCCGGCGAGAATCACCTAGGAAAAATTTGCTTGGAACGCATCAATGTCGTGCCCACGGCATACATACAGTATTTCCCGTATCGGTCAATCCGCGACCATTCGCCCGCTGAGTACTGTTACTTTGAAGCCAGGCGGCAAGCCTTACGAATGCGGTGACGTGGTTTTTTCGAGGGAAGGATGGCGCGCAGAGGAAACTGCACGAACAAGTTCGCGAGCCGCCTGCGTAATCTTCGCGAGGTTCCCGTCACGCAGAGCGTCTGCGTTCACCAGGTCCGCACCCACTCCCAAAGCGAACGCTCCGGCGGCGATGAACTCGGCCGCGTTGGAGGCATTCACCCCGCCGGTTGGAATCAGGGCAGCGTTCGGGAAGGGAGCTCTCAGGGAACGCAAATATTTCGGACCGCCAACATTGCCGCAGGGGAAAATCTTGATTAGCTTTGCGCCGTTTTCCTGAGCATGCATAAGTTCGGTTGGTGTCAGCGCTCCGGGAATGGCGAGCTTCGCACGTGCCTGCGCGACTCCGAGCACCGGCAGAGACAGGCCCGGACTGACAATAAACTCGGCGCCCGCACCAATACATTGCTCAGCCTGCTCCGCGGTCGTAACCGTGCCCGCCCCGATAAGCACGGTGGTGCCATATTCTTGCGCCAGGTGACGGATGACCGACGCCGCGTTGGGAACCGTCATGGTTATTTCGAGAATCGGAATGCCGCCCGCACAGATGGCCTGCACGGCGGAGGTTGCGTCTTCGACGGTCGCGGCTCGCACCACGGGAACGATCCCAATTTCTCCGATCCTGTGGATCACGTCCTCGATGGTCATACGCATCTTGTGCCTTGCCCTGTTCCAACATCTGACTGTTTTTTCAGCGTACAATGCGGGCGGTTTGGGCCTTCATCGCCTGCAAGACTTCATCCCTCGTTGCCATTGTGGTGTCGCCGGGCGTGGTCATGGCCAGTGCGCCATGAGCGGCTCCGCACTCGACGGCCCACTGTGGTTCTTTCCCCGACAGAAATCCATAGATCAATCCCGAAGCAAAAGAGTCACCCCCGCCTATCCGGTCGAAGATTTCCAGATTTTCGCGAACCGGCGCTTGGTAGAAGCCGCCGTCGTAGTAGCCCACCGCTCCCCAATCGTTCACCGTTGCCGATCTGGCGTTGCGCAGCGTGGCGGCGATTACTTTGACCGCTGGAAATTCCTGGATCACCTTTTTCATCATTTGCTTGAAGTGTGCTGGATCCAGCTTGGAGTGGTGCTCGTCCAATCCAGAAACTTCGAATCCTAGTGCGGCGGTGAAGTCCTCCTCATTACCGAGCATCACGTCCACGAGTGGCGCGTCGATTGCGCCCGGTTTCAGCTGTGAGATTGCGGTATGTCCACGATCGGAACAGCCGAGGGGAGCGCGTACGCCAAAGCCTCTCTCGGTGAAATTCAACCCGTTGCGGACACTTCGTCCGACTCCGTCGAAAGGCACCCAGCGGACATATTTCTGACTCACGCCTCCCTGGAGCATGAGATCTTCGACGAGACGTCCGACAGCGTTCTCAGCCAGCGCGGTAACGATAGCCGTGTCCATGCCAAAGCACCGCCTGAGACCACGCGCCACGTTGTATTCGCCTCCGCCCTCCCATACGCGAAACTGACGCGTTGTGGAGATGCGCTCATCGCCCGGATCGAGTCGCAGCATGACTTCTCCCAGACTGACCAAGTCCCAGAGGCATCCGGTCTTTGCTTTGATCTTGAGTTTCGCCATGAGTTTCGACAAACCCATTCGCGTAAGCCTGGCTACCCTGCGCGCTCCCGCAGAATGCGCGATAGTCGCTCGGCAACAATTTTGTCTTCGCCAGGCTGCAGCATAAACGAGTTCATTCCCAAACCCGGCCGCTGTTCCCCTCCCCCCATTGCGATAGACGGCTTCGAACTGCGCAGAAGCTTAGAAGCCTCCTTCGGCGTCAGTGAAATTCGGGCGGCGTCCCATGTGATCTGCATATGCGGAACGTGGTTAGCGATGTCGGGAGTAAAGAAAGACGTGCTCACGCCGGGAACCTTCGTGATCTCGCTCGAGATCCGTTCCAGCCGTGACTGCCATTCTTTTGCCAGCGCGTCATGGTCTTCATTGAGGAAGAGCTCGAGCGCCTTAACCATTCCTACGATTTCTTCCTTGCCCACTTTCTGACTGCGGCCCAGAGTGTCCTCGTGTGGACTGTTGTTGAGCAGCGCATTGGCCACCAGTTCTTTACGTCCAATCAACATGCCGGCGCATTGCGGTCCGCGGATCGCCTTCCCGCCGCTGAACGTAATCAGGTCATAGCCCATATTGGCGTAGTCCCACAGATGAGAAACCGGCGGCGTGTCGGCTGCGGCATCATTCATGCAAGGGATGTTGTATTGCTTCGCCAGCTTTACCCACTCGTCCACTTTGATCTGGCCCGCGGCATTGGCGAAATTCGAAAAGTGCATCATCGCCGTGCGCTCGTTTACTGCGGCGCGCAATTGATCTTGTGTTTCGATCTCCACCAGCTTGACTCCCGTGGCACGCAACTGGTGATCAAACGGATTGCGGTGCGACTTCTGAATGATGACTTCAGACTTCATCCCTGTCAGATCAGGCAGTTGCCGGATTAAGGCCTCGTTGTCGCCGGTGAGAATGCCAGCCAGTCCCGATTGAATGGCAGCAGCCGCACCGGATGTCACGATCGCGCTGTATCCGTCGGGAAGTTTCAGCATCTGAGCGATGCGGTTCCCCGCCGCAACTTCCAACTCCGCGATGGGCACAAAATGACGACCCGCCATGGTCATCACGGCTTCCAGTTCAGGATGAGGCAGGGAACCGCCCAGCACGGTCATGGTTCCCTCGCAATTGATCACCGTTGTGACCCCAAGTTCCTCGTACGGGTTTCCGCTCTGTCCAAACCCGGTTACCGTCGCGGTCTTGTTTTTTGGGCTCGCACCCGTAGCGCCGCGATTCAACGAAAACACCTTACGCGGCGCGAGGACCGACCCTGCAAATACTCCCACGCTGCCCAGAAAGTTCCGGCGGTTCCACTTCGAGCTCAGTCGCATGAACCAGCTCCTTTTTCGTTTTACTTACGGGCGACAGCGGCGGTGCAATTGATTTCTACCAGCGAGTCTCCCGGCAGAGCGGCGACTGCGACGGTTGTCCGCGCTGGGCCACCATGAGGAAAATATGTCGAGAACACTTTGTGCATTCCGTCCCAGTGCTCAATTTTTGTCAGGTAGACGTTCAATTGAAGAATGGTGTCCGTGGTTCCTCCGCCAATCTCCACCATTTTTTTGACCTTATCCATGACCATGGCGGTGTGAGATTCAATCGTCCATTCCTTGGCGTCTCGTGTATCGTGGGCGCCCTGCCCCGAGACATATATCAACCCGTTGTGAACAATCACCGGCATGATGACGTCTTTTTCGCCACCGGGTTTTCCTTCGGCGTTCATCTTACGGATTCCGCTCGCGTCCGGCGCCATAGAGTTCTGGTCGGCCGAATTATGGCCGCTGGAAGTCTGGGCGGAGACGCGCTTCATCAAGACGCTGCTCGCGATGCCCAAAGTCGACAGCACAGCTCCGACGCCAGTGGCAAACGTCCTGCGAGTGACACTTGAATTCATAAAATCCTCCTGCATCGATCTGCTCCCAGAATTTACTGTGATCCGCTGTGCCCCTGACGTTAAAAAATGTCCGCACGTAACAGCGGCAGCGACGCGCGCTTAGGGCAACGCGAAAGCAAAAATGTCACTGCCTGCGGCAATTGCCACATACTGTTTGCCAGCGACTGCGTAGCTCATCGGAGACGCGCTCATCTCCTGCCCGGTATTGAAGTGCCACAGCGGCTTGCCACTCTGTGCGTCAACGGCTTCGAACGAGCCGGCGTCGTCCCCAAAAAAAACCAAGTCGCCGGCCGTTGCCATGGTCCCTGCCGAAGAGCGTCCGCCACCGATTTGCGGATATTTCCACGCCATCGAACCACTATCGAGATTAAACGCGACCAGAAGTTTCTGAGAATTTTCGCCAGGGATGCGTTTCACTCCGGTTGAGTAATACCCCTGACCCTCCTGGAACGGCTGTGGCTTAAAAAAGTAGGTCTCGCATTGTTCCAACGCCATAAAATAAACCGCATGAGTGGACTCGTTATACGAGGGCGCGAACCAGTTCGTTGCTCCCGCATAGCCCGGGCAAACCCGCGTTCCTTCGGTCGTCGGCTTGAGCTCGGTAAGTACAGGTCTGCCTGCTGCGTCGATACCTTTCGCCCAGTTCAGCTTTTCCACGAACGGCGTCGCCGAGAGAAATTTTCCATTGGTGCGATCGAGCACGTAAATGTAACCATTCCGGTTTGCCTGCACCAGCAATTTCCGAGCTGTACCTTGATAGACGGCGTCAATCAGAATTGGCGTTTCCACCGCATCAAAGTCGAAAAGGTCATGCGGAGTGAACTGGAAATACCACTTCAGTTTCCCGGTATCCGGATCGAGAGCCAGCATGCAATCGGTGTAAAGGTCGTCTCCGGGACGCACCCCACCCTCAAAGTCCGGCGCAGGATTACTGGTGCCCCAATAAATCGTATCCAACTTCGGATCATAGGTTCCGGGCATCCATGTAGTCCCTCCGCCGTGGAGATACAATTTGCCCGGCCAGCTTCCGGAACCGAACTCGCCCGGGGCCGGTATCGTCCAGAATCGCCACACCAGCTGGCCACTCAATGCGTCGTAGGCGGCGAGGAATCCGCGCACGCCGTCATCGCCGCCCGAGGTCCCCACCAGAACTTTGTCTTTAACGACCAACGGAGCGCTGGTTGCGCCGTAATTTTTGTTCCAATCCGCGTAGGCCACATCCCAGATAAGATTGCCAGAGCGCGCATCCAGGCACAGGAGATGCGCATCGTCCGTTTCCATGTAGAGACGGTTGCGCCACAATCCGACCCCACGTGTGATATGCCGCGAGGCATCATCGATCAATCCCTCCGCATTCGGCCGCGAGTGATGCCACACCACTCGACCACTGCGTGCGTCCAGAGCGAAAGCATCATTTGACGCAGTCACGAACATCATTCCATTGGCGACGACTGGAGTGACCTCGAGCCGACTCGAGTTGTGCACATGAAAGACCCATGCCGCACGGAGTTGCGCGAGGTTATTCTTGTTGATCTCAGAAAGACTACTGTATCTGCGGCCGGAGTAGTCGCCGTTGTACGAGAGCCAGTTTCCCGCGAGCGGCTGAGCCAGCAGGTCGTCTGAATGTATATCGATAGCGGTGGATATGGTCGCAGGCGGATCATCACCCCAGGCCAGCAGACAGCTGAAGATGACCGTGATATGGATCGCACTCCGCATGCCTACGAGTCCTTCTCCGGTTTTGCAATTCTAGCCTCACCCAAACTGCCGAGGTCAGCGCCTCGTTGGTCATGCAAGTGAATGACTATGCGCGTTGCTTCAGAGGATACCTTGATCGTTCGATTCAGCTCTACTGTCTTGAGCGGATCGACGGATTCCAATTCAACAACGCTACGCTCCACTCCATGCTGGTCAAACACGTGCGCATGGAGGTTGCCGGGGAAAAACACTCCCCACGAGCCGGAGATGTGAATGCCGTCCGGCCTCAAAGACGCGACCAGATCACGCTCAATGACTCCCGCAGGCGCGACCGATCTAAGCCCTTTGCCGGCGCGAACCGGGAACCACGACGTATCCAGAGCATAGGAACTGCCCGGATCCAATCGGATCATCGGGCTGTTGATCTCGGCTTCCATATAGTACGGAGCTTGCTCGGGATTGTTCAATCGCAACACGGGCATCCCTCGGTCATCCAACTCCAACACCGCGCCGTTCTTGTAAAAGATCAGAGAAGCTTTTCCTGGATATTCTTCAGTGGAAAAATATTTAAACCGCTCGATCATCCCGTACTTCGCCGAGTCATCGACCACTGCCAGCCAGCCCGCATCTGAGTCAAGCCACACTTCATTTTCCAAGTACAACCAGTGCAGCGTGAACCAGTCCTCGCTCACCGCAAATGACGGATCATCGGCCAGGCCATTGCGAACTCGATACCCGTCCGTATAGGCACTGTGCGGATTTACTGGGGCGAACGCCCAGAAGTCGGGGTTGTAATTGGCCGCATTGCGGGAATCGGCCGTGTCATATTGCGTCACCGATTGCATCGACCAGCGAATCGGATGATCGCTGGTGTTGCTCATCACGGCATGAAACAAAATCTGCGGAGAATCGCCTCCCATACTGATGTCGCGTGAATATTGCAGGCCGGTCTCAGGATCGCTAGGGCCCTCCAGATGAAGTGTGCAGCTGTTGTTCTGCGACACGACGCTGAGCTTGTATTCGCCGTCATCGAGCTGATCCGCAAATGGTCCCGGCCATTGTCCCTCTTTATGGCCCTCGGGAAGCGGCCAAAGCTTGTCGCCGCCGTAGTTGAACCATTCGCGCTTTTGGCCGCTCTCCGTTGGAGGAAAATACTTGCCCTTGTACTTCGGATTCACGAACAAGTAGCGATGTCCGCCGAATTCAACCTGCATGAGCCTGCCGCCAAGTTGCGGCACTACCGTAAGCCGTACCCAGTCATTAATCAGCTCCTCGCCTCTCCACCCTTCGAAGGTTGTAGACTGCACACGACAAGGGGCATGGGACACCGACGATGCCCAACTTCGGCTCGAGAATGTAAAACAGGCGCCTGTCAAGGCCAGGACTCCGATTCGAAAACACGACGTTCGTAAATCGCTTTCGAAGCAGCGCGCCTTGTGCAGCTTATAGAACCTTGGCAAGCCCTGCCTCCGCGGCACTATTTTTTGGTTGCAGGGGTGCCCGGTATCCGGTTCGTCCCACTGTTTGATATCCTAGTTCTCGTGAGATCTGCAGTCCTGCCGCTTGAATCATCGGTGCCAGCTGCCGCAAACGGGTAACGGTCATGCGCACCATGGGCGCAGTAATGCTGAGACTGGCATGTACTCCGCCAGCGTGGTCCCAGATGGGAGCTGCGATGCACCGAATGTGCAGTTCATGCTCTTCCAGATCGCACGCATAGCCGTTCTTTCGAACCCGATACAATTCGCCTTCCAACTCCTGCCGGTTTCCCACGGTGTTCGGGGTCAAACGCTTCAGCCCCAATTGCGGAAGAATCTTTTTCCGTTCCTCGTCAGGCATGTAAGCCAGCATGACTTTGCCCACGGCAGTGCAATATAACGGAACGGCCGCGCCGATGCGCGAATGAATGCGCAGTGGCTCCGGCGAATCCAGCTTCTCGACATAAACTGCCGACAAGCCGTGCCGCACCGTCAGATGAATGGTTTCACGCGTTTGCTGATTCAATTCTTGAAGATAAGGCAAGCTCAGGCGCCGTATGTCGAGTTGTCCGAGAGCTGCCTGACCAATAGAGAAACATGCAATCCCCAGGTGGTAAACGCCGTCGCCGCTGCAGTTCAGAAAGCCGGTGCCTTCCAGGTTCGCCAGAAAACGGTGGACCGTGCTCGCCGGCAGCCGCGAAAATACTGCAACCTGCTTGGCCGTGAGTCCGCGCGCCGATTCACTGAAGAGCTGAAGCAGCCGCAACCCCCGCTGCAGCGCCGTGATGTTGTAACTTCGTTTCGGAGCATCAGCCATGCGCATGCCAAAATCTACCGATACAAAATGAAAGTGCGAATTATCTGATGGAAGTCATATTTTTGCAACAGATCTCTTGCCTCACAGCCGGCCGAACTTCTTGACCGCATCCACTATCGATTTCAGTTGTTCGATTACGGCATACATCGAGTGCTCCTTGAAATCCATTTGCTGGGCAAGGGTTAACACTTCTTGCGCCTTGGCTCTGGGAACTATGACCACGCCATCGCTGTCTGCGGTGACGATGTCACCTGGATTCACAGTAACGCCGTCGCAGGTAACGGGAATCTGCCCACCTCCGAAGCGATAGTGATGCACGGACGTGGAGGGCACGATCCCCGTCGCGTACACCGGGAATCCGATCTTTCGCAGATAGGCGACGTCGCGAACGCCTCCATCAATCACAGCCCCGGCGTACCCGCGGGCTGCCATCGCTGTGCCCATCAGTCCGCCCATTCCCGCGATGTCTTCACCGTTCTCCACCACCATGACGTAAACCGAATCCGTGGTGCCCTGATCAATCGCCGTCAACATTCCACTCAATGCGGCAGGGTCCGTGTTGCCTTCATCTTTCTTGAGCTGAACCGTCCGTGCGAAGCCGGCAAACTTCGTGGTGAAAATTGGATGCATGCGGTGTGTCATGTACATCCGCTTGCCCGTCAGTTCCTCGAGTGCATCCGACACAGAAGCCACTTCCACACGGCGAAAATCAGCAAGCATCGCGCCTTCCAATTGCGCTGCCGGCGAACGGGAAGCAGATTGCGCGCCAGGCATCCTGACCCCGCTCAATCCTGCACATAAAATGCCGACAGAAAGCAGAAATGCGGTAATGGCGTGCGATTTCACGTAGCCATGAAATTTGTCCATTTTGCCCTCCCCCGTGTATACATGTGCGCGGACTCTAACACTGTTTTTCATGGCGTGGAAGAGCCAATCCATGTATCGAGGAGGGCCGGAAATGAAAATAACGATCGAGATCAGAATTTTCAGGCAGTTTCTCTTTGCTATTGCCCTTGCATTAGCGGTGGCAACCCTCTCGCAGCGAGGTTATGCACAGGAACACAAGGCGATAAATTTGTCCCCCGCAAGGGGCCTTCCGTTTAATGACGGCATCGTGGCTGGAAACACCCTGTACGTCGCCGGCCAGGAGGGCACCGATGACTCCGGCAAGTTAGCCTCAGGTGGCATTGGTCCTGAGACGACTGCTGTGCTCGAAAACATCCAGAAAGTCCTCAAGGCCGCGGGTTTCGAGCTGAAAGACGTTGTCAACGTGACGGTTTTTCTCGCCGATATTCATGAGTTTGGGGACATGAATAAGGTCTACAAAAACGTGATGCCCGATCCCAAGCCAGCTCGCGCCACTATCCAGGCCGCGGCTCTAGTCAACAATGCGCGGGTGGAAATCTCGGCCATTGCGGTGAAGCAGAAGTAGGGAGTTCTCGCCGCTGGTGAGGCCGGGCCTATTTGCGCATTCGCGGAACCATTTTCGGCCCAAGCAGTGAGGATGCTATTGCAGTTCTTCCTCGAACGGAAGCAAACGGAGGCAAAGAGTTGACACGCCTACCGCGATTGCGATACACCCTCGTTCCAGCCTGGGCTGGGCTTTCAAAACCGAGGAAAGCTTTTCACGGGATGAAAATCCAGTATGGGACGGTGTTCAATCTTGTAGCGGCCTTTCCGGCATGATATCGGCTATGTGTAACCAGCAGCGCGCTCTTGTCGCGATACTCGCGTTTCTCTGTCTCGTTCTGGCGGCGTATGGGAAGCGGGATCCCGGCACTTCCCGCCGTCCGCCTTCAGGCGGATTGAATCCGGGGAACCCGTCTGGCAACGGCCAGCGGGAGAGTTCGAACGCAGCGCCGTTGGGGGGGAATTTGCGGGCGCGAAGTTCTCTCCTCCGCATGCCAGTGCAAGTTGGGCAGCCGCAGCGGCAAAATGATCCCGTCCAAACCTTCTCCGGCAACGGCGAGAAGGCATTTGCTGGTAGCTGCGCCGAGTGTCACGGTCTCGACGGGCGAGGTGGCGCGCGCGCGCCCAACATCGCGGAAAACCCAAGAGTGCAGAGGCTCTCCGATGATCAGATTTTCGGCGTTATTGAGAATGGCATTCCTGGAACCGGGATGCCCGCCTTCCACGTGCTCGAAAGTTCTGATATCAAGTCAGTAGTAGCGTACCTCCGCACTCTTCAAGGGACAAAGAAAACGGCCGAACTGCCCGGCGATCCCGACCGCGGAAAAGCAATTTTCTTTGGCAAGGCAAAATGCTCCAGCTGCCACCTGGTCGCGGGCAAAGGCGGATTCATCGCCTCCGACCTGTCGGGTTACGCGCGCACGCATTCGGTGGAAGAGACTCGCAGCACCATCACGAGTCCCAATCCCACCGGAGACCGGCAGTCACGAACCGTAACGGCGAGCACTCGCGACGGGAAGAAATATGTGGGAAGGATTCGCAACGAGGATAATTTTTCTCTCCAGTTGCAGGCTTTAGATGGTACGTTTCACTTCCTCGCCAAGCCTGATATCGAACGCCTAGACGTCAGTCCGCAATCATTGATGCCATCGGACTACCGCTCAACTCTTAGCCCGAATGAATTGAATGATTTGATCAGTTATCTGATGACGTCGGCGAACCCTGGCGAAATTCCAAAAGAAATTTTGGATGAAGAATAGGTCCGCCCCGGTCGCGTATTTGCCTGCTGCCTCGAAGTTGAAAACTCGAGCGTTTATCCTTCCTCGCATTCCTCTCAAGTCAGACAGAGTCCGCAACTGTGTCTGGTTCACGCTCTGAGGTGGAATTGAGGATTGTTGATTCCGAAGTTGCTGCGTCCCGCAGCCCGATTCCCGCAACGAGATAAAACAAAGCTGCAATCAACAACAGTGCTTTGAGCCCGACCACGAGAGACAGATTTTCCATCAAGCCCCCGACCACCGCCCCGAGCACGTTCGCCGCCAAGGCCGCACTCGGCGACGGAGTGGAGCGGAACTCGCGCGCAAACAGCAAGCCCGCGAAGAAAACCGGTACGGCAAATAGACCTGCAGCCAGCGAGCCAACCGCCAAGGTTGAGCCCGGAATACGAGCGAAACGCACGAGATAAATAGAAATCAGAGCGATTTGTAGTCCGACAAGAATCCACCATCGATTGAATCGCTGGCTGTACTTGTCCATTACGATATTGGCGACTACGAGTGCGGTGAGAACAGCGGCTATCGCTACGCTGTTCACTTGCCAGGTGGTTCCGAAAAATAAAGCCAGACGGCTTACGATCTGAGTCTCAAGAAGCATGAACCCGGCTCCCATGGCAAAGAAGAACAAAGACGATTGCCGGACATGGCTGGTCGAGATGCTCCGGCGGTAGTAGAAGGCAAGCAGCAAGACCAAGGTACTAAGGGTCAGAAAAACGGCCGGAATGCTTTTCTTTTCCTGATACAAGTACGGCCAATCATCGGTAGTGATCGGAATTGGCGGCGCGCTGTCGAAAGTTCGCTTTTGCCGTTCCACGAACGTCTTTAGCCCCGGATCTCGCGCGATGCTATTTTCGACCTCTTCCGAAGCTGAGATCACGAAGCAAGTTGCCCCCGCCCCATAGCTCGACTCAGCGAGGAAAACTACTGGCGGCTTTCCGAAGACGCGAGTGAGCAGCATATAGAGTCGCCGGCCGAGCCAAAGCCGGTCCACCTGGAACTTTAGGAACAGCGTTCCATTCGGAGAAAGAAGGTCGCGAGCTTCGCGCAACGACTCCTCGGTGTAGACGTAGTTGTCTATCCGCATGTTGGCGTATTCCGACTGCTGTGTGTGTGAGTCCAAAAGGCCCATGAGAACCAGATCGTAGTGCTTGGCGGTTCGCTTCATGAACGCCCGCGCGTCGGTTAGGTGTGCGGAAACCGTGGACGACTCGTAAGGTCTTTCGGGATGGGTTCGACCGAGGTTTAGGATGGCTGGATCAATTTCTACCGCATCGATGGACTTGCTATTGCCGCGAACTGCCGCCGCTACGTCGTTCCCGGTACCCGCTCCAACAACCAGGACGCTGGGATTGGCTACCGTAAAGCGGAAGGGAAGGTTGTACGGGCTCTCGTCAGCGGGTTGTTGCAGAAGACCAGGATGTCGGTTGAGAAATTCTGACGAAAGATTGATGATCATTTGATAGCCGACATGGTTCACGTTGACGAGGGTGGCCAGCCACTCCCGATTCTTAAAATAGTAACGCTGGATGTCGATCTGCTGATACGGGGTCCAGATGGTGAAGTGGTCCGTGGTAGCCTTTTCGTGGAGAAGCAGGACGGCTGGCACGATCAAGGAGGCCACCGCGAACCGACGCCTCCAGTTTGCTTGTAGTAGTGCAAAGCCGAGCAAAACTAGGCCAAACCAAAACACCGGTGATAAGGCCCTGAAACTCACGAACGAAAACAACATGATGCCGAACAGGCTTGCACCAAGATTCCACGAATAGGCCCTCAATCGATCTGGCGCAGAATCCAACTCCTGACTGACGAGCTGTCCCAGCGGAATAAAGATAGTGGTCAAGAAGAAAAAAAAGACCCCGACGATTACGGCATCCAAAAGAATGTTAGGCCAGTTTCGTATCGTCCCGGTAGACCAGATGGCAATGTCCTGTCCGGCACCCAGCGTCTGTGACAGTCCTTCCAACAAGCGTGGAGCCCAAGGGTTGCGAACCAGCAGAATTACCGCCAAGATGGCCTGAATGCTTCTCCACCAATAAACGCGTTTCGGGGCCAAAGCGCAGCCCACTCCGAAGCCGAGAAAACAAAGCAACAGCGCTAAGTTTTTGGCATATGCAAAAATCCGCACTTCGGTGGAGAGCCAGCGAATAATCGCAAGTTCGGCAAATAGCGTGAGGCAACTGGCGAGAAAAAGCCTATGAGTGTTTGGACGGTCTGGGTGCATGACGAGCGCCTTGCACATCACCGGCGGCTATACGACTCTGAGAGGCGACAATAATCAGGAAGCCCGATAAGCGGAAGGACCGAGCTATTATTCGGAAATTCTTGCTACGGAACGATCTTTTCGGCTCGATAAGGAAATTGAACTCCCCTGTCCCCAACTGGTCGCCACTAAACACTCCGTGCACTGCGGCGCCGTGATACTCAAGGTCGGCAGTATACACCTTCCTTTTACTCTCACGGTCATTGAGGCAGGGTCGATTCCAAAGACCTTAGTTTAAGCACTGCCGGCGGTGACAGGTCCGTCAAAGTGTGCAGAACTCCGACGAGGATGTGCACGAGTACAATGCTCATGATTGTGCACGGGCTTGTGTCTCTCTATTTAATCCACGGAGCGGCGGGACGTGACGTCTACTCGCCCCCGTCAGTCCAATGGCCGATTTATAATGATCGAATCCGCCAACAGAAAGAATGCTAGACTCGGTGCGAGCAGAAATCATGCGACTTCACGAAAAATTGGAACCGCGGCCTCACGAAACCAGGGTGCAAGAACTCTCTAGAGAACGCAAGTCTGAAAACCGGCAATTGGAACGGTTGGCAGCGCTCCTTGCGAAAAAGGCTGATCCGGCTACAGCCAACGTGCCCGACGACAAGGCGGCTTAGTCCAGCCCAAGGGGCGTACCATTAACGCTGCAGGAAGCCCACGCCGATATGAAAAGTTGAAATAGGCAGGTGACCCCTTCGCTACGCTGGAAAGACAGCACAACGGCTGTCCTCAGATCGTGGTCCTGTTCACGATTCCCACCAGAGTGCCGCTCTCCACATATTGTACGTTTGCGCGAAGCCATTCGTTGGGCTGGTAGCGCCCCACCAGATGGAGCTTCTGGTAATTATCGGTGAGAGCTGTGGTGAACTTCGCCTGGGCAAGATCGGGGTGAGCAGTGCCCGTCCCACACGTTCCCAGAGTGATCGCTTCGACCGTCTTGCCGATGAACGAGTGCATGAAGGCTAGCTTTTTCTCAGCGGCAATGTCGCGCAGGATACGGTTTCGTTCGCGAGCGGTATGAGCGGGAACTTGATTCGCCATGCTAGCGGCGGGAGTGCCGGGGCGTGCGGAATATGTGAAGACGTGCAGGTACGTGAAGGGAAGCTCTTCAATCAGGCGACGCGTTTCTTCAAACTCGGCGGCGGTTTCGCCGGGGAATCCCACCATGACGTCGGCTCCGATGGCGGCCGTGGGCATGGCGGCGCGAAGCTTTTCAATCTTTTCGCGATAATGCCAGGGACGATATTTTCGGTGCATGCGGCGAAGTACGGCGTCGCTGCCCGATTGCAAAGGGACGTGCGCGTGCTTCGCGATGCGCGGCGAGCGGGCAACCAGGGAGATAAGGTCGTCGGTCCAGTCCATAGGCTCGACCGAGGAAATGCGAAGCTTCTCCAGAGACGTTTCTTCGAGAATGGCGCGGATGAGGTCTTCGAAACGCAGCTCGGTTGTCTTGCTGCAAGCTGACGGCTGACGGCTGACAGCCAAATCCCGGCCCCAGCGGCCCAAGTTAATGCCGGAGATGACAACCTCGCGATAGCCGGTCGCCACCAGCGCGTTCACTTCGCGGAAAATTTCGGTTGGCGGCAATGATCGGCTTTGACCACGGACGAACGGAATAACGCAGAATGAGCAGCGATTGTCGCATCCATCCTGGACTTTGAGGTTAGGACGGTTGCGCTCGTTGGCCGCCCCCGTGCCTTCAAAAACAGGCGCCGCCAGCAGTTCAGTGTGGGCAAAGATGTCGGAAACAAAAATGCGATTCTCAATTCTGCCAGCTTGGTTCTCGGTGAGAGTCGCGACCGGGACGAAGGTCGAGCCGTGTCCCGAGCTTGTAGGTTCGGCGGTTGAAGCCAACAACCGCGGCTGAACCCTTTCCCGGACCGGCACCTCTCGGAGCGCCAGATCGGCGAGTTGGTGCTTATGCGAATTTCCGATGACCGCGCTAACGCCGGGAAGCGCGGCAATTTCCTTAGAGGCGCGCTGCGCATAGCATCCGGTGATAATAATTTTCGCTTCTGGATTCTGCCGGCGCGTGCGCCGGATGGCGGCCCTCGCATCCTGATTCGCCGCCGCTGTGACGTCACAGGAATTGAACAGAACAAAGTCGGCCTGCGTGGCGGTGGAGGCACGTGCGAGGCCCCGCTGTTCGAATTGATGTTCAAGGGCCGCGCCGTCGGCCTGGTTAGCACGGCAACCGAAATTCTCCACGTAAAAAGTCGCCACGGAAATATGGTAGCGCAATGCCTCGATTTTGCGCAGGGAGGCCACCCCAAAATCCGGACATCACCGAGCCATTCTCTGTTCCCGTAGGGAGCAGGGTCGATGGAGGCTTCTCGAACCGGTTCGACAGGGCCCGGTTCACGCTGACGCGGCGGTCCTTTTTTGGGTGAAGCATTCGCGGCAGAGGACTTGCAAGCCTTGCAGCGCTTGGGCTCGTTTTTGAATTGCTTGTCGTGGAAAAAAAGTTGTTCACCGGCAGTGAAGACAAAGTCGGCACCGCAATCGATGCATTTCAACATCTTGTCCTGAAATTCCATTGAGGATGGTTCTCCCTTCGGCCTGTCTCTGGCCTTCACGCGCGGGGAAGCGCAGTGAAGCTGAAGAAAAGGTTGTCTACATCCCCCCCTCAAACTGCTCCTGGACTCGGCCCGCCACGCAACCAGGACGGCGCGTGGGTCAACCCTTGCTTGATGCCGGATGAATGATGGTTATGAAATGACTCCCTGCTACAACTCTGCTTTGGTGGGGGCCATACAGAGCAGGGCCGCCCCGGGATGGAGGCGACCCTTCGAGTTAATTAGTTAGTATTGCTCCGTTAATCCTGCTCCTTACGCGTCTTCTTACGGGCACGCTTGCGAGCCAATGCGGCCTTCACGCGCTTTTTTTCGCCCGGCTTCAGATAAAAGGAGTGACGCTTGACCTCCTTAATAATGTCTTCCTGTTGCACCTTGCGCTTGAAACGGCGCAGAGCGTTTTCGAGGGACTCGCCCTCTTGCAGTCTTACTTCGGCCAAAAGCGGTACACCCCCAAACTAGTCCGGTAGGAACCCCGTTAGTTATTACAAGGTTCCGAAAACAAGTCAAGGGGGAAGTGAAAATTATTTTGGAGATAAGGTGCTGCTGAGGAAGTGGCACACGACGTGATAGGCGGTTTGTTTTGAAAGAGTTAGTGAAGGGGCAATTAAAACTCAGGATGCTGCCCGAAGCAAATAGCGAGCTCACAATTCCGACACCGGCATTCTCGGCTTGAGGCAGTTTTGCCGCCGCTGGTAGTGGATCGGGTACGGAGGCCGGGCCGGATGGGGAGACGGATTGTTTGTACGGCACGCTGTGAAGAGGAAGGCCGTGATACGCACCGTTCTTTTTTGAATTTCGTCCCAGAGTGGGAAAGCGAGTTTACGAGGTCGTGGGGCGTCGTGCTATGTTCAATGATTCTCATGGAAAATCATGATTCGCTCCTATAAAAGCGTGAGGCCCACGATCCCGGCGTCCTGTTACGTGGACGATTCGGCGCAAATTATTGGCGACGTGGTGCTCGGAGAGCACGCTTCAGTATGGATGTGCGCGGTGCTGCGTGGCGATGTGCATTCGGTCCGCATCGGGGCGCACTCGAATGTGCAAGATTGCAGCGTGCTGCATGGGATGAAAGAACAGTATGGCGTGTTTCTCGGTGAATATGTCACCGTGGGCCATTCGGTCACGCTGCACGGGTGCGTGATTGAAGATCGGTGCCTGATTGGGATGGGATCGATTGTTCTCAATGGCGCGAAGATTGGGGCGGGATCAATCGTCGCTGCCGGAACCCTCATCCCAGAGAAGACAGTGGTCGAGCCCGGATCGTTGTGGATGGGATCTCCAGGAAAGTTTCGGCGCAAACTGGATGACCAGGATCAGGAAACGATCCTGCGGTATGCGCGAAACTATCTGGGTTACAAACAGGAGTATTTGGCGGAGAGAAAAGTGCAGAGCACCTAGGGGCAAGCGAGGCCCGAGTATGGGTGCCGGTTACCCAGCAATGACAAAAGCGCGTCCTGGAGGGACGCCTGACAATAGCCCGCGGTTTACACGCGGGGTGGGCGTAATGAACGGAATTCGGTCCCGTTAGGACGGCTGAAAATTACCCGAAAAGGTTGCGGATCATTTCAATCGTGCCTACGGCAGGAGTGCGAAAGGCGCAGCTTACCCGCCACTGAAGTGGCGGGCTATTTTCCGAGGTCCTCCGGGACCTTCGTTGCTGGCTGAATGCTGAGTGCTGACTGCGGAATGCTCTGGGTCCAACAACTGACATGATCAAAGCTGTCCGAGGAACCCGCGACCTGCTGCCGCCTGAAACGGCGCTGTGGAATTTTGTGGAGTCGGCAGTGCGCGACGTGTTTCGCGCCTACAACTTCCAGGAGATTCGCACGCCCATTTTCGAGGAGACCGCCTTATTCTCCCGCAGCGTGGGAGAAGAGACGGACATCGTCGGAAAAGAGATGTACACATGGCAAGATCGTGGACGGGCTGAGAGCGACAGAGGCCAGTCGCTGACGTTACGGCCCGAGAACACCGCGGGCGTTGTCCGCGCTTACATCGAACACAAACTTTGGGATCGCGGACTGAACAAGCTCTACTATATCGGTCCGCAGTTTCGACGCGAGCGCCCACAAAAAGGCCGCTACCGGCAGTTTTATCAGATCGGCGCAGAGGTGCTGGGGCCGCCGTCAGCGGGCAGCGAGTCTCCAGCACGCGACGCGGAACTGCTGGAGATGCTGGCCACCCTGCTCGACCGTCTGGGCATTACGGGATGGAATTTAGAACTGAATTCGGTTGGCTGTCCTAACGACCGCGCGAAGTTTAACGAAGCTCTCCGCAAGGCGCTTGAACCGGTCGTGGGCAAGATGTGCGCGGATTGCCAGCGCCGCGCCCTCAGCAACCCACTCCGCGTATTCGACTGCAAGGTGCCCGAGGATCAGCCGATCATCGAAAACCTTCCGCGCATAAGCCGGTTCTTGGATGAACCGTGCCGCGCGCATTTTGAAGCCGTGCAGGCGATTCTCCGGACTGTAGGCGTGCCGTTCACTTTGAATGACCGCTTGGTGCGGGGGCTGGATTACTACACGCGCACGGCATTCGAATTTACCCACGGAGCGCTGGGCGCACAAAATGCGATTCTGGGCGGGGGACGCTACGACGGATTATCCGAAGCTCTGGGTGGCCCGGCAGCGCCGGGGATCGGGTTTGCCATCGGCGAAGACCGGCTGGTCCTGTCGTTGCAGGAATCAGCCTCGGCCGAAGCCGTAGTACGCAGGCCGGATGTGTACGTCGCTCCGCTCGGCGCGCGGATGAACCCCGACGCAGCACGGCTGGCGCGAGAATTGCGCCGGCACGATCTGGTGGTGGAGCTGGGCGATGAGACTTTCCGTCTGAAAAAGTCGTTCGAGGCGGCGACCAAAGCGGGAGCGAAGTATATTTTGATCGTTGGCGAAAATGAGGTTAAGGCAGATGCATTCGCACTCAAGAATCTTGAGACCGGGGAGCAGATTTCGATCGTGCGCTCGGAGTTGGCAGGAAAAATCCAAGCCGGACGCTGACTTGTTCGTGAATGTTGACTTTTGATTGTGAAATGAAAAACGGCCCATGTTTGGCGGTCCTCCGGAGGAGATCCATGAAAGCTCAACGTCTGGTCTACGCTTTTCTTTTTTGCATTGGCGCGGTGGTCACGGGGACGGCCCAAGCTCCCGCGCAGGCTGGCACGGCGGCAACGTCTTTGAGTCCGCTAGAACAGGCGATGATCGCCAATGAGAAGGCTTTCATCGTTGCGACCACCAAGCGCGACAAGGATTATTTCAAACGTACCTTGACCGGTGACTATTCCCTCGTCGGCTATGACGGTCAGCTGCATGATCGAGAAGAGATCGAAACTGATCTGAGCAGCGGTGGCGTGGACCTGATGCCCTACAACATGAAAGTGGTGGAATTAAGCGAGGGCACGGCCATCGTCACCTACGATGTGGTCTTCCGTGTTCCGGCGGCAGAGGACCAGGGTCCGCCTCCGCGTTATCAGCATTGGAGCTCGGTTTGGGTGAAGCAGGGCGATGCGTGGAAGTTGAAGTTTCAGCAGACGACGCCGACACATTGGGGAGACTGGTAGGAACCTCACAGTCGATGAGTTTACGGTTGCCCATACGTCAGCGGTGACTTTGCGGGGCATCCTGAGACGATTCCGCGATTGCCCCTGAAATCGGGTTCAGGCTGGACCTGCCTGGTGAGCCTCCCGGGGAGCGGGCGAAACCGTCCCGTTTCCTGTCTGCAGCTCGCGAAAGCACTACGCACCTATCTCCCCGTTTATAATCTCTGATTCGGCTTTCGCCACATCTCTCACTGTAAGGACACCACTTGCTCGACTTTCTCGGAGATCTTCGACGGACGCATATGTGTGGAGCGCTGCGCGCTTCAGACTCAGGTAAAAAGGCCGTGCTCATGGGCTGGGTAAACCGGCGACGCGACCTCGGCAACCTGATCTTCGTCGATCTGCGCGACCGCAGTGGCGTGACGCAAGTCGTTTTTAACGAGGAGCGCGATGCCGCGATTCATGAGAAAGCCTCAGGCCTGCGCAACGAGTACGTGATCGCGGTGACCGGCCGGGTGAAGCAGCGCGATCCAAACACCGTCAACAAAAACATTCCCACGGGCGAAGTAGAGCTGGTGGCAGAGGAGATCCGTCTTCTCAACGAGTCCAAGCAGCCTCCGTTTCTGCCCGGCGATACGGCGCTGACCAACGAAGAAACACGGCTGAAGTATCGCTACATCGATCTGCGGCGCGACGTGATGCAGTTCAACATCGAAATGCGGCACAAGGTAGCGCTCGCCATCCGCAATTATCTGGCGGGACAGGGATTCTTTGAGATTGAGACGCCATTCATGACGCGCTCAACTCCGGAGGGTGCGCGCGACTATCTCGTTCCCAGCCGCGTACAGCCGGGAACATTTTATGCGCTACCCCAGTCGCCGCAGTTGTTCAAGCAAATCCTGATGATTTCAGGCTTCGACAAATACTTCCAGATCGTGCGTTGCTTCCGCGACGAGGACCTCCGCGCCGACCGCCAGCCGGAGTTTACGCAAATCGATTTGGAGATGTCGTATCCGCAGCCGGAGCGGGTGTGGGAAGTGGTTGAGGGATTTCTGGCTGCTGCATTCAAGGCGGCTGGACATGACATCAAAGTGCCGTTTCCCCGTATGGACTACGACGAAGCCATCCGGCTGTATGGCATCGACAAGCCGGACTTGCGGCTGCCCGCATTTGTAGATGTACGGGACTGCTTCACCGCAGAGAACTTGCAAGAGCTGGCCATCAATCCGAATCTGCCGGTGATCGCAATTCGCACGCCCAGGGTCGGCGAACTCTCGCGCAAGGAGCGCGATGACATCAAGCCCATGTTCCACGCCAAGGGCGAGGCGAAACTGTTCGAAGACTTCAAGCGCGTCGGCAACAAGTTTCCCGCCGCGGCGGCCGAAATCGCAAAGAAGACCGGAATGGACGAGAGCGACCTGGTTGTATTAGTGAGCGGCTCCGCCCTGGCTGGACCACAAACGGCACTGCCCGTGCACCGCAAAGTTACGCCTCAGGAGTTGGCTATCTACGCGTCGGCGGGTCTGTTGCGTCTGGCATTGGCGCAGAAATATGCGGACAGGCACGGCATCTTTGCCAAGACCGGCGACCCGGGCAAAGATTTCCGCTTCGTATGGGTGACGAATTTCCCCATGTTTGAGTGGGACGAGGCCGACAAGCGCTGGAACGCGGCGCACCATCCGTTTACCTCGCCCCACGAGGAAGACATGCCGAAGCTTGAGACAGGCGTTGAGTTAGTCAGCGATCCCCAATCGGCGCTGAGCGCGGTGCGCGCGCTGGCTTACGACGTGGTCCTCAATGGTACGGAGCTAGGCTCAGGCTCAATTCGTATTCACCGCCAGGATGTGCAGCGCAGAATTTTCCGCGCGCTGGGCATGACCGAAGAAGAAGCCCGCTCCCGCTTTGGATTCTTCCTCGAGGCACTGGAGTATGGCACGCCTCCGCACGGAGGCATCGCGCTAGGCCTCGACCGCATTGTCATGATTCTCGCCGGAGCGGAGAGTTTGCGCGAGGTAATTCCATTCCCAAAGACCGCGCGGGCCGTGGATTTGATGGTCGATGCGCCTACACCGGTGGGAGAGAGGCAGGTGCGCGAACTGGGGATTGTGGTGAAGAAATAGTCTGTTCGCAGTCCTCCTGCGAGCCCGATCTATCCCCATATCGATTGGTGTGATTTCAGATGCTTTGCTTTTACTCTGCTGTCTGCGAAACTGGCCACTAGCGATTAAATTACTTTCATCTTCCCATGGGACGCATCCACGTTCTCTCAGAAGCCGTTGCCAACAAGATCGCCGCGGGCGAAGTGGTGGAGCGGCGT
>WNGP01001002.1_pt1 | contig 22664 bp, 22 predicted proteins | sample 5407671 | NCBI WGS metagenome assembly WNGP01 (sample SAMN13153381, study PRJNA577476) | soil metagenome | isolation source: 40 cm soil or saprolite under Garry oak tree replicate 2 | place: USA:California | collected 2016-06-15
GACAAGAACGCCGACCTCCTGTGGGTGGGCAATTCGTACGGGTCGTCGTGGGCGAAGATCAACACCAAGACGCTCGAGACGACGATCGTCCCGCTGCCCGATCCCGCGATGCAGGCGTATCACATCGCGGTCGACAGCAAGCACAGGGTGTGGGGCAACCTGTGGACCGCGGACCGCATCGTCAGGCTCGATCCCGGCACCAACACCTGGGCCATCTTCGATCTGCCGGTGCGCGGCACTGAAATCCGCCACATCGCGCTGCTCGAGCGCGGCGACAAAGTATCCGTGGTGGTGCCGGTCTACCGCACCAGCCAGATGGGCGTCATGAGCGTGCGCGGCGAGGCCGAGCTCGCGGCTCTCAAGGCGAAGGCGCAGTAAAAAAGAAACCCCTCCGAAGAGGGGTCGGAGTGCGCGTGCTGATTTCCGTCAGTTCGCGACGAAGCAATAGACCAGGCCGGCGCCGCCGGAGGCTTTCAGCTGATCCTGGCTGCAGCCGCGCGAGCCGTGCGAGGAGTTCCAGGACTTCATGTGCCGGGTCTCCTTCAACCCCTGCAGGTCATGGTGTCCGACGATCGCCGAGCCTTCGCCGCTCTTTGTCCAGTTGCCGCAGGTCGTATCGCCGCCGGCGGTCGAGAAGCGCCCGTCCGGATCCGAGCCCGTGAGGATATCGTGCTCGTTCGGCGTATCGCCGCGGCCCTTGACCATCTCGCCCTTCTCGGTCAAGGCCGTTTGCTTGTTGACGTTGTTGTGCTCGGAGTGGAGGTCGCTCACGCTCTTCGCCACCACCACGCCCTTGGCGTTCTGCCACGGACCTTTGCCGATGCGGCTGCGCGCGTCTGCGCCCGCGTCGCCTCCAGGCAACGTCGTGCTCAGGTACGCACGCCAGTTCGTAGCCTTCGCGCCTGCCGCCTTGGCGAGCGCCGCGCAGTGCGCGTCCGCGCCCTCCAGGCCGCCGAGATCGGCACCGTTGCCCTTGCCCGCACTGGTCACGAAGAACGTCATGCTTCCCTGCTGAGCCTGCGCGGTCGATGTCATGCCTGTCCCCGCTACGACCAGCGAGAGGAAAATACTTGCTGCCGAGATTCTCGAAAAATTCATCTGACCTCCTTGGGTGTATTGAGTTGAACTAAGGCGGAAAACGCCGGCCAGATTATACGTCCAAGGCTCCTTCGACTACTTTAGAAGTGGCAATGGCGGCTTGCCGCCGCCCGGGATGGGTGTGCGGTCCACGTTCAGAATCATCGAGACCAGCACGTAATAACCGTTGACGGCGATCAGGTCCACTACACCCTGTTCACCGAATTTGTCGACCGCGGCCTTGAAGGTGGCGTCGCTGACGGCGTGCTGGTCGTGCAGCTCGTGCGAGAAGTCGTAGATGACGGCCTCGTCCTCCTGCATGCCCGCGGGACGCCGGCCTTGCGCAAGGTCTTCGGCGACAGCCGGGTTCAAGCCCGCCTTCAGCGCGAGGCGGTGGTGCGCATACCACTCGTACTGCGCCGTCCAGTGGCGCGCCGTCACCAGAATCGCGAATTCATTCAGGCGCGCCGGCAGCGAGCTCCGGAACCGGATCTGCTCGCCTAGCTGTCGAAGCCGCTCGGCAAGCGCCGGACTGCGGAGGTACACATTGAACGGGCTGCCGATGGTGCCCGCGCCCGGTACGACGGCCGCACTGCCCGTGGCCGCAACCGGGCCGGACATGACGGCATTCGCATACGCTCGCTGCGCCGGCGTCATCTCGCTCAACGGCGTGAGTTTGAAGCGGCGCATGTCCTCCTGCGCGCATGCGCTTCCCGCCAGCCACAGCCCGGCAAACAGCAATCCAACCGTCCAGATTTTCATTTCGCGTCTCCTTGGAGGTCACTCGTCGGTCATCGATTCGGAATAATCAGAGCCCATTATTATCCTCAAGTGACTCCCTGGCCAGGGTAAAAAAGGGCGGCGTTTTGGTAACAAACAGCGCCCAGGTTGTCCCTCCGCGCCGCGTTCGCTATCATGGGTGTCATCAACCGTCGTCGGGAATTGCCATGACCACTCTGGAAGTAAAATTGAAGCTGCCCGATAGCCTTGCCAGCCAGGCGCAGGCAGCGGGGCTCCTGACTCGGAAGCCATCGGGAAACTCCTCGCCGACGCATTGCGAAGCAACGCTTTCGATGAGATTCTGTCCATCGCCGAGCGCGTGGAGGCCGTAGGGGTTGCACCCTTGTCCCCGGAAGAGATCGAAGCGGAGATCAAGGCCTACCGCGCAGAACGCCGCAGCAAGTAGCGCTGCCGCGCTCGATGCGGCTGGTTCTCGACACGAATACGGTCATCTCAGCGCTGCTTTGGAGGGGCGTGCCGCACGACCTGCTTGCCGCTGCGCGCGAACGGCGAGTGACCACGATGCACACGAGCGCGAAGCTGCTTGCCGAGCTTGGTCATCGATTCGTTCGCCGCTGCGAACTCAAGCCGCAGCTCGGGCACCGGAGGGCAGCAGGGGGACTCCGGTCAGGCGCTGCAATTCTTCGAACGCGAGTCCCGGTACGAGCTGGCTTGCCACGAGACCGCGCGGCGTGACGTCGATCACGGCGAGATCGGTATAGATGCGCTTGACTACGCCGATGCCGGTAAGCGGATAAACGCAGCGGCTCACGATCTTCGAGCGGCCTTCTTTCGTGAGATGCTCCATCATCACCCATACGCTTTTCGCGCCGACGGCGAGATCCATCGCGCCGCCGACGGCCGGAATCGCGTCGCCGCCGGTGCTCCAGTTGGCGAGGTCGCCGGTGACCGAAACCTGGAACGCGCCGAGCACGCAGATGTCCAGATGCCTGCCGCGCATCATCGCGAACGAATCGGTGTGGTGGAAGTACGCCCCGCCGGTCAACAAGGTCACGGGTTCTTTTCCGGCATTGATGAGGTCCGCGTCTTCCTCGCCCGGCGCGGGCGCCGGGCCCATGCCGAGGATTCCGTTCTCGCTGTGGAGGAATATCTCCCGGTCCTTCGGCAGGTGGTTGCCGACGAGCGTCGGCATGCCGATGCCCAGGTTGACGTACGAGCCCTCGGGGATGTCGAGCGCGATGCGCTTCGCGATCTCGTCGCGGGTGAGTTTCGCGTAACTCATCGCCCCGTCGCCGCCGCTCGGCCTGATATCCCTCGCGTCACACCGCCTGCGGGGATCCGATTGCCGCCCTCTTTCCGCGGGACCTTGACCACGCGCGTGACGAAAATCCCCGGCGTGACGATACATTCGGGGTCGAGCGCGCCCAGCTCTACGATCTCATACACCTGCGCGATCGTGCATTTTGCCGCGCTCGCCATGGTCGGTCCGAAGTTGCGCGCGCTCTTGCGGTAGACGAGGTTGCCCCAGCGGTCGCCGCGCTCCGCCTTGACGAGCGCGACGTCGCCGCGAAGCGGATGCTCGAGCACGTAGCCCTTGCCGTCGATCTTCCGCGTTTCCTTGCCCTTGGCGAGATCGGTGCCGTAGCCGGTGGGCGTGTAGAAAGCGCCGATGCCCGCGCCCGCGGCGCGCATGCGCTCCGAGAGCGTCCCCTGCGGCACGAGCTCGAGCTCCACTTTGCCGGCGCGGTAGAGGGCCTCGAAGACGTAGCCGTCGGCCAGGCGCGGATACGAACAGACGATCTTGCGCACGCGCCCGGCTTTGAGCAGCGCCGCGACGCCGACTTCGCCGTTGCCGGCGTTGTTGTTGACGATGGTCAGATCTTTCGCCCCTTGCGCGATCAGCGCGTCGATCAGCTCCGCGGGAACGCCCGCACCGCCGAATCCGCCGACGAGGACGGTCGAGCCGTCACGCACGTCGGCGAGCGCGGCGTCGACCGAGGGGACGATCTTGTCGATCATGCCTGTTCAATCCGCCTTGGCGCCCGAGTCTTTCACCGCCTTTGCCCACTTCGGGCTTTCCTCGCGCCCGACGATGTCGGTCGTGCTTCCCGGGCCGAAGGCGACGATGAACTGCACGGGCTTCTGCTTGGGCCATTCCTGCGCCGGCGCCCCGATGGGCGCGAGCACGGCGCACAGCGCCGCAACGGCGAAGATTCTCTTCAGGACTTGCATTGACCCTCCTCCGATCGCGGCCGATCCGCTCCGCGAGAGCAAAGAGGATATCGCGTTTGCCGGCGAAAAGCAGCACGCGCCGCGCGGATTGTCCGGGTAGAATTGCAGCTCGAAATCAGGACCGCCCGGATGCCCGCGAGAAAACGCCCCGAAGAGCTGCGCAGCCACCGCTGGTACGGCGCGGGCGACCGCAAGACCTTCGATCACCGCTCGCGCACCGCGCAGATGGGCTACGACAAGAGCGATTACGCGGGGAAACCCGTGATCGCCATCATCAACACCTGGAGCGACATCAATCCCTGCCACGCGCATTTCCGGACGCGCGCCGAGGAAGTCAAGCGTGGCGTGTGGCAGGCGGGCGGCTTTCCGATCGAGATGCCGGCGATCGCGCTCGCCGAGCCGTTCCAGAAGCCTTCCACCATGATGTACCGCAACTTCCTCGCGATGGAAACCGAGGAGCTGCTGCGCTCGTATCCCGCCGACGGCTGCGTGCTGATGGGCGGCTGCGACAAGACGACGCCCGCTCTGGTGATGGGCGCGCTCTCCATGGGGCTGCCGATGATCTACCTGCCCGCGGGGCCGATGCTGCGCGGCAACTGGCACGGGCAGGTGCTCGGCTCGGGCAGCGACTCGCGCAAATACTGGGCGGAGCTGCGCGCCGGGACGATCACCGAGAACGACTGGGAGGAGATCGAGGAAGGCATCGCGCGCTCGCCCGGCCACTGCATGACGATGGGCACGGCATCGACCATGACCTCGGCCGCCGAAGCGCTCGGCCTCGCGCTTCCCGGCTCGGCGTCGATCCCCGCGGCCGACTCCCACCACGCGAAGATGGCGACCGCGACCGGAAAGCGCGCGGTCGAGATGGTGTGGGAGGACGCCACGCCGAAGAACCTCCTCACGCCGTCCTCGTTCGACAATGCGGTGACCTGCGTGCTCGCCTGCGGCGGGTCGACCAACGCCGCCATCCACTTGATCGCGATGGCGCGGCGCGCGGGCGTGGCGCTCGACCTCGAGCGCTTCGACGCGATCTCGCGCAAGACCCCCGTGATCGCCAACCTGCGCCCGTCGGGCAAGTACCTGATGGAGGATTTCTACTACGCGGGCGGGTTGCGCGCGCTGCTCGCCTCGATCCGCGATCTCCTCGATCTGGGCGCGAAGACGGTGAGCGGCAAGACGCTCGGCGAAAACCTCGAAGGTGCGAAGGTATTCAATGCCGAGGTGATCCTGCCGCGCGAAAAGGCGCTGATTCCCTCGGGCGGGCTCGCGGTCCTGCGCGGCAACCTCGCGCCCGACGGCGCCATCGTCAAGCCGGCCGCGGCCGAGCCGCGCCTGCTGCAGCACAAGGGCCCGGCGGTCGTGTTCGAGGACTACGACGACCTGCAGGCGCGCCTCGACGATCCGGCGCTCAAGGTGGATGCGAACTCGGTGATCGTGTTGCGCAACGCCGGACCAATAGGCGCACCCGGCATGCCCGAGTGGGAGGTGCCGATCCCGAAGAAGCTCCTGCAGCAGGGCGTGCGCGACATGGTGCGGATCTCGGACGCGCGAATGAGCGGCACCGCCTACGGCTGCTGCGTGCTGCACGTGGCGCCCGAGTCCTGGGTCGGCGGACCGCTCGCGCTGGTGAAGACGGGCGACGCGATCGAGCTCGACGTACCGCGCCGCCGGCTGCAGGTGCTGATCGACGACGCCGAGATGATGAAGCGCAAGCGCGCGTGGAAGGCCCCCGCGCGCAGGTTCGAGCGCGGCTACGGCGCGCTCTTCTCGCAGCACATCCGCCAGGCGAACGAAGGCTGCGACTTCGATTTCCTCGAAGGCACCGCGCCCACGCCGGAGCCGGAGATTCACTGAGGGAGATGACTATGAGGCTGGTTCGTCTGTGTACCCTTGCTCTGTTGCTGTCGCAAGGTCTCGTCGCGCATGCCGAACCCTACAATCTCGGGGCCTCCCGGGTGGCGGTGATAGACGATCCCTGGCGGATTGAGTTCCAGGACGGCACCAAGCAAGTGACCCGGCAAGACTTTGAACAGGTCGTCAGGATCGTAGGGGCGACCCAGGGCTGGAAGGTAGTCGACTCGACCGAAGGCCGCATGGAGCTGATGAAAGTGATACGCGACCACACCATGTCGATCGCGGCGAGCTACGACGCAACCGGTTACGGCATCCGCTATCTGCAGAGCACCAATCTTCTCTATGAAGAGCGGGCACGCAGCGGCGCAACCCTCCGGGTGATACACGGCAACTACAACGGCTGGATCAAGGACCTCGTAGCGGGGATCAATGCCGGCCTGGGAGTGCCGGTGAAAACGACGATCGGCTTTGCGCCGCTCGAAAAAGTCGACGCCGTTCCCTTCCTCGAGGAGAAGGGGCGCGAGGCCTACAAGGAATTCCTGTCAAAGCCGACGCCCCGCGCATTTGCGATTGCGCCAAACGGAGCATGGGCATCCAGTTTCCGGAGGATATCCAGCAGGCGGGAGCGTGACGTCGTCGAGAACGCGATTGAGAGGTGCAATCGCCGTGGAAAAGGAGAGTGCAAGCTGTACGCCCTCGATCAGCACGTGGTGTGGCGCTCCGACCGGTGAAACAATGATTTCTTCGACTCGCCGCCGGCTCCTTGCCGCCGCGGCCGCGCTCCCGGTGGTTCCGGCCTTTGCTCAGACGCGCCCGCTCACCTGCGGCGAGCTGACTGCGCGGCAGACCGAAGGACCTTTTTTCAAGACGAACACGCCGCGCCGGAGTTCGCTGGTGGAGCCGCAGTCCAAGGCCCCGACGTTGATCGTGACCGGGCAGGTCCTTTCAGCCCAGTGCAGGCCGGTCGCGAACGCGCTCCTCGATTTCTGGCACGCGGACGAGAACGGCGAATACGACAACCGCGGCTTTCGCTATCGCGGCCACCAGTTCGCGGACGCCGAGGGGCGCTATCGCCTGCAGACCATCGTTCCGGCGGAATATCCCGGGCGCACGCGGCATATCCACGTCAAGGTGCAGGCGCCAGGAAAGCGCATTCTCACGACGCAGCTCTACTTCCGGGACGAGCCCGGCAATCGCCGCGACGGCCTCTACCGTCCGGACTTGGAGATGCGCATGGCCGGTAAAGGCGCCGGCGAAGGAAAGTTCGACTTCGTCGTCGAGGTTTGACGCGGGGTCAGTTCATTTGCCCGTGACCAGCGGGCAATTGCCCTCGTTCAGCGGGCGGAACGCCTGTTCCGCCGGAATGCTCGAGACGATCTTGAAGTAGTCCCAGTCGCCCTTCGATTCCTCGGGCGATTTCACCTGCAGGAGATACATCGGGTGGATCTTGCGGCCGTCCTCGCGGATGCGGCCCTTGCCGAACAGCGGATCGTCGGTAGTCATCGCTTTCATGGCGGCAACGACCGCTTTTCCGTCGCCCGCGCCGCCCGCCTTGTCGACCGCTTTCAGGAAATGCAGCACCGACGCATAGACGCCGGCCTGCATGTCGTTCGGCATGGCGGCGTTGTGTGCGCGCTTGCGGAAGCGCTGCGACCACGCACGCGTGCCCTCGTTCATGTCCCAGTAGAAGGGGTTCACGGTGAGCGCCCCCTGCGAAGCCTTGAGCCCCAGCGCGGGCACGTTGTTGATGCCGAAAATCAGCGAGACGATGCTTTGCCTCGCCGGCAGCCCGAACTCCGCCGCCTGCTTCATCGAATTGGTGGTGTCGCCACCCGCGACCGCCAGCGCGACCACCTGGGCACCGGAGGATTGCGCGGCCAGCAGGAAGGAGGAAAAATCCGGCGTCGCGATCGGCGTGCGCACGCCGCCCAGGACCTTGCCTCCGTCCTTCACCACCTGATCGGTCGCCTGCCTCTCCAGATCGTGCCCGAAGGCGTAGTCGGCGGTGATGAAGAACCAGGTCCTGCCGCCGCGCTGAACCACGGCCTTGGCGAGCGAATGCCCGTACGACCAGGTGTCGTAGGTCCAGTGCACGGTGTTCGGCGAACATCTCGATCCGGTGAGCTCCGCGCTTCCCGCGCCCGAGCCGATCAGCACCTTGTTCTTCTGCCGCACGATCTCGTTCACCGCGAGCGCGACGGCAGAGTTCGGAATGTCCACGATGAGATCGACGCCGTCCTGATCGAGCCACTTGCGCGCCACGACCGATCCGATGTCGGGCTTGTTCTGGTGGTCGGCGAAAACCACCTCGATCCTGCGTCCGGCGGCTTTGCCGCCGTAGTCTTCGACCGCCATCTGCGCGGCGAGCACCGAGCCGCGCCCCTGAAAGTCCGCGTATACGCTCGACTGGTCGTTCAGGACGCCGATACGGATCGGCTCCTGTGCACAGGCGACGCTCGCGACGGTGGCCGCCGCGAGGGCGAGCAAGCTGTTGGTCATTCGTGTCATGGACGCTGCCTCCTAGTGAATGGCGAGGATGACCTCGGCGGCCGGCAAATCGGCGTGCAGTTTCTCGACCATCGCCGCGCGCCGCTCGAGCACCGCCCGCTGGTTGATGTAGCCCTTGTCGGTGATTTCGTTCGCGTCGATCGACGGCGGCTCGCTCATGACGAGCGCGCGCACCGGGTGGGTGGAGCTGCCCGTACCGGCTTCGGCGGCAAGCCTCCTCATCGCACCGCGCAGGTGCTCGTACACTCCGGCGTCGTCGAGCCCCTTCGCCTTGACCGCCGCGGCGTTCAGGAACACGAGCGCGCCGACCTCGCTGCGCTCGTGGCCGGTGATCACCGCGTCCTGGATCACAGGATCGCCCGCCGCGATCAGTTTCACGCGCGTCGCGCCGACGTGCACCCAGGTGCCGGTGGAGAGCTTGAAATCCTCGGCGATGCGCCCGTCGAACGCGAGCCCCTGCTCGGGTCTTTCAGGGTCGGCGAATTTCAGCGCGTCGCCGATGCGGTAGTAGCCCTCCTCGTCGAACGCGGCCTTCGTGAGGTCGTCGCGTCCATAGTAGCCGGGCGTGACGTTCGGGCCTTTCACGCGCGCTTCCAGCTTGCCCGCGGTGGGAACGAGCTTGATCTCGCAGCCGGGCACCGGCAGCCCGATGATGCCGGCGCGGTCGACCGCGTAGTGCACGCCCGTCGCCATCGGCGCCGTTTCGGTCGAGCCCCACGCGGAAATGAGCGGGAGCCGCGCGCCGCGCTCGGTGACCGCGAGCTGCTGAATGCGCTCCCATAGGTTCTGCGGGAGCGACGCTCCGGCGTACACCATGCAGTCGAGGTCGCGGAAAAAACCGCGCCGGAGCGCCGCATCCTTCTCGAGGAAGGGCATGAGCAGGTCGAAGCCGCGGGGCACGTTGAAGTAGATCGTCGGCGAGACCTCCTTAAGGTTCGCTGCCGTGATATCGATGAGGCCGGGAGCGGGCTTGCCGCCGTCGATATGGAACGTGCCGCCGTTCCTCAGCATCATGCCGAAATTGTTGTTGCCGCCGAAGGTGTGGTTCCACGGCAGCCAATCGACCAGCACCTGTGGCCGGTCCTCGAGGAAAGGCCAGACGAGCGCGTACTGCTCCTGGTTGACGGTGAGCATGCGCTGCGTATTGATCACGCCCTTGGGGGTCCCGGTCGAACCGGAAGTGAAGAGGATCTTCGCGACGGTCCCGGGTCCGATGCCGGCGAAGGCTTCGTCCACCTTGGAGCTTGTTTTCCCCGCAAGCAGCTCGTCGATCGACGTCGGCCTCGCGCCGACCGCGGCAAGCGCAGGCGCGAATTTCGTGGGATCGGAGGTCCACACCAGGCCCGGACGCAGCAGCTCGAAGATCGCTTTGAGTTTGGCGAAATCCTTCGACATCAGCGAGTAAGCGGGCGAGACGGGCGCGACCGGAACGCCGACATGCATCGCGCCGAGCGCGAGGAGCGCGTGGTCGACGGAATTGTCCGAGAGGATCACCAACGGCCGCGAGCCATCGAGCCCCCGGTCGAGCAATCCCTGGCCGGCGCGGCGCACCAGCCCGAGCGCCTCGCGGTAGCTCAGCTTCCTCCAGGCACCGTCCCTGCGCTCGGCGAGGAAGGTCCGCTCCGGTTGCTCCCGGGCCCAGCGCTCGAGCCACTCGCCGACAGCGCGCGCGTGCCCGCCCAGCCTCAGGGGCGAACGCAGGATCATCGCGCCGTCGGCGCGGCGCTCGATCCGGACTTTGGCTGGCGCAAAGCGCAGGCCCGGCTGGAGCGCTTTTCCCATCACCCTCCTCGTGGCGCTCTTCGCTTTGGCTTCGCCAAAGCGCGAAGAACCGATATCCTACGGGAAACCGGGGACAGACCCCGGTTTAAGAAAAACCCCGGTAAAGAAACCGGGGTCTGTCCCCGGTTTTCTTGGAGGTTCCCGTGACCGAAGCCGTGATCGTATCCACCGCCCGCACCCCGCTATGCAAGTCCTGGCGCGGCGCGTTCAACATGACCCACGGCGCGAAGCTCGGCGGCCACGCCGCGAAGCACGCGATGGAGCGCGCCGGTGTCGATCCAGCCGAGGTCGAGGACGTCATCATGGGCTGCGCCCATCCCGAAGGCGCGACCGGTCACAACATCGCACGGCAGATCGCGATCCGCGCAGGTTGTCCGGTCACCACCGCGGGAGTCACCGTAAACCGCTACTGCTCCTCGGGCTTGCAGACCATCGCCATCGCCGCGCAGCGCGTGATGGTCGACAAGGTCCCGGTCGCCGTTGCGGGCGGCGTCGAGTCGATCTCGTGCGTGCAGAACGAAATGAACAAGCACATGGCGCACGACGAGTGGCTCGAGCGGCACAAGCCGGCCATCTACATGCCGATGCTGCAGACCGCCGAGGTCGTGGCATCGCGCTACGACATCAGCCGCGAGCGCCAGGATGAGTTCGGGGTGCAGAGCCAGCAGCGCGCCGCCGCCGCGCGTTCAGCCGGCCGCTTCGACGCAGAAATCTTCCCCCTGACGGTGAGAATGCAAAAGGCCGACAAGGAGACGGGGAAAAGCTGGGTCGAGGAAGTCACGGCGAGGCACGACGAAGGCATCCGCCCGGACACGACTCTCGAGGGCGTCTCCAAGATCAAGCCGGCGATCGAAGGCGGCACGATCGCGGCCGGAAACGCGAGCCAGTTCTCCGACGGCGCCTCCGCCTGCGTCGTGATGGACGCGAAGCTCGCCGAAAAGCGCAACTTGAAGCCGCTCGGGATTTTCCGCGGCTTCGCAGTGGCCGGCTGCGAGCCCGACGAAATGGGCATCGGCCCGGTGTTCGCCGTCCCGCGACTGCTTGCGCGCACGGGCTTGAGGATGGAGGACGTCGGCCTGTGGGAGCTGAACGAGGCGTTCGCGGTGCAGGTCATCTACTGCCGCGACCGGCTCGGCATCCCGAACGAGCGCTTGAACGTGAGCGGCGGCGCGATCGCGCTCGGCCACCCCTACGGCATGACGGGGGCGCGCCTCACCGGCCACGCGCTCATAGAGGGCAAGCGGCGCGGCGCGAAGCACGTCGTCGTCACCATGTGCATCGGCGGCGGCATGGGCGCGGCGGGGCTTTTCGAGGTGGTTTGACGCGTCCCGAAATTCCAGCGATCCGCGGCAGTGTAAAATCCGCATTCCGAAAAGAGGGGAATCCATGCCGCTGTCCGAAGCCGAACGCAAGAAATGCGTCGAAACGCTGCTCAACGCCGAGAAGGAGAAAAAACAGGCGGTGCAGCTCTCGGTCACCTATCCGCACATCACCATCGAGGATTCCTACGCTATCTCGACCGCGGTGACGCAGCACAAGATCAAGGCGGGCGCGAGGCTCATCGGCCACAAGGTCGGGCTCACCTCGAAGGCGATGCAGGCCTCCTCGCAGATCAACGAGCCCGACTACGGACACTTGCTCGACTATATGATGATTCCTGACGGCGCCAAGGTGCCGCACTCGAACTACTGCGTCCCGCGCGTCGAGGTCGAGCTCGCCTTCATTCTCGGAAAACCCCTGAAGGGCCCCGGAATCGGGCTCACCGACGTGCTGCACGCGACCGAGTACGTGATACCCGCGATGGAGATCGTTGATGCGCGCATCGTGAACCCGCGCAAGATCTTCGACACCGTCGCCGACAACGGCGCGGCAGCGGGCATCGTCGTCGGGGGCCGCCCGATCGGCCCGATGGAAATGGATCTGCGCTGGGCCGGCGGCATCATGTACCGCAACTCCGAGATCGAGGAGACGGGCCTCGCCGCGGGCGTGCTGGGCCATCCGGCACTCGGCGTAGCGTGGCTTGCGAACAAGCTCGGGCAGATGGGCGTGGCGCTCGACGCCGGCCACCTCGTCCTCGCCGGGTCGTTTACGCGCGTCGTGTTCGCGAACAAGGGCGACACCCTGCAGGGGGACTTCGGGCCGCTCGGCGGGATCGCAGTGCAGTTCGTCTAGGGGGTCACACTCATGGCTGGAATCGGCTTTCGCATTCTTTCCATCCCGCAGCGTCCCGACAAGAAGCTCGTCGCCGAGCTCGGGCGCATGGTGACGCCGCACCTCTCCGACAGCATGCAGCGTCTGTACGCGGGCGGTCCGAAGCTCCGTCCCATGCACAACGGCGCGAAACTCTGCGGCCCCGCGTTCACGGTGCGCACCGCGCCGGGAGACAACCTGCTCATCCACAAGGCGATCGATACCGCCGAGCCGGGCGACGTGATCGTGGTGGACGGCGGCGGATTCAACGACTACGCGCTCATCGGCGAGCTGATGTCCGCGCGCGCGGAGCAGCGCGGCGTCGCCGGCATGGTGATCTGGGGGGCGATCCGCGACTCGGCGGAGCTCGCGACCGGAAGTTTTCCCGTCTACGCGAGCGGCGTCACGCACCGCGGCCCCTACAAGAACGGCCCGGGCGAAATCAACGTTCCCATCACGATCGGGGGCATGCCGGTCAATCCCGGCGATATCATCGTCGGCGACGCCGATGGCCTGGTCGCCGTTCCGCAGGAGCAGGCGCAAGAAATCCTCGCTTCCGCGAAAGCCATCCTGGTAAAAGAAGAAGGCTCGATGAAACAGATCCGCGCCGGCACGGTGGACCGCAGCTGGGTCGACAAGGCGCTCAAAGAGAAAGGCTACAAGGTCTAGACGGACGTCATTCTGAGGGCGAAGCCCGAAGAATCTGCTTTTAACAGCAGATCCTTCGCTTCGCTCAGGATGACAGTGCCCTTAAGGAGGCATCTTTGGAACTTCCGGTCAACACCTTCAAGCGCGCGCTGAAAGCAGGCAAGCGGCAGATCGGCCTGTGGTGCAGCCTGTCCTCGCACTACGCGACCGAGCTCGTGGCGGGCTCGGGATTCGACTGGATCCTGCTCGACACCGAGCACTCGCCGAACGATCTCGAGTCGGTGCTGCAGCAATTGCAGGCCGCGGCGCCCTACCCGACGCACGCCGTGGTCCGCGTGCCCTGGAACGACATGGTGACGATCAAGCGGTTCCTGGACATCGGCGCGCAGTCGATCCTGATTCCCTACGTGCAGAACGCCGATGAAGCGAAGAACGCCGTCGCTTACACGCGCTATCCGCCTGCGGGCGTGCGCGGCGTGGCGGGCGGGACGCGCGCGACGCGCTTCGCGCGCGTGAAGGACTACGCGAGGCGCGCCCACGAGGAACTCTGCGTGCTGGTGCAGGTGGAGAACCAGCAGGGCCTCGACAACCTCGAGAAAATCGCCGCGGTGGAAGGCGTGGACGGCGTTTTCATCGGCCCGGCCGACCTGCACGCCTCGCTCGGCCATCCGGGCGAGACCAACAATCCGAAAATCGTGCCGGTCATCGACGATGCCATCCGCCGCATCCGCAAGGCGGGAAAGGCGCCGGGAATCCTCACCGGAGTCGAAGCCGACGCGCGCCGCTGGCTCGAATGCGGCGGATTGTTCGTCGCAGTGGGCGCCGACGTCGGCATCCTCGCGCGCGAGACCGAGAAGCTCGCCGCAAAATTCCGGTAAAACCGGAGGGCCGAGGGACCTCAACCGCAGGACAGCGCGGGTGGCACAATGGCGCGGCGGATGACTTTTCCCCTGACCCGCGCGTGGCGCTCGATCGAGGCGGTGCTGTTTACCTCCCGCCTGGCGAGCCTGCGCGTGCTCCTCGTCGCGTTTGTCCTGTTCAACGCTCTGGTGCGCCTCGCGCTCGCGGCCTTCAACGGCGAACCGTCGTTTTTTCTGCCCTGGCGCATCGTTCCGGCGCTGCTGATCGGGGCCTTGTTCGATCTGGGCGCGGCGACTTTCCTCCTCGCGCCGTTCGCCGCGCTCCTCGCGTGGTGGCCGGCGCGCTACCCGGTCGCGCTCAAATTTCTCCTTGCGTTGTTGCTGCTGCCGCTCTGCGGCCTCATGGTGTTCGTCGGGGCGGCGGAGCTGACCTTCTGGAACGAGTTCTCTTCGCGCTTCAACTTCATCGCGGTCGACTACCTCATCTACACCAACGAAGTGATCGGCAATATCCGCGAGTCGTACAACATGCCGCTGCTGTTGTCGCTCGTGACGGTCGTCTCGCTCGCAGCCTGGTATCTCATCGCCCGGAGTATCGGCCCGCTCGTGTCGGTGCCGGCGGGAGGGCTGGCCGATCGTTCTCGCGCTGCGGCGATCTGGATGCTCGCTCCCGTTGTCGCTTTCAGCGCGCTCGACGCGCGCTACAAGGAGTTCTCCTCCGACGCGCAGCTCAACGAGCTCGCCGGGAACGGCTACTTCGATTTCTGGCACGCGTTCCACACCAACGAGATCGACTACGAGCGCTTCTACCGGACGCTGCCCCTGAAGCGCGCGATATTCGAGCTGGCGCACGAACTCGACACCGCGCGGCCGGTCGTCGAGACCTCGCAGCTGCCCTTCGACCGGGAGATCACGGGCCACGGGCCGGAGAAGCGGCTCAACGTGGTGGTCGTCATGGTCGAGAGCCTGAGCGCGGAGTTTCTGTCCGCATTCGGCAACCGCGAGGGCCTGACGCCGCGGCTGGACCGGCTCGCCGAGGAAGGAATGCTGTTCACGCACGTGTACGCCACCGGCACGCGGACAGTGCGGGGGCTGGAGGCGCTGACGCTTTCAACTCCCCCGATACCGGGCAACTCGATCGTGAAACGGCCGGACAACGACCGGCTGTTTACGCTCGGCGAAGTCTTCAAGGAAAGGGGCTATGAGCCGCTCTATCTGTACGGCGGCTACGGCTATTTCGACAACATGAACGCTTTCTTTTCGGGCAACGGTTACACGGTCATCGACCGTACCGCCCTCAAGCCCGCGGAGATCACCTACGAGAACATCTGGGGCGTGGCCGACGAGGACCTGTTCAGGCTCGCGATCCGGGAGCTGGACCAGCGCGATGCCGCGCGCAAGCCGTTCTTCGCGCACATCATGACCGTGTCGAATCATCGCCCCTTTGCGTACCCCGCCGGGCGCATCGACGTTCCCTCCGGCACCAGCCGCGAGGGCGGCGTCAAGTACACCGATTTCGCCATCGGCCAGTTCCTCGACCATGCCCGCACCCGACCCTGGTTCGAGCGCACGCTCTTCGCCATCGTCGCCGACCACACCCACAAGGGGCGCGGCCGCACCGAACTGCCGCTCGAGAACTACCACATCCCGCTCATCGTCTACGCGCCCGGGCACGTTCCGCCGCACCGCATCGACACGATCGCGTCGCAGATCGACGTCGGTCCGACCATTCTCGGCTTGCTCAATTTCAGTTATCGGTCGCGATTCTTCGGGCACGACATTCTGCACGAAGGCGCCAATCACCAGCGGGCGCTGCTCGCCAATTACCAGACGGTCGGCTACTACCAGGACGGCATCGTCGTCGAGCTGAAACCGAAAAGACGCTACAGGATCGTCGATGCGGCCACCGGCCGCGAGCGCGCCGAGGACGCGCTGTCGGCGCAGATATTGGACGAGGCGGTCAGCTACTACCAGCTGGCGAGCCGCGCGTACAAGTTCGGGCAGCTCAAGCCGGCGCAACCGCGCTGAAGACCCGCAAAGGGACCTTGCGTGCCGTCAGGAATCGAGCTTCTTGAAGAGTACGGGCGCGAGGACCGCCACGGAGACGACCAGTAAGGCGGCCAACGGCGAGTAATAGGCGAGGATCGCCATGGGCACCGCGACGCACAGGGCGACAAGGATCCAGGGAGGCAGGGCCCGGCTGTATTTGAGGTAGGCAAGAACGCCCGCGGGAACCGTGACCCGGATTCCGCGTGCCGAACGGCTCTTCCGCGCCGCTCTTTCCTCCAGCCAGATCAGGAACACGTACACCTGCGCGACCACTCCTCCCAGCCATACCGCCGCCCCAAGGAGCAACGCAAAGCCCCGATACCACACCGGCACGGGAGGTGAGATCCACCGGGCCGCGTTGAACATGATGCCGATCGCACATACCGTGCTGACGAGGACGAACACGAGAAGCACCGGAAGCACGGTCCATATCCGGCTTAGAACGTACTCCCGAAACACGTCGTCGTGCTGAAATTTGAGCGCGAAGTCGCGCGCGTCCCGCAGCGCCCTGCGCGGGCGGAGCTGGTCGAGCATGTCGCCGGCCGCCGCACGCAACTCGCGCTCGTCGAGCCTCATTCCGCGGAACCGCCGCCGGAAGAGCTTCATGGAGGAGCATCCTAAGACCTTCCGCGTACCTATGCAATTGTCATGAGGCCCGAGCCGTGCAATGCACACGCGGTGGTGTAAGCTTCGGCACATGAAAACCATCGCCATCGAAGAACATTTCATCACGCCGATGTACCGGCGGAAGGTCGCCGCGAACGAATTCCGGAATTTCTATCTCAGCTCCCGCAGCGAACAGATCGGCCACGATATCGTCGAGCAGAATTCGGATCTCGGCGCGAAGCGCCTCGCGCACATGGACGCCGCCGGGATCGACGTGCAGGTGCTCTCGTTCGGCTCGCCCGGACCTCAAGGCTTCGGCGCGGACGTCGCGATCCCGATGGCGAAGGACGCGAACGACCTCGCGCACGAGGCGGTCAAGGCGCGCCCGGACCGTTTCGCCGCGTTCGCCGCGCTGCCGACGGCCGACCCCGGCGCCGCGGCCGATGAGCTAACGCGCTGCGTCACCAAGCTCGGTTTCAAGGGCGCGATGATCCACGGCCACACTCAAGGGAGTTTCCTCGACGGGAAGAAATACTGGGTGATCTTCGAGCGCGCCCAGGCGCTCGACGTGCCGCTCTACCTGCACCCCACCCTCCCGCACCCGGACGCGGTCAAGGCGTACTTCCAGGGATACGAGGACCTCGCGCGCGCGGGCTGGGGCTTCGCGGTGGATACGAGCTGCCATTTCCTGCGGATCGTCTTCGCCGGGGTGTTCGACGCCTACCCGCGCCTCAAGATCATCCTCGGGCATCTGGGCGAAGGCTTGCCTTTCGCGATGCACCGGCTGAACGATCACACTTGGCGCGCGGCCGCGAGAAGAGGTCTCGAGAAAACGCCGCTGCAGTATCTAAAGGACAATCTGCTCGTCACCACCAGCGGCAACTGGTACGAGCCCGCGTTCCTGTGCACGCTGCTCGCGCTCGGCGCCGACAACATCCTGTTCGCCGTGGACTGGCCCTACGAGCCGAACACCGCGGGAATGGAATTCCTGAGAAAGCTTTCGATCAGCGACGCGGACCGCGAGAAGATCGCGCACGGCAACGCCGAGCGCATCCTGCGGATGTAATCCTCTGCGTGCGGTGGCGCACAGAGAAACCCGTCGGGAAGGTCATAATGGATCGGTTATGACTTGAAGAAGGCCACCGAATCCTAGCGGATACCCCGCGCTAGCCTGCAGGCTTGGGCGTGACGTGGCCGCACCTTCCGCAGGTGCGGCGCGACTCTTCCGAGTAGAACTCCTCGTAGACGCGCGACACCGGGTCCTCGCGATAGTCGGCGACGTGGCGGACCGCCTCGAACAGCTCGGCGTGGCACTTCTCGCAATACCAGAAAAAGCGGTCCCTCTCGTCGGGGCGGCGCTTGCGCTCCAGCACCAGCAGAAACGAGTCGGGCGAGAAACGCGGCGAGTGCCGCACCCCGGCCGGGCAGTAGATGATCTCGCCTTCGCGGACGAGCGCCACCTTCTCCGCGCCTTCGGGCGTGAGATAGTGCAGGTTCATCTCACCCTTGATCATGTACATGACTTCGTCGCTCGGATCCGCATGGAACTCGCTTCGGTGTGCTCGCCCGCGCGCGACGAAGGCGATGGTATCGGGCGCCTGCCAGAGAATGCTCACCGGCTTGACGCTCTTCCTAATGCTCTCGGAAACTTGCGCGAGGCTGACGGCTTTGAGTTCGGTCATGTGCTGTCTCGTCGCCGTTATACAATCCGTCGGAGATTGTAAGCGCAAGGGTTGAGTAAGGGGTAAGATCGACGAAACCCTCGATGTTTCGCCAATGAAAACAACGAACGCGGCTGCGACCCTCGTTAGCGTCGTCTTTCTGAAAATTCAGGAGTTCGCCCGCAGGCCGGTCCAAGAACAAGCGCGGCTTCGGGCGCAGCTCGAAGCCGTGCTGGCGGTGACCCTCGCGGAGCTTCCGCCCGAGAACCGGATCGTCCTCGACACCGCGGACGGGACGGTCGTTGCAGTTCTCGCCGATCCCAAGGAAGCGCTGCGCCTGGCCGAGCGCGCGCTGCCTGCAATGGCAGCCGGACTCCCGCTGTGCATCGGGATCAATCACGGCACCGTGCAGATGGCTTCCGGCCGCGAGAACGGGATGATCGGGGACGGAATCGCCGTGGCGGCGAGCGTCGCGGAATTCGCTTCGCCCTCGCGCGTGCTGATCTCGCGGTCCTTCCGCGACGCGTTGTCGGATATCGCGCCGGGCAAGGAGGCCGGGTTTTCCCCGGCGGGAGTATTCATCGACGGCGGGCTTCGAACGCACGAGCTCTACTTTCCGGACAGGCAGGCGGCCGCGCGCAGGCAGCGGCGCCTGATCGCGCTCGGCCTCGCCGCCATCATCGGCCTGGTCGGGGCCGGCGTCGCAGTGCGCGTTTCCACGGGGGGGCACCAGAAGGTTTTCGACGGGACGATGGGGAAACTCGGACTTTCCGCGAAGCAGCGCGAGACCTATTTCCGCGGCCTGCGCGAAAAATTCAAGTTCTAGCCGTGGCAAAGAAGAGACCGGCGCAGCTCGGCCGCTACAAGATCACGAGCGAACTCGGCCGCGGCGCAATGGGGGTCGTCTACAAGGGCGAAGACCCCTCTCTCGACCGCACCGTCGCGCTCAAGACCGTCATTCTCTCGGACGAGGAGGCCGAACGCTCGGAATACCGGAAGCGCTTCTTCCTCGAAGCCAAGGCCGCGGGACGCTTGAGCCATCCGCAGATCATCACGGTCTACGATTTCGGCCAGGAAGGTGAGATCGCCTACATGGCGATGGAGTTTCTGAAGGGAACCGAGCTCCGCACCCGGATGAAGGAAGGCACGATCAGCGTCCCCGAGGCGGTACATATCGCAGAGCAGGTGGCCGAGGGCCTGGGCTACGCCCACGAACACGGTGTCGTCCATCGCGACATCAAGCCGAGCAACATCATGCTGATGCCGCACGACCAGGTGAAAATCATGGATTTCGGAATCGCGCGCATGCGCACCTCCGACCACAAGACGAGCACGGGCCTGGTGCTCGGGACCCCGAAATACATGTCGCCCGAGCAGGTGGCGGGATCTCCGGTCGACCATCGCTCCGATATCTTTTCCCTGGGGGTCGTCCTGTACGAGATGCTCACCCACACGAAACTGTTCTCCGGCGAGGACACGCCGCAGATCTTCCACAGCGTGGTCAACTTCCAGCCCACCGCGCCGAGCCGGCTCAATCCCGAAGTGCCGCCGATGCTCGACTTCGTGGTCGAGCGCGCGCTGAAAAAAGATCCCGCAGTGCGCTATCAGGACGCATTCGAGCTCGCCGCCGACCTGCACTCCGCCCTCGCCGAGCTCGTCAATCGCGAGGCCGCAGCGACGGAAAGGCGCGAACGGGATACAACGAAGACGATCAAGCTCGACGTGGACGCCGTGAAAACGGCGCTCCCCATTCCCGCGGCGGGCGCGATCGGGTCAGATACGCGGCTTCCGGTATCGCGCAGGTTCGACTGTTCCGATGCCATCGGCCGGTTGAAGGAACCGACCCGGCGGGACCGCGCGCTGCTCACCCGGGCGCCCCGTCCGGTCGGGTTCCTGCGCCGCGTAGCGCGCGACCCGGGGCCGCGCTGGCTCTTCGCCGCCGTCGTCGCGGCGGTCATCGTCGGCGGCGCGATCGCGGTCGTGTGACGCCGCGCCGCTCTCGCGTCAGTCCAGCTTGATGCCCGCCGCTTTCACCAGCGCGGCGTTGGCGGCGATCTCATCGCGGATGTAGGCGTTGAACCGCTCGGGGTCGTAGTCCATCGGCTCGGCGCCGAGGCGCGCCATCTTCTCGCGCACGTCGCCCGAGCGCAGCGCCTTCACGGTCTCCAGGTAAAGTCGGTTCACGACCTCGCGCGGGGTTTTCGCCGGCGCGAACATCCCCACCCAGAAGTTGTAATCCGAGTTCGCGACGCCCGCTTCGAGGGTGGTGGGCAGATCGGGCAGGGCGAGCGAGCGCTTTGTGCTCCCGACCGCGAGCGCGCGCACCTTTCCGTCCTTCAGGAAAGGCAGCACCGCGTTCACCGGGCAGAAGTAGTAGTCCACCCGGCCGGTGATCACCTCGGTGAGCGCTTCGGGCGTGCCCTTGAAGGGGACGTTGACGACCTCGATTCCCGCGCCCAGGCGAAATCGCTCAGCGTTGAGGTGCGTCGCGCTTCCGATCCCGACAGAAGCGGAATTCATCGAGCCGGGCCTCGCTTTCGCCGCGGCCACCAGCTCCTTCACCGAGCCGATGCCCTTCGAGGGCGCGATCACCAGCACGTTGGGCAAAAGCCCGAGCGGCACGACGCCGGTGAGATCGCGCAGCGTGTCGTAAGGGAGGTTCTGATAGGTGGACGGCGTCACTGTATACGACGACGAATGCACGAGGATCGTGTGGCCGTCGGCTTCGGATTTCGCGACGAGGCCGGCGCCGATGGTGCCGCCGGCGCCCGGCCGGTTCTCGACGACGACGGGCTGGCCGAGCTGCGCGGCGAGTTTTTCGGAGACCGTGCGCGCCATGATGTCGGTGCCGCTGCCGGGGGTAAACGGGACGATGATCCTCACCGGCTTCGTGGGCCAGGCCTGCGCGAGCGCGCCGGCATGCACGGCGCACAGCGCCAGTGCAGCTATCGCTCTACCCAGTTTTCCGGACATTCTTTCCTCCCGGGCGGATGACGCGCGGTAAGGCGCGGCGCCTCCCGCGCGTCCGAGCGGGGCGTGGGATTAGAAGGCGCTACTTGCGGCGGCCGGCGTCAAGCGCGATGCCGACAAAAACAATTACGACTGCAAGCATGACGATGCCGACGAGAATGTCTATGGCTAATGGCTTGTCAGGGCTACTTACGCCCAGCGCTGCTTGCTTCATAGGCAACGAACAACATGCCGCCAATGAAGACAACAACAGCTGCTACTACGGCCCAAAGCATCAGAGATTCTCCAAAAACCAATTGTACCGCGGCGGGAGATTCGACTATTCAGCAGCAAGCGAAGGCCTGCGGCTCACTTCGAGCTCCGAACCGGCTGCCACGAAGCCCTTGCAGGCATCACCCGGACATCGCTGATGAGAGCCCGCTCATTGGAGCCGTCGGCGTCGATCATCCAAATTTCGGCGGTCCCGCGTCGGTTGGTGTCGAACAGCAGCTTCGCGCCGTCGGGCGACCAAACGGGATTGTCGTTCGATGCAGGAGCCGGCGTTCTGGTGAGCTGCGTCTTGTTGCGGCCGTCCTGGTCCATGACCCAGATCTGGCCGTAGGCGTGCTCGATCCCCGCCCAGTAGGCAATCCGCTTGCCGTACAGCCACGCCGGAGCGTTGGCGCTGCTGCCCTTGGGCGTGTAATCATTTTTCACCGGAAACGTCAGCTGCTTCTTTTGCGTTCCGTCGCCGTTCATGACCCACAGCTGGCCAAACCCTTTCTCGTCGCCCGACCAGAAAGCGATCCTGCCGCCCTCCGGCGACCAGACCGCGGCGGCGTTGCTGCCCTGGTTCGTCAGCTGCCGTTCCGCGCCGCTTGGCAAGTCGACGACGAAGACTTGCCGAACGTTCCCGAGTTGCCGGAAGAACGCCAGCTTCTTGCCGTCCGGCGACCACGCGGGCAGGAAGCCCACAGTGATCTTTCGTCGCGCCGTTCCATCCTTTCCCAGGATCCAGATCTCCGGAGCGTCGTTGATAAGCCGCATACAGGCGATCTTGTCTCCGTCGGGCGACCAGACCGGCCAGAGGTAACCGCCGGGGCCCGTTGTGAGCTGCTTGCGGTTTTGCCCGTCGGGGTTCACGGTGAAGATGTGTGCGTCCGGCCAAGGCTCAGGTCCGAGTTTGCTCCCCGGAGCGTCGGCGAAAGCGATCAAGCCGTTACCGGGCGGCCGTATTCCGTCTTTCGCGCCCCACACCGCTCCCGAATTGGAGAGCCCGAGGATTGCGCCGATCAGCAGTGAGAGTACTCGAACAAGCATGGTCTTGACCCGTCACCCAAGCGCCGCCCAACGCCGTAAATCAGCGGCGGGCCAGCACAGCGTTCGCCAAAGATGCGATGCTCGCGGTCCGTCCGTTTTGGATTGATGGGTTAGGCATCGAGCGCTTGACCGTCGTGGACGTTATTGCAGTATGTACTGAACCTTGCCGATGATGTTTATTGCGGGG
>WNGP01001573.1_pt1 | contig 22642 bp, 14 predicted proteins | sample 5407671 | NCBI WGS metagenome assembly WNGP01 (sample SAMN13153381, study PRJNA577476) | soil metagenome | isolation source: 40 cm soil or saprolite under Garry oak tree replicate 2 | place: USA:California | collected 2016-06-15
TGGCCAATACATGACTGCCGCCCTCGCCCGGCTCGCCCCGTGGAACGAGCGCCACGTCGGCGGCCCGGCGGATCGGCGGGTTCGCCGTGCCGTCCACGAAGCCGGTCATATCGCGCCCATCGCGGTAGCTGAATCCCGTCCGCTCGGCGACGAGCCGAGCGACGTCGCTCACCGCGCGGGCGGCCGCCCGCGCGTGGTCCCAGGTCACGTCCGGGGCGCCGCCACTGATCCACAACCAGGCGTCGTGCTGTGTCGCCGGGGCGCGGCGCCCGCCAGGCCCGGCTATTTCTCGGAAATCCGTCAGCGACGCGGGGGCCTGGGATGGAGCGACCGTGCGCCAGACGTCGGCCCCGAAGGCGACCACGAGATTCACGCCGCCGGCCGAGACGTCCGGCGTGCGGAGGCGACGGAAGGAGGCCACGGCCTGGTCGCGCGTGAAGCCAAGCCGGAAGTCGAACTCCAGGAAGTGATGCGCAGGAGTGCCCCGCGCGAAGATGCCGAACTGCGGCAGGGTGAAGGTCATGGGTGGAATCTAGATCGTAAGAGGTACCAAAGCCTTCGCCTAGGTCGCTCCTAGGCAGCCGAGCCCGCGCCTTGCAGGTTTGCACGATGCAGGGGACTGTATCTGGGCTCGTTGCATCCTACGGCTACCTCGTTCTCTTTTTCCTGGTGGGCCTCGAGAGCCTCGGGATCCCGCTCCCGGGCGAGACAGCCTTGGTGACGGCGGCCGCTTTCGCCGCTCGCGGACATCTCTCGATCTACGCGGTCGTGGCAACCGCGGTCGCCGCGGCGATCATTGGCGACAACGGTGGCTACTGGATCGGGCGCGCAGGCGGCATCCCGTTGGTGCGGCGCTATGGGCGCTTCATTCACCTCAACGAATCGCATCTCGAGCGCACCCGCCGCTTCTTTGAACGGCACGGGCCCAAGACCGTCTTCGTTGGCCGCTTCATCGCGCTGCTGCGTACCTGGGCTGCCGTGCTTGCAGGGGCGGCACGCATGCCGTACGGCACCTTCCTGCTCTATAACGCGCTGGGCGCAGCGTGCTGGGCCGTGGTCGTTGGGGCGCTCGGCTACCTGTTCGGCCGCAATCTGCCGCAGCTCGAGCACTACATCGGTCAGGCCAGCCTGGCCGGCGTCCTGCTCGTTGCGCTGGTCGTGGGACTCGCGCTCGGGTGGCGCTGGTTTGAGAGGAACCGCGCCAGGCTCGTCGAGCGTACACAGTCCTCGTGGGAGCAGGTCCTTGCGAAGCCAGCGCTGCAGCAGCTCAAGGTGCGCTACCCGCACGCGTGGACGTTTGTGGCCGCGCGCTTTGCGCGCGGCGAATACTTGGGGCTCCATCTCACGATTGGGTTCGCAATTAGCCTCGCCGGCCTGTGGCTCTTTGGCGGGGTCACGGAAGACGTCATCCACCATGACCCCCTCACGCAGTTCGACGTGACCCTGCTCGAGTGGTTGCATGCACGTGCCACACCTGTCGGGTACGCCATCTTCAATGCGATCAGCCTCCTCGGCTCGCCGGTGACGCTGACTATCTTGGCGCTCGGAGTGGGCCTCCTTCTCGCGGCCCGCCGTCAGTGGATCCTGCTTGGTGGCTGGCTGGCGGCCTTTGCCGGCGGCGGCCTACTCGATGCGGTGCTCAAACTCGCGATCCGCCGCCCGCGGCCACCCTATGCCGCCGCGTTCCTCCGTCACTACACCTGGAGCTTTCCAAGCGGCCACGCGATGGGCTCGCTCATTGGCTATGGAATGCTCGCCTACCTGCTCGTGGTTCTGTGGACCAATAGTCGCAGCACCCGGATCTCGATTGTCCTCGGTGCCGCGCTCCTGATTGTCGCCATTGGACTCAGTCGACTGTACCTCGGGGTCCACTACTTCAGCGACGTGGTGGGTGGGTATGCCGCTGGGGTGCTGTGGCTGTCGGCGTGTATCTCCGGCCTCGAGGTCGCGCGCCGGTGGGGTGCGGGACTGCCGCCGGCCGCTCCGTCCAAGGCGCCCTAGCGCGAGATAGCGACGGCGTCGATCAGCCCGGTTGCCGGATGTTGCCACCATCGATTTGGGCGGGATCGGAATCGGCGCGCTCGGGCTCGCGAGCGTGGATCTGCCGGCGGCATCCGTGGACGCCAAGGCCTCGGGCGCGGTCGGCAGCCTGCTCTGCAGCCTTGGGAGTCTGTTGAGCGGCCCGATCAACGGCGCCACAGACCTGGTACGACAAGTCGTCGACTCCCTGAACGGGTTGATCGGATAGCAGCCGGGTTCCCCCTCTCCCGAAGGGAGAGGGGGCCAGGGGGTGGGGAGGCTGGCCGGGTGACAAGCGAAAAGCCGGAGAGCGTAACGCGCCCCGGCTCTTCTTGGCGTAGCGAAATCGGCTACGCGGAGATCTCTCACATGAATACTAACATCGTGCCCTTCGTCCGCCGAGTCAATAGTCGCCGCCAAGCGGGGTGCTGGTGACGGGACTCGAACCCGCAAGGGCTTGCGCCCAGAGATGTGAGAGATCTCTGCGTTTACCGGTTTCGCCACACCAGCACCTCGTGGGCTACGAACCCCGGCAATCCCGAAGGCCAAGACGAGAGACCCCACACGTGCTGCCGCCCGCGGGGGCACTATACGCGCTCACTGGCACGAGTCTGGTACCAGGGAAACGCGAGCTGGAGCGTAAGCCCGCGGCACTGAGGCTCACCAGAACGAAGGGATGCACGGTCTAGGAGCGGGGCGACTGTGCGGCGACCGCGACCGCGCAGCTCGATGACAAGACGCCGGCGACGACGAGTGGCAACACCAGCGAATGCCGGACGAGGAGCGCGCCTAACGCCGCCCCCAAGAACATGCTCAGCACGGATGTCCCACGCCGCGCCGCTCGCGGACTGGCGCCTCCCGCGAGCGCCGAATCCGCCGCCAGGCCGGTGAGTGTCAACGTGAGGACGGTGGTCGTGAGGTCGGGCAATGCCATGGTCCGCACGGTGGCGTTTCTCACGCCCATGGCGAGCGCTGTCAGCACGATGACGCCGTAGCCCGCGAGGAGTGCCGCGCGCGTGCCGGCAGCCGCTGCCAGCGCGGCAAAGAGCAGCAGCACGGCTTCCACGGCAAAAGCCGTGGCGACCCAGCGCTGTTGCGGACCGGTCCCGCGCCGCGCCGCCAGCGTGCCACCGGCCGCGGCACCGGCGAGAAACGCACCGAGGGAAACCGCTGACCGCGGGATTGAAAGGCCCGGCGCGCCCGCGACGGCGAAGGCGAGGAACACGACGTTCCCGGTCATGTTCGCAGTGAACACGTGCCCGAGGGCGAGATAGCTGACGGCATCGATCAGTCCGGTTGTCACAGTCAGGACCAGCAGCGCTCCGACCAGGCGCGACTCGTGCGGTTGGGGCATCGTCCCCTCTGATGAGGCGTTCGCCCGGAACGTGTCCCGTCGTGGGCCGGCACGCAAACTCGCCCGGCACTGCTGCCCGCGCCTGGCGTCGTAACCGACCCGCCCGTATGATTACGGGCCGCCACACCCTCTCCTCGAGAGCTCGTTCATGATCACGCGCACGTCCTTGCTGCTCGTCACGCTTGGTGTATTCGCCACGCCCGTTCCCCACTCCCCGCCAGTCGCCCCGAGCGTCCTCTCAGGGCTCTTGTGGCGCAACCTCGGGCCCTTCCGCGGCGGCCGCATCTCGGCCGTCTCCGGCGCCATCGGGCAACCCGGCGTCTTCTACATAGGACTCCCGTTGGGAGGCGTCTGGAAAACCACCAGCGCCGGCGAAACCTGGACCCCGATCTTCGATGGCGTCACCGCAGCGTCCTCGGTCGGCGCCGTCGAAGTCGCCCCCTCCGACGCCAACGTGATCTACGTGGGCATGGGCGATCTGATCACGGGCGGCGGCATCAACGAGGGCAACGGTGTCTACAAGTCGGTTGATGCGGGCAAGACGTGGCAACACCTGGGGCTCGACGCCACCAAGCAGATCCCCTCGATCCTGGTCGATCCGCACGATCCTCACCTGGTGATGATGGCCGCCCAGGGAGACGTGCACCGGAAAAGCGAGACGCGCGGCGTGTTCCGCAGCTCGGACGGCGGCAGGACCTGGACCAGGGTGCTGTACGTGGACGATTCGACCGGGGCGCAGAAGCTCGCCTGGGCCCCCGATCACCCCGAGGTCATGCTCGCGACCACGGTGCGGCACTACGTCGCGCGGCCCTCCGGCCCCGCGGTTGTCGGCGGTCCCGGTGACCTGGGTGGTGGCGGGGGTGGCGGGGCGGGCGGCGGCCCGCCGACGGGACCTACGCAGACCAAACTCTTCAAGTCCACCGACAAGGGCCTCACCTGGCACGAGCTGTCGGGCGGCGGCCTGCCGCGCTTGAGCGGCCGCACGTCGGTGGCGGTGGCGATGAACACCAACGCGCAGCGGATGTTCTTGATCGGCAACTTCGGCCTGTACCGCTCCGACGACGGCGGCACGACATGGCGCCACACGGACGCCGCCGACCGGCGCATCGCCAACGGCCAGGGGGGCTACAACTGCGGCGTGTACGCGGACCCCAAGAACCCCGATGTCGTCTACACCATCAACACGTCGAGCTACAAGTCCACCGACGGCGGCAACAGCTTCACCGGTTTCAAGGGCGCCCCCGGCGGCGACGATCCGCAGCAGATGTGGATCGACCCTACCAACGGCCAGCGCATCCTGCTCGGCCTCGATCAGGGCGCCGTCGTCACGCTCGACGGCGGGGCGACCTGGAGCTCCTGGTATAACCAGTCCACCGAGCAGGTCTACCACATCGCGGTGGACGAGTCGTACCCCTACTGGGTGTACGCGTCGCAGCAGGACGCGGGCGCCATCCGCACTCGCAGCCGCGGCAACCTGGGCGCCGTGACCCCGCTCGACTGGAACCCGGTGTCGGGCTGGGAGTGGGGCACGACGATTCCCGATCCCTTGAACCCGAACGTCGTGTACGCGTCGGGCTCCGGGATCCTGAAGATCACCTACCCGAGCGAGCAATGGATCGACGTGAGCCCCAACGTCGATCCCGGCCTGTACGGCCGGACCACGGTCTCGCAGCCCCTCGCCTTCGCCCCCTGGAACCATCACGAGCTGATTACAGGCTTCCAGTTCGTGATGGCCACGACCGACGCCGGGATGCACTGGACCAAGCTGTCCTCCGACCTGGGCTACGCGAAGGGGGTCACCCCGCCGCCCGACAGCGCACGCGGGCGAGGGCGTCCCGGTTCTCCTCTAGGTGGCGCGATCCAGTCGCTTGCGCTCTCCCCGGTGCGGCACGGCGTAATCTGGGCCGGTACCAACAACGGCCTGATCAAGCTGACGACGGACGAGGGCAAGACCTGGGACGACGTGACGATTCCCGGGCTGCCGAACCCGACCCGCGCCGACGTGCTGGCGATCGACGCGTCGCGCCTCGATGCGGCGACGGCGTACGTGGCGGTGGCGCTGTTCCGCACGGGCGACTACAAGCCGTATTTCTACCGCACTCACGACTACGGCAAGACGTGGACGGCGATCGTGAACGGCCTCCCCACGGACGAGCCGAGCGGCAGCTTCGCCCGCGTGATCCGGGCCGACCCGAAACGGGCGGGCCTCTTGTTCGCGGGCACGGAGAGCGGGATGTACGTCTCGTTCGACGACGGCGACCACTGGCAGTCGTTGCAGCTCAATCTCCCCAACACCTCGTATCGCGACGCCGTGATTCACGGCAATGACCTGGTGGTGGGCACCTACGGCCGCGGCATCTGGGTGCTGGATGACTATGCCCCGCTGCGCCAGGTCACGGCCGCCACGGAGAAGGAGTCGGTACACCTCTTCGCGCCCGGGGATGCGATCCGCGTGCGGCGCAACGTCGGCGCCGACACGCCGTTTCCCCCAGAGGTGCCGCACGCGGCGAACCCGCCCGACGGGGCGATCATCTACTACCACCTGGCGTCGAAGCCCGCGGGGGAGATCTCGCTCGACGTCCTGGACGCAAGTGGCTCGGTGGTGCGCCACATGTCGAGCGCGCCCGTCGAGCCGGTCAAAGAAGCGGCTCAGCCGCCCGAGCCCAATTTCTGGATCGCCACCCCGCAGTCGCTCTCCACCGACGCCGGCACCAACCGGGTCAATTGGGACGTGCGCGCGGACGCTCCGGCCGCGCTGACCCACACGTTCGAGATCAACGCCGATCCGGGTCTCACGCCTCCGTCCCCCGTCGGGCCGCTCGTGCCGCCGGGTGTCTACACGCTCCGGCTGATGGTCGGCGGCAAGGCCTACACGCAGCCGCTCACCGTGCGGAACGATCCGCGCTCTCCCGCTACGCCAGGGGACGTGCGCGCGCAGTACGCCTTACAGATGAAGGTCGTCGCCGCCCTGCGAAGCTCGTGGGACGGCTACCAGCAGGTCGCGGCGCTGCGCGCTTTGGTGGCGGCGGATACGGCGGCACCGCTGCCCTCCGCTGTCGTCGCCGCGGCGAAGGTCTTCGACTCGACACTCGCCCTCGTGGGCGGCAATGCGGAGGGCGGGCGGGGGTTCGGCGGGTTTGGCCGCGCGCCGGCCGCGCCGACGTTCGCGAGCGTGAACGAGACCCTCGCGCGCCAGATCAACACCCTCGAGAACGGCGACATGGCTCCCACGGAGGCGATGCAGCGCGCCTACGCCGCGGGGTGTACGGAGCTAAAGACGGCTGTGACGGCCTGGATGGCGGTCAACGGCGCGGCGCTTGCGGCGTTCAATGCCGTGCTCGCACAGAACAAGCTGAAGCCGATGACAGCGGCAGTCCACACGCTCGTCGAGCCGGGGTGTTGAAGACACAACGGTGTCACCTCAGCCGGATTCCGTATTGGGTCTCTAACTCATAGCGGCGTCCGTGCACCACTCCTTCGCCGTTCGCGATCGTGAGCTTGCGCGCCCGGACATCCTCCACCCAGCGCCGGGCGGCCGCCTCGGCGCGGCGGTTCGCAATGATGCGCAGCTTGGCGACCTCGCGGTCGTCGCCCTCGAGCTCCGAGTCGAGCGCGGCAAAGTCGCGCTGTATGCGCGTCGTCACCGGCTCCTTGATACCTCCGTTCTGGACGCTGATATCGTACATCAAGGCGACCGCCCGCTCCGAGTGCACGTCGAACTTGTTGCAGAGAGCGAGGCCGCGGTCGTAGTACCGCTGGGCGTACTTGACCTCGAGATCCTGACACTCCGGTCGCCGACCCAAGGTCTTGAAATACCCCTGCCACGGTTCGATCAGGTGTCGCCAGGGAGGCGCCTGAATTGAGCGCGCCCACGCCAGTTGTTCCTCTTGGTCCGCGCCGAGCGTTGCTTGGAGCTCGGGATAGTGCTCGTCGAAGATCTGCTCCAGGACGAGCGGGTAGGTCCGGATCATCTCCGTGAGCAACGGCTGCAGCGTCCCCTGTCCCAAGTTCCATTGGAGCGCTCCGAAGCTCATCCCCTGGTGGTCGGAATCCCCGGCCAAACCAGCAAAGCAATCAGGCGGACCCGTGTCGGTCTCGAAACTTCCCGTCAATGCGAGGCAGCGGTACGGCAGGGGTTGCTCGTGGATCGCCGGGGCGGGAATCGTGCTTCCGGGGAGCAGTGCCGCCCAGGTGTCCGGACCCACTACGCCATCGACTGCGAGACCCTTGTTCCGCTGAAACGCTCTCACCGCGGCGAGCGTCCCGCCGCCGAAGTCGCCGTCGACCGGGCCGTTGTACAGGCCGATGGCGCGGAGCGCGATCTGAATCCGGGAGACTGCGGCACCGTGAGAGTGGAGTTCGTAGGTAGGCATCCGGTCATCCCCTAGGCACCCGGCGACGGCCCTGGGGGTATACACCCCTGCGCCCGAACTACCAATGAGGTCAGGAGGCCCTATGCCCATGGCCCCAGGGCGCCCATGCCGCGTCGCATCGTTCTGATCCGCAGTCACGACCCCCTGCAAGAGGGATGGCGTCAGCGCTTGTTCGGGCCCGCCGGGTCGCTGCTCGAGAATAGCCTCAAGGTGGCGGGCGTGAGGTTCGACGAGACCTACCACCCAGTCCAGGTCTGGCGTCGCAGCGGTCGCGGCGACGACCCTCCCGCCGCGGGCGCCTTCAGCTATCGTCGTGGACGCGTGGCCACCTACGCCGTGCGCGTGGACGCGGACGACGACGACGCCATCCAACGGCTGCGGCGTGATCGGCAGGCTGACCTCGTCGGCGTTTTCGCCGATCCTGCCGTCTCCCCCGTTCCCTCGGCCTACTGCGGCGACGCGGCGATCGGTGCCACGGAGGACGTTGCCCGGGGGCTCGGCGTCCCGGCGCTGCGCCGCGCGGGGCTGACGGGCGCCGGCGTGCATGTCGCCGTGGTTGACACCGGGATCGACGGCTCGCGCATTCCGGTCGCCGGCGGCTGGGCGCCCACCCCCGGCTACGTGCCGGGCTCGAGCGCGCCGGACCACGGCACCATGGTAGCGTACGACGTGCAGATCGCGGCCCCGGACGCGCAGCTGCTCGATTACGCGCTGATCCGGTCCCAGGCGGGGACCTGGGCCGCGTTTCTTTCGGACGCCATCGCCGCGTTCGCGGATCTCGTGGACCGCGTCCACGCCGCGCCCGGGCGCTGGGTCGTCAACAACAGCTGGGGGTTGTTCGACCGCGCGAGCGACGCTCCCGTCGGCTCGCCGGAGAACTACAGCGCCAATCCCGACCATCCGTTCAACCAGGTCACCGGCGCCCTCGTCGCGGCGGGCGCGGACGTGTTCTTCGCAGCGGGGAACTGCGGCGCCGACTGTCCCGACCAGCGCTGCGGCGCGGGCGATACCGGCCCCGGCGCCTCGATCCACGGCGCGAACTCTCACCCCGATGTCGTCACCCTAGCCGCCGTCACCGTCACCGACCGGCGGCTCGGCTATTCGTCACAGGGGCCCGGCGCGCTCTACTCGCGCAAGCCCGACCTCGCCGGGTTCAGTCACTTCAAGGGCTCGGGGGTCTACCCCCTCGACGGCGGCACCTCGGCCGCTAGTCCTGTCGCCGCGGGCGTGGCGGCCGCGCTGCGCCAGCGCTTCGCCACCGACCGGCTGGCGCCGGCCCAGATCAAGGGCCTGCTGCAGCGCACCGCGCGGGATCTGGGCGGCGACGGCTGGGACTACAACCTGGGCTACGGGGTGATCGATGCGGCGGCGGCGCTCAAGGCGGTGGGCGTAAAGCCGCGGGCGAGGAAGCGCGCCAAAGCGGCGGTCTAGCGACCCTAGCTAGGAAGCGGGTTCCTGGATCGCGTCGGCGAAAAACCGCACGCCGGGAATCTGCTCGGCGCGCTCGCGCGCGTCGGGTGAGGCGACGCCGCGCACCACGTAGCGACCGAGCTGGGGGTTGATCGGGACCGGGCCGTAGTCGGCGTCGACCGCGACCCCCACCCCGTCAAGCAGGGCGCGGATCGTCGCCATGTCGACCCGTTCGCCGGGCCGGTCCACCTGGATGATGTAGCGGGTTGCCCGTGCCATCTCGCCGACGACAGAGTAACCGCTTCACGAAAAAAGGGCTAGCCCGTCCCGTCCACAATCGGCACCCCCACGTCTGAGTGTTAGGTTGCTTTCATGACTGCTCACCCGACGGCGCTCCGTCTGAGACCTCCTCGGCCGCGCGGTCAGGGCCTTCTCGTCTTCGGCTTCGTAGCCGTTCTCCTCCTGCTGCTCCTGCCCAGTCTGGTTACGCTCGGCGCGGAGTGGCCGTGGTTCCAAGCCCTGGGCTACGAACGCGTGTTCGCGACCCGGCTCGTGGCCAAGGCGCTGCTCGGCGTAGGGGTCGGCCTCGTGGCGTTCGCCTTCCTTTATACCAGCCTGCGGTTCGCCCAGCGGGGCGTTGTTCCAGACGCAGTGGTCCTTCGGTCCCGCGACGGGGCCGCCGCCCTGGACGTGACGCGGCTGCTGCGCCGCATGGCGTTGCCGATCGCACTCGGCCTGGCGCTGCTGTTTGCCCTGGCGGCCACGGGTGGGTGGCTTGACGTGCTCCAGTTCCTGCACCGAACGCCGTTTGGCGTAGCGGATCCCGTCTTTGGCCGCGACGTCGGCTACTACGTGTTCACGGTGCCGGTCGTGGCGAGCGCCATCGCCCTACTCACGGTGCTCACGACGGTTGCGCTGCTCGCGACCATCGCGCTGTACGTGCTGCGCCGGGACGTCGTCCTGCTCGGGCGCCGCGTCACGGTGGAGCCGTCGGCCCGGTGGCACCTGGCCGGATTGATCGCTCTCCTGTTCCTGTTGGCAGCGGTGCGGGTGTACTTCGTTCGAGTGCCGGGACTGCTGTACTCGACGACGGGACCGCTGGTGGGAGCGAGCTTCGCGGATCTGCACGCCACGCTCACCGGCCTCCGGCTCGCCGGGCTGGCGGCGGTGGCCGGTGGCGCACTGGTGCTGTGGGGCACCCGCACCCAGCGTCTGGCCTGGGCCACCCTGCTCGCGCTCGGGGTCTACTTTGGCGTGTCGCTGCTCGGCGTCGTCCTGTACCCCGCGATCGTGCAGCAACTGGTCGTGGCGCCGAACGAGTTGGTGAAGGAAACGCCGCAGCTCGCCTCCCATATCGCGGCGACCCGGCGGGCCTGGGGGTTGGACAGGGTGGTGACGCGCGACCTGACCGGCGAGATCGCGCTCGCCGAGCGGGACATCGAAGCGAACCGGCCGACCATCCAGAACGTCCGCTTGTGGGATCGCGAGCCGCTGCTCCAGACATTCGGGCAGTTGCAGGAGATCCGCACCTACTACGACTTCGTCTCAGTAGACGACGACCGCTACTGGATCGACGGGCAGTACCGCCAGGTGCTCCTCTCACCGCGCGAGCTGAACTCGGGCTCGCTGCCGACGCGGACCTTCATCAACGAGCGGCTCACCTTCACGCACGGGATGGGGCTCACCCTCGGGCCGGTGAACCAGGTGACGGCGGAGGGATTGCCGGTCCTGTTCATCAAGAACCTGCCGCCGGTCTCCGGCGTGTCGCTGCGGGTGACGCGCCCGGAGATCTACTACGGCGAGCTCACCGATTCCTGGGTGTTCGCTCACACGCACCAGCGGGAGTTCGACTACCCCTCGGGCGACCAGAACATCTACACATCCTACGGGGGCGAGGGGGGAGTGCGAGTCGGCTCGTTCCTGCGCCGGCTGGTGCTCGCGGCCTACTTCGGCTCCCTGAACGTATTGTTGTCGAGCGATATCACCAACGACAGCCGCGCGATGTACATCCGGAACATCCGGGAGCGGGCGCGCACGGCGCTGCCGTTCCTGCTCTTCGACGGCGACCCGTATCTCGTGGTCGGGGATTCGGGTCGGCTCCGCTGGATCCTCGACGCCTACACGGCGACCAGCCGCTACCCCTACGCGCAGCCGGTTGCCGACGGCACGAACTACGTCCGCAACAGCGTGAAGGTGGTGATCGACGCCTTCGATGGCACCGTCACGGCCTACCTGGCCGACGCGCTCGATCCGCTGGCGCGCACCCTGGCGCAGGTGTTCCCTGGCATCCTCCAGCCGCTCGACGCGATGCCGGGGGATCTGCGCGCGCACCTGCGCTACCCCGAGGACTTGTTCCGGATGCAGACCGACATGTACGCGACCTACCACATGGCGGAGCCGGACATCTTCTACCACCGGGAGGACCAGTGGCAGAGGCCGGTGTTGTCGCGGTCGGCCGAACAGCGGGATCCCTTCCTGCGCCACATCGTGCTGCGGCTGCCCGAGGAGCGGCAGGCGGAATTCATCTTCATGGCCCCGTTCACGCCACGCGGTAAGGACAACCTGGCCTCGTGGATGGTGGCGCGGAACGACGGGGAGCACTATGGCCAGCTGGTCGTGTATCGCTTCCCCAAGCAGAGCCTCGTCTACGGGCCGGCCCAGATCGTCAACCGGATCAACCAGGACCCCGACATCTCCCGCCAGATCTCGCTCTGGGACCAGCACGGCTCCGAAGTGATCCGCGGCAACCTGCTGGTGATCCCGATTGAGGAGTCGCTCATCTATGTGCAGCCGATCTATTTGCGGGCCGAGGGCGGGGGCATTCCGGAGCTGAAGCGCGTCGTCGTCGCCTACCAGAACGAAGTGGTGATGGAGGAGACGCTCGAGGCCGGGTTGGCGCGCCTATTCGGCGGTGCAAGGGAGCCCGCTGCGGCGGCGCCCGAGCTGTCTCGCGCCGCCCGGCCCGCCGACGGCCGCGCCGTTGATCTCACCAGCCAGGCGGTCCAGCTGTACCAGAGCGCCCTGGCGGCACAGCGCGCCGGCGACTGGGCGCGATACGGAGCGGAGCTTACGCGGCTGGGGGAGGTGCTGCGTCAGTTGCAGGCCACACTCGGAGGGCGGCAACCCTAGAGGAATGGGGCCAGTGCGCGCACCGCCTGAAACGGTGGCGGGGGCGCAAAGTACAGGCCCGCCTCCGGGTCATAAAGCTCATGGCCCGGAGGCACGGCCTCGAAGCCATTGGGTGTCTCATCGCCGCTCAGCGTGCGGCACAGCGCGTCCAAGTACGACGAGTAGCCGTTGATCAGCAACTCAGCGATGCGCTTGGTCTCGGCGTGCGCACGGGGGGGAAGCACGCCACCGAGGTACGTCTGGATGACCCCGTCTCTGCGCAGGACGCCCGTACCCGGTGTATGGGGAACCACGGCCATGGGGAGGACCCTGAGGACCCTCAGGTGGTCATCCAGCATGAGGAGGGCCAGACAAGTGGCAACGGACCGACGACACACCTTCGGCGCCGCCGTTACAGATCGGGCGACGCTGAGCAACCAGAACAACTCCGTGTCGGTGTGCAATCGCCTTACGGTGCCGCTGACATCACCCGGTGTTGATTCGGAGGCGCGGGCGATCACCAAGCGAAACCGTAGGCTGGAATCCGGCATGACGGGGCTGAAACTAGGCGGTGTACAGCCAGGTCGCATCGTGGCACCGGACATCGGCTCGACTCCGCATTGACATGAGCACCAGGCGCGCGCGCCGCGCTTCCCAGGCCTACCCGCCCTCCCTTAGCTTGCATGCGGCATGACCCACCCCGGACCCAGCGGCCCACCCCTCCCCGAACGGATCGGGGGACTGAGCGCCGTTGCCGGAAACCTGTCGTGGAGCTGGAACCGGGACGCCCGGGCGTTGTTCCGCTCGATCGACCAGGCGCTGTGGCACCTCACCCGCCACAATCCCATCGAGCTGCTGCGACGGGTGGATGCCGCGCGGCTCGCCGCCTGCGCCCAGGACGCGGACTTCCTTCGACTCTACGACGCCGTCAGCGCCGCGACCGCCCGCACCGCCAGCTCCGCCGGCACCTGGTTTGCCGCGTCGTATCCCGGCTTGGTCGACCGGCCGGTGGCATACTTCTGCGCCGAATTCGGGCTGCACAACTCAGTCCCCATCTATTCGGGCGGCCTCGGGGTCCTTGCTGGGGACCATTGTAAGGCCGCCTCCGACCTCGGCGTCCCACTCGTCGGCGTGGGCCTGCTGTACACGAAGGGGTATTCGGACCAACGGCTGCGCCTCGATGGGTGGCAGGAGGACGGCGAGGAGCGCTTCGACGCGGCGGCCATGCCATTGGAACGGGTCCGGGGACCCGAGGGCGATCCGTGTCTCGCGACGGTCCTCATGTCCGGGCGTCCGGTGAGCGTCAGCGCCTGGCGAATCATGGTGGGCCGCGTGCCGATCCTTCTGCTGGACACGGACCTCGAATCGAATGACCCGTCCGATCGGGAGCTGTCGCACCGGCTGTACGCCGGCGGACCGGACCTGCGCGTGCGGCAAGAGTGGATCCTCGGTGTGGGCGGCGTGCGAGTGTTGCGCGCCCTGGGGTACGACCCAGCCGCCTGGCACGCCAACGAAGGACACGCTGCCTTCATGCTGGTCGAGCGGGTGCGTGAGCTGGTGACGCGGGGGAAACCGTTCGACGAAGCGCTCCGCTTGGTGCGTGCCACGAGCGTCTTCACGACGCACACGCCGGTGCCGGCCGGGCACGATACGTTTTCACTCGAGCAGGTAGAGCAGTGCACCGGGCCGGTGTGGCAGGAGATGGGAATCAGCCGCGAGGACCTGTTCCACCTGGGGCATCACCCGGCGCTCGACCACGACCGCTTCCACATGCCGGTCGCGGCCATCCGGCTCTCGGCCCGTCTGAGCGGGGTTTCGCGCCGTCACGGCGAGGAATCCCGCCGCATCTGGGGGCAGCTGTGGCCGGACCGGGAGACGGCGCGGGTGCCGATCGGATACGTCACGAATGGCGTCCACGTCGCTACCTGGATGGCGAACCTGCAGCTGGCTCTCCTCAGCTCGCATCTCGGACCGGACTGGTTGCACCGCATGGACGACCCCGCCCTCTGGCCCCGGATCCTCGACCTGGACGACGCAGCGCTCTGGGCCGTGCACAACGAGCTGAAGTCGCATCTGATGCGGACCATTCGGGAGCAGGCACGGCGGCGCTGGGCGGACCAGTGGAAGGAGGCCCTGCACCTCGTGGGCGCTGGTACGTTGCTCGATCACGACGCGCTGACGATCGGGTTCGGCCGCCGGTTTGCCACCTACAAGCGAGCCGACCTGCTGTTCCGCGATCCGGAGCGACTGCAGCGCCTGCTCGTCAACCTGCGGCGTCCGGTGCAGCTCGTCTTCGCGGGGAAAGCGCACCCTGCCGACGAGCCCGGTAAACAGATCCTGCAGCGCGTGTACAGCTACACCCGGGAGCCGCGCTTCGAGGGACGGATCGCGTTCATCGAGGACTACGAGATGCATCTGGCCCATCGCCTGGTCCAGGGCGTGGACCTGTGGTTGAACGTTCCCCGAGCGCCGCTCGAGGCGTGCGGCACGAGCGGCATGAAGGCCGGCCTGAACGGCGTGCCGCAGCTCAGCACGCTGGACGGCTGGTGGAGCGAGGGTTACGATGGGCACAACGGCTGGGCGATCCCCCCGGCCCCGGCGGGCGACGACGGCGATGCCGCCGATGCCGAAGCGCTCTACCGCCTGCTCGAGGAGCAGGTCGTGCCCCTGTTCTATGACCGCGATCCCCAGGGTGTCCCGCACGGCTGGGTGGACAAGATGAAGCACGCCATCCGCACGGCCGGGGAGCGGTTCACCGCCCAACGCATGGTGCGGCAGTACGTCACTGAGTACTACGTCCCCGCGATCCGGGGCGAGTCGCCCGCGGACGATCCGCCGACGGCCTGAGGAAGGAGGCGGATATGGTCGCGATACCGCGGGCGCCGAAGCCCCGTCGCCGCAGCCCGGGTCATCCACGACCGGCGCCAGCGCTCCCCCCCCCGGCCCCGCCGCAACGCCCGCAGGTCGAGGGCGGTGAGCGGATCGGCGTCGCTCACCTGACTGCCGAATACTGGCCCTTCGCCCGCACGGGCGGCTTGGGAGAGGCGGTCAGCGGCTTGGCGACGTTTCAAGCGGCCGCCGGCCTGCCGACTACGGTCGTCATGCCGCTGTACCAGCTGGTGCGCGAGACCACACCGTCGCTCGAGCGGGCGGGGCCGGCGCTCACGGTCACGCTCGGCGGCCAGAGCGAGCGGGCCTGGCTGTACCGCACGCCCGACGCGAGCCCCGGTCCGCAGGTGTTCTTCATCGAGCATCCCGACTTCTTCGACCGGCCGGGCATCTACGGGGACGGCGGGGCGGATTACCCGGATAACGCCCGGCGCTTCGCACTCTTCTGTCTCGCCGCGCTCACGGCGCTTCCCGAGATCGCTCCGGCGACGCAAGTGCTGCACGCGCACGACTGGCACACGGCCTTGGCACCCGTGTACCTGCGCACCGAGTTCGCCGCCCAGCCGTTCCATGGCCGCCTCGGAGTCGTGCTGTCGGTGCACAATGCCGGCTTCCAAGGACACTTCCCCCCCGAGACGCTGGCCGAGCTGGGTCTTGCCCCGGAGCTGTACAGCGACCGCGTCTTCGAGTGGTACGGGCGGATGAACATGCTCAAAGGGGCGCTAGCCTTCTCCGACGTCGCGGTGACCGTCAGCCCGACCCATGCTCAGGAGCTACTCACGCAGGAAGGTGGATTCGGCCTGCACGATACCTTCATCGCCATGGGCGACCGGTTGACTGGGATCCTCAACGGCATCGATCCCGGCCTGTGGAACCCCGAGACGGACCCGCAGATCACCTCGAGCTATGCGTGCGACGCGCTTGCCGGGAAACGGCGCTGCAAGGCGGCGCTGCAGCGCGCGTACGGCCTGCGCCTGCAGGCGCACACGCCGCTGTTCGGCATGAGCGCGCGCATGGTCGCGCAGAAGGGGCTCGACCTGGTGCTCGGCGCCGATCTCATCGCGACGTCGGACGCGCAGTTCATCTTCTTGGGATCCGGGGAACACCGCTACCAGGAGGCGCTGGCGGACCTCGCCGCGGCGGTCCCCGATCGCGTAGCCGTCGAGTTCATCTTCACCGATCGCCTCGAGCACCGCTTGCTGGCCGGGGCCGACGCGCTGCTCATGCCGTCGCTGTACGAGCCCTGCGGGCTCACGCAGTTGCGGGCGCAGCGCTACGGTGCCATTCCCGTCGCACGCCGGGTGGGCGGCCTGGGGGACAGCATCGGTGACGGAGTGACCGGGTTTCTGTTCGACGCATACACACCGGCAGCGCTGGAGCAGGCCGTGCGCCGAGCAGTGGACTGTTACGCTGACCGTGCCGCCTGGCGCAAGCTGGTGCAGGCGGCGATGACGCAGCAGTTCGGCTGGGATCGCTCCGCCGAGCAGTACCTGGCGCTGTATCGCCGGGCGCTCGCGCTGCGATCGGCTGGTTGACCGGGCCCCGGATGGAGTTCGTCCTCGCGCTGCACAGTCATCTGCCGTACGTCCTGAACCACGGCCGGTGGCCGCACGGCAGCGACTGGCTAGCCGAAGCGGCCCTCGACTCCTACCTGCCGTTGCTCGAAGCATTGCAGCGCCTCGCCGCCGAGGGCACCCCGGCGCCGGTCACGATCGGGTTCACGCCGGTGCTCGCCGGCCAGCTCGCGAGCCCTGCCTTCGTCCGCGAGATGGAAGCATTCTTCGCGCAACGCCTCGCCGCGTGCGACGAGGCGCCCGCGTCGCTCGCCACGACGGGTGACGCCGCGCTCCTCCCCCTCGTCGACTTCTGGCGGTCGCGTCTCCACCGGCTGCAGGCGCTGTTCCGGTCGATCGACGGCGACCTGCTCGCCGCCTTTCGCCGGCTCGCCGAGGCGGGCCTCCTCGAGATCATCGGGTCGGCGGCGACGCACGCCTACCTCCCGCTGCTCGCCCGGGACGAAAGCATCCGGCTGCAGCTCGCGGTGGGCCGCGCGGAGCACCTGCGGCTGTTCGGCGTAGCGCCGGTTGGCTGTTGGTTGCCGGAGTGCGCCTACCGGCCGCGCGGCAAGTGGGCGCCGCCCGGCGCGCCGCGGCCGGGCGTGCGCCGCGGTATCGAGGAGCATCTGGCGGACGCTGGGTTTCGGTACTTCTTCACCGACGCCCATCTCGCACGCGCCGGCAGCCCGCTCGGCGCCTACGGTGACATCCCGCTGGGCGCGGAGCGGTTCGACGCGGAGCGACACGGCCCCACATCCAAGGCGGCGGGCCGGCGGGCCGTACGCTCGCCGTATCGGGGCTACCGGGTGTCCGGCCGCGGGGTGCGCGCCCCCGTCGCGGCGCTGGTGCGAGACCCCCGGTCCTCGATGCAGATCTGGAGCCGGCACCAGGGCTACCCGGGCGACGAATGGTACCTCGAGTTCCACAAGATCCGCTGGCCCGGCGGTCTCAAGCTCTGGCGTGTCAGCGGCGCGAACGTGGACCTGGGTGGCAAACGCCCGTACGAGCCGCCGGTCGCGCTCGAGCGAGCTGCGGGGCACGCCTCCCACTTCGTTCATTTGCTCGAGAGCCTGGCCCGCGAGCAGCCGGCGGACCGGGACGGCGTGATCGTGGCGCCGTTCGACACCGAGCTGTTCGGGCACTGGTGGTTCGAGGGGGCGGACTTCCTGGCAGCGACGTACCGCGCACTGCGCGGCCGCGCGACGGGGGACGTCCGCGCGGTGACGGCGTCGCAGCACCTCGAGGCCCATCCTCCCGGCGTGGCGGTGCAGTTGGCGGAAGGGTCCTGGGGAGCGAACGGCGATCACACCATGTGGCTGAACGACCGGACGGCGTGGACGTGGCAGCGGCTCTGGCCGCTGGAGGACGCATTCTGGGATGTAGCGGCGGACGCGTTGCGCTCCGATGCCGCCCGGCCCGTGCTGGCGCAAGCGGCCCGCGAGCTGCTGCTGGCCCAGGCGTCCGATTGGCAATTCATCATCTCCACGGGAGCCGTGGTCGACTACGCGGAGCGCCGCTTCAACCTCCACTGCGATGACGCCGCGCGGCTGATCGCCGCGCTCGCCGCCGCGCGGACGGGGGGAGGAGGTGATGCGCCGCTCGAGGCGGCACGCCGCGACGCAGGCGCGCTCGCGGCGCGGGACGCGCTGTTCCCCGAGGTGCTCGCCGCGGTGGCGGAGGCGTTGGGCGTGTGACCGGTGCTTCGCGATCGGTGATTATTCACGGCCATTTCTATCAGCCGCCTCGCGAGGATCCGTGGCTCGGTACGATTCCCATTGAGCCGTCCGCTGCGCCCTATCACGACTGGAACGAGCGCATCGAGCAGGAATGCTACGCGCCTGTCCTGTCGAGCCTGGCTCGCCTCAGCTTCGACTTCGGCCCGACGCTCCTAGCCTGGCTCGAGAGCGCAGCCCCGCGCACCTACGCCGGCGTGCTGGAGGCCGACCGCGCGAGCCGCACTCGCCACGGAGATCACGGGGGCGGGATCGCCATGCCGTACCATCACACGATCCTGCCGCTCAGCTCACGGCGCGACAAGGAAACCGAGGTGCGGTGGGGGATCGCCGATTTCCGGCGGCGGTGGTCGCCAGATCGCGCTCTTCCTCTATGACGGCGCCATCTCACACGACGTCGCGTTCGGGCCGCTGGTGCGCGATCCCGCTGCCTGGACCGAGCGCCTGACCGCCCGCGCGGGCGGGGCACCCCCTGTTCCCGAGCTCGTGGCGAGCGCGACGGACGGCGAGACGTTCGGGCACCACCACCGCGACGGTGCCGTCACGCTCGAGAGGGTGCTCGACGCCCTCGCCAGGCGCGACGACGTGCGGGTCGAGAACTTCGCCGCCTTCCTCGCGCGGCACCCGCCGCAGGAAGATCTCGTACTCGTCGCGCCCAGCTCCTGGAGCTGTCCGCACGGCGTGGAGCGGTGGCGGTCGGACTGCGGCTGTCGCGTCCACGTCGAGCGTGCGACGCAGCAGCGGTGGCGCGCACCGTTGCGGCAGGGCCTCGATTGGCTCGCGGCAGAGCTGCACGCGCTGTTCGAGCGGGAGGGGGGCTTCATCTTCGCCGACCCGTGGGCCGCCCGCGACGCGTATGGCTCTGTCCTTGGGGCGAGTGACGGCACGCTCGCGAGCTTCCTGAGCGAGTGGCTGCGCCGCCCCGACGACCGGAGCGCGCTGGCGCGGGCCCAGCAGCTGCTCGAGCTCGAGCGCCACGCGCTGCGCATGTTCACGTCGTGCGGCTGGTTCTTCGACGACATCGCCGGGATCGAGTCGCTGATCGTGCTCCGCTCCGCCGCACGGGCGATCGAGCTCGCGGGCCCCGACGCCCCGCGCCTCGAGGCCGGCTTGCTCGAGCGGCTGGCCCTGGCGGAGAGCAACGATCCCGCGGTGGGCTCGGGGCGCGCGCTCTACCTCGAGCGTGTGAAGGCTCACTGAGTATGGATCCGCTGCGCTTCGTGTTCGGGGTCCATTTCCACCAGCCGGTGGGCAACTTCGATCACGTCTTCGAGCAGCACCTGCGGGACGTGTACCGACCGCTGGTTGAACGGCTCGCCGAGCGGCGGTTCCTCCCGCTTGCGCTGCATATCTCGGGACCGCTGCTGGAATGGCTCGAGGCGCACGACTCCGCGTACCTGGACCTGATCGGTCGCCTGGTCGCGGACGGTGAGGTCGAGCTGCTGCTCGCGGGGTTCTACGAGCCGGTGCTCGCCTCTCTGTCCCCCGCGGATCGGCTGGAACAGATCGGTTGGATGCGCGAGGCGATCCGGCGCCGCTTCGGAATTGAAGCAACGGGGCTGTGGCTCACCGAGCGGGTGTGGGAGCCGGACCTGGCGGCGGACCTGGCGGATGCCGGCGTGCGGTACGTCCTCGTCGACGACCGCCACTTTCTCGTGAGCGGCTTCGAGCGGGATCAGCTGCATGCTCCTTTCCGGACTGAGAGCGGCGGCAAGGGGGTGGCGCTGTTGTCCATCGACGAGCGGCTGCGGTACCTGGTCCCTTTCAAGCCACCCGCTGCGATCGCAGCGTACCTTCGCGAGTTGCAGGCTGCGGGCCGTCCGCTCGCCGTACTCGTGGATGACGGTGAGAAGTTCGGCGGCTGGCCCGGCACCAAGGACTGGGTATACACACGGGGCTGGCTGGCGCAGTTCCTCGACGCGATGGCCGGGCTAGTCGCCGCCGGCGACGTTCGCCTGACGACGCCCAGCGCAGCGATCGCCGAGATCCCGAGCGCCGGCCTCGCCTACCTCCCGACCGCGTCGTACCGCGAAATGGAAGCGTGGGCCCTGCCGGCCCGCGCCGCGGTGCGCTTGGCCGCCTTGGAGCGTGATCTGGGTGAGGCCCGGCTCGCGGGGCCGGACGGCGCGTCAGTGCGGGGTGGCCATTGGCGGAACTTCCTCGTGAAGTACCCCGAGGCGAACCGGATGCACAAGAAGATGCTGGCGCTGTCGGTGCTGTGCCGCGAACGAGGGAATCCGCCGGTGGCACGCCGCGCCATCGGCCGGGCCCAGTGCAACGACGCCTACTGGCACGGCGTGTTCGGTGGGTTATACCTGCCGCACCTGCGAGCGGCGATCTGGCAGAACCTGGCGTTGGCCGAGTGCGAGCTGCGGCGCGGTGAGGCGCTCGCCGTGGAACGGCTGGATCTCGATGGCGACGGCGCTGAGGAGATCTGGATTCATTCGGCGAGCTTTTCCGCGCTCGTCAGCCCCGGCCGGGGCGGCGTGATTGAGGAGTACACGCTGTTCGAGCCGGGCGTCAACTACGCTGACGTGCTGACCCGCCGGCGCGAATCGTACCACGAAATGGCGCTCGCGCCGGCCGGCGACGCCCAGGAGGCGGCCGTCGACGGCACGCCAACCATTCACGATCTCGAGCAGACCGCTCGTCTCGAACGGCTGCCGGCGATCGATCCCGCAGACCGCGCGCTGTTCGTGGACCGAGTGCTCTCCGGTGACGTGACGCTGGACATGTACTCCGGCGGGGCGTTCCAACCCGTCGCATCTTGGGCGCGCATCCCCTTTGAAGTGAGTGTCGATCGCTCGACGCGGGCGGTGGAGCTGGTGCTCCACCCGGTGCAAGAGGCGGTGCCGCCGGGGCTCCTCGAAAAGCGCATCAGGTTCGACCAGGCAGGGCGGCTCACCGTGACCTACCGCTGGGATCCGGCCGCGTTTCCGCCTGACGCCTTCTTCTGCCCGGAGATCTCGCTTTCTCACAAGCTGGAATTCAAGATCGCACCGATGCCCGATGTCTGGTCGTTCCCTGTCGTCACTGTCTCCCGGTCCGAGCGAGGGTTCGAGGAGACGGTGCAGGGTTACTCGCACACGCCGCGCTGGCCAATACGAGCCGCGGAGGCCCAACTGACCCTGGGCGCGTACCCGGGAGCAAGCGGGGTAGCTCCGGTCACATCGTAAGGCCGCGTCTTCAGGTAGCCATGGTATCCACAGCCGCAGGATTCGGTCGTCCGGCCCTGGCGGTCGGCGTCGAACTGGAGGGGCTGGCCGCATTCGCGACAATGTGGTGCACCGCCGTCCGTCACCATCCCGGCGCGTCCCAGCCTGAGCTGCGACGGGTTCGGCTTGTGCCGGTAGGTGTGGCGCCCGCGAGGGAGCTCATACGGGGGCACGTCCTCGCGACCGCGGCGCCAAGTCATCAATAGGGTCGCGGCATCAGGCCGAGCCTGATTTCTTCGCGGTGGGAAAATGCAGCGGATCCCTGAGGTTCTGCAGCTCCCGATAGTAATAGAGGGCCGTGGGCTGCCTGCCGTTGAACCGCAGCCGCTTGAGAAACGCCAGTTCCTCTTCGGTCGCCGTGCCGCTGAGCGACGTATCCTGCAAGAACTGGTTGAGCCCGGACCCGGCGCCAGCAGGCGGCTCGGATTCGCGTTCGACAAACTCGAACCGCTTCACGATCCCCCCGGCCACGCGTTGGCTCAAGGCGATCTCCAACCGAAACGTCGCGAGATCGATATCCCAGGACTCGATCAACGGATCTAAGAACGAGACACAGTTCTCAGCGGACACGTGGAAGAGGTCGGTGTCGAGGAACTCGAGCACCACCACGCGCATCTCTTCATAGCTGCGGCCGCCGAGTTGCGCCACCATCCGGAGCCAGTACTTGTTGTCCAATTCTTGCCGGGCCACCTCTTTCGCCACATCCAACAACGTCAGGGTGACCAGGCGTTCGAGCTCGCCGAAGGGCTGCGTCTCAAAGATCGCGCGGATGTCCTTGGCCTTGTCGGGTTGGCATTTCTGCAGGACCAACTCGCGGACTTCCCGAAACAGCGGCGTCGCCTCGTTCCCCAGTTCGCGCTTGAGCTCCTCCTTGCGCTGCAGCCCCGCCAGCTTGGCCAGCTCCCCACGCGGCAACCGCAGGAACTTGTCCATGCGGTCATAGATGTCCGTGCGGTTCGGGGCGGGGGGCGCCTTGCGCCGCGAC
>WNGP01001033.1_pt1 | contig 22619 bp, 18 predicted proteins | sample 5407671 | NCBI WGS metagenome assembly WNGP01 (sample SAMN13153381, study PRJNA577476) | soil metagenome | isolation source: 40 cm soil or saprolite under Garry oak tree replicate 2 | place: USA:California | collected 2016-06-15
GATCACGCAGGTCTCTCCGGGATCGACGGTGAAGCTGACCCGATCGAGCACCACATGATCGTCGAAGGATTTGCTGACTTCGCGGAACTCGATGTAGTGATTCATTGCGCAGTCTTGCCAGCGGCGAAGCTTATTTTACGGCGGAAGCCCGAAACCTGATGAAGGCAAATTATGATGAAGGCAGCCGGGATCAAAAGCGCAATCATAAGTCACTTTGTTTACATGATGTTGCATGGGACATGGGCAGCCCATGCAGCCGATGAGAGAAACCTGGAAATCCACAGGTCCATTCTCTCCGCCTGAGACTCTAGACTTGACAGAGGGCGTAGGAACGCATATATTAGCAGTCGCCTGAGAGGAGTGCTAAACGCAGACCTCGAAGGTCACCCCGAATATCGCACGGAGGACAACTTACGATGGCAGTCAACGTGACTCCCTTGCATGACCGCGTGCTAGTCAGGCGCATCGAGGACGCGGGCGCCGGCAAGATCGAGAAGGGCGAGCGGGTTCCCCTCGACGTGAAGGCAGGCGACCGCATTCTTTTTGGCAAATACAGCGGTACGGAAATCAAGATCGACGACGTAGAGTACCTGATTTTGCGTGAGGAAGAAATTCTGGCCAAGCTCGGCGGGGCGGCCAAGGCCGCAACGTCCAAGCGTTAATCGCCGCGCCCCTTGGGCTAAGCGAGAGCAGCAAGTTCTGGGAAAAAAATTCTTAGGAGGATGCGATGGCAAAGCAGATCGTGACTGGGGAAAATTCCCGCCAGTCCATTTTGCGCGGCGTCAATTTGCTGGCTGACGCCGTGAAGATCACGCTGGGCCCCAAGGGGCGCAACGCCGTGATCGAGAAGAAGTTTGGTGCGCCGGTCATTACTAAGGACGGAGTGACGGTGGCCAAGGAGATCGAACTGCGGGATCCGCTGGAGAACATGGGCGCGCAGATGGTGCGGGAGGTGGCTTCGAAGACCTCCGACGTCGCCGGCGACGGCACCACCACCGCTACCGTGCTGGCGCAAGCGATCTTCCGCGAAGGGGTAAGGACCGTCGCGGCAGGGGCGAGTCCGACCGGACTCAAGCGCGGCATCGAACGCGCCGTGGAAGCTTGTATCGACGAGATTCGCAAGCTGCACCGCGACGTCAAGGGCGAGATGATCGCGCAAGTCGGCACGATCAGCGCCAATAACGACAAGCAGATCGGCGGCATCATCGCCGAGGCCATGAAGAAAGTGGGCAAGGACGGCGTGATCACCGTGGAAGAGAGCCGCACCATGGAAACCACGCTGGAAGTCGTGGAAGGCATGCAATTCGACCGCGGCTACCTCTCGCCCTACTTCGTCACCGATCCCGAGCGCATGGAGTGCGTGCTCGAGGATGTCCGCATTCTGATCCACGAGAAAAAGATCAGCTCGATGAAGGACCTACTGCCGCTGCTCGAGCAGATTGCCAAGATGGGCAAGCCGCTCGTGATCGTGGCGGAAGACGTGGAAGGCGAAGCGCTCGCCACCCTGGTGGTCAACAAGCTGCGCGGCACTCTTCAATGCGCGGCCGTGAAGGCGCCGGGCTTTGGCGATCGCCGCAAGGCCATGCTGGAAGACATCGCCACCCTGACCGGCGGCAAGGCCATCACCGAGGACCTGGGCATCAAGCTCGAAAACGTGAAGGTGGAAGACCTCGGGCGAGCCAAGAAAGTCACCATCGATAAGGACAACACCACCCTCGTCGAGGGAGGCGGCAAGACCTCCGAGATCGAGGGGCGCGTGAAGCAGATCCGCACGCAGATCGACGAGACCACTTCCGACTACGACCGCGAGAAGCTGCAGGAGCGCCTCGCCAAGCTCGTGGGCGGCGTGGCCGTGATCAAGGTGGGCGCGGCGACCGAAACCGAGCTCAAGGAAAAGAAAGCTCGCGTGGAAGACGCCATGCACGCCACGCGCGCGGCGGTCGAGGAAGGCATCGTGCCCGGAGGCGGCGTGGCCCTGCTGCGCTGCATCCCCGCGCTCGACAAGCTGAAGGCCGATGGCGACGAGGCCACCGGCATCAACATCGTCAAGCGCGCGCTCGAAGAGCCGCTGCGGCAGATTGCTTACAACGCAGGGTTTGAGGGCGCGGTGGTAATCGGCAAGGTCCGCGATTCCAAAGAGGATAACTTCGGCTTCAACGCGGAAAGCGACGAATATGGCGACATGGTCAAGATGGGCGTAATCGATCCAGCCAAGGTGACCCGTCTGGCCCTGCAAAACGCCGCTTCCATCGCCGGGTTGATGCTGACCACGGAAGCTCTGGTGGCCGACATCCGCGAGGACGAAAAGAAGGCGGCCAGCGCGGGACCGCACGGCGGCGGCATGGGCGGCGGCGGAATGTACTAACCCGCTGCCTTCGCGCCAAGTCTAACGTAATAACCAAGAGCGCCCGCCGGTTGGCGGGCGCTTCTCTTTACGTTGTCATTCCGAGTCCCCGTTTGCGCTCAGGGCGCCGTAGGCGCCTTTGGCGCGGGGCCGAGGAATCTGCTTTTTGGTGGAAAACGCCACGCGGTCCGCCCGGTCGGACCGCCTTTCCTTTTCTTCACATTGCCCCAGCAGCACGGCCAGCCCGCCGACCTGAAGGTCGCCGCTACAAACCCCGGTTCTAGCACATACAGGCGGCCGCCTTCGGCGGGCCGGTTCCCCGCTCCGGTTTCCCTATTCCTACCTTCTTTCCGGCGATATAATGCTCGGCCAAGCTGCGGGGCAGAGTCTTTCCCGCCGCGCCCCTTTGGGCACCGGCGCTACTACTGGAGGTGAAACCGTGGGCAGAAAACTATCTTTGAGCTTTGCGCTGTTCTTCGGGCTTTTGCTGGGCTTGTGCTTCTCGGCAAGCGCTCAGGACGCCAAGAGCGTTTTGCAATCGGCCAGCAAGGCCATGGGCGACGTCAAATCGATTCAATATTCTGGCAGCGGACATGTGGGCGCTCTGGGACAGGCGTTTACGCCTGGCGGGGCATGGCCCATAAACGATATCAAGTCTTATACGCGCACGATTGACTACGGCTCCAAGTCCGCGAGGGAAGAGATGACCTTGGTTGAGCCGACTCCCATCCGCAAGGGCGGCGGAGGTCCGTTCGCGGGCGAACAGAAGCAGGTCAATCTGGTGAGCGGCCAATATGCCTGGAACCAGCCAGGCAATGCTGCGCAGCCTGCGCTTGCCGCGGCGGACGAGCGGCAGCTGCAGATCTGGCTGACTCCGCATGGCTTCCTGAAAGCAGCCATGGAGAACAATGCCACTGCGAAGAAAGGCAATGGCGGCACGGTGGTGTCGTTCACCGAGGGCAAGTTCAAAGTGAACGGCACGATCGATAGCCAGGGCATGGTCACGCGGACGGAAACCCGGCTTGCGAATCCAGTCCTCGGGGACATGCCGGTGGAAACGGATTACTCGGGCTACAAAGATTTCAACGGCGTGAAGTTCCCCACCACGATCGTGCAGAAGGAGGGCGGAGCGCCGGTGCTTGATCTTACCGTCAGCGACGTGCGCGCCAATCCCGACCTCGCGCTCACAGTTCCGGACAACGTGAAATCGGCCAAGCTTCCGCCGGTCAACGTCACGAACCAAAAGCTGGCAGACGGCGTTTGGTTCCTGGCGGGCGGAACGCATAACAGCGTACTGGTGGAATTTCCAAATTACGCCGTGATGATCGAAAGTCCGCTGAACGATGCGCGCGCCGCGGGGATCATGGCCGAGGCCCAGAAGCTGGTTCCAGAGAAGCCCATCAAATACCTGATCAACACGCACGATCACTTCGACCACGCGGGCGGCGTCCGCTACTTTGTCGCAGAGGGCGCGACGGTCATCACCCAGGACATGAACAAGCCCTTCTACGAGCAGGCCTGGAAGGCGCCGCGCACCCTGGAGCCGGATCACCAGGCGCAGAAGCCGAAGAAGGCCACCTTCATTACGTTCAAAGACAAGTACGTTCTCAGTGATGGAGGACGGGAGATCGACATTTATCGCATTCCTGGCGATATTCACAATACCGTCATGTCGATGGTGTACATGCCGAAGGAAAAAATCCTGGTGGAGGCGGACGATTTCACGCCACCGGCTCCCAACGCGCCGTCGGCGGGACCTCGATCTCACGCCGGCACGGTGCTCTTATACCAGGATTTGCAGCAGATGAAGCTGGATGTGGCCACTATCGCGCCGCTGCATGGCTTTGTCGTGCCGTTCTCGGAGCTGCAAAAGGCCGCTTCGACCGAAGTGAGCAGCGCGTCGAAGTAACGTTCACGCAACAGTTGCAGCTCAGGTATAGCTCAGGGCGCTCGGCCAGTCCCGCGCCCTGAGCTTTTCGTCTGCTACGATAATAGTGATGTCCATTGAATTCGCAACCGTAGAAGAAGCCGCGGAAGAGTTCCGCCAGGGCCGCCAGATCGTTCTGGTGGATGACGAAGACCGCGAGAACGAAGGCGATCTCGCCGTCGCCGCGGAAAAAATAACCCCCGCGGCAATCAACTTCATGGCCAAGCATGGGCGCGGCCTGATCTGCCTGGCGCTCACCGAAGAGCGCTGCGACGAGCTGAATCTTCCGCCGATGTCGCCGGTGAATACTTCCGCGCTGGGTACCGCGTTTACCGAATCAATCGACGCGCGCCGCGGAACCACCACCGGCATCAGCGCCTCCGATCGCGCCATCACCATCCTGGCGGCTATCGATCCGGGCACGCGCGCGGCCGATCTGGCGCGTCCTGGCCACGTATTCCCGCTGCGCGCGCGCCGCGGCGGCGTGCTGGTTCGCGCCGGGCAGACGGAAGCGTCCGTTGACCTGGCGCGCATCGCCGGCCTTTATCCCGCCGGCGTGATCTGCGAAATCATGAGCGATGACGGCAGCATGGCGCGCTTGCCGCAGCTCGCTGAATTCTGCCGCACGCATGGCCTGAAGCTGCTGACGGTCGCGGAACTGATCCGCTACCGCATGCGCCACGAGCGTTACGTGCGGCGCGTCGCGGAAACCGTTCTGGGCACGCGCTTCGGCGATTTCCGCATGATCGTTTTTTCGAGCGACGTAGACCGCGAACAGCACATCGCGCTGGTGCGCGGCGATCTCTCCGGACCTCCGCCGCTGGTGCGCGTGCATTCGCACTGCCTGACGGGAGACGTTTTCGGCTCGAGCTCCTGTGATTGCTACGAGATCGTGGCGCGATCGCTCGAGGCCATCGTGCGCGAAGATCGCGGCGTTTTCGTCTATTTGCACCACACCGGCAGAGGCTTCGGCCTCGAACAGCCTCCGGCGGGATCAGGCGAGATGGCCCGCGTGCTGTATCACACTCGCGGGCAGCTCGATCAGGATGCCGCGCGGCAGCGCCTGCTGCAGCATGAAAGCGGCATCGGCGCGCAAATTCTGATTGACCTCGGGCTCAAGAGCCTGCGCGTGCTCACCAATCATCCGCGCAAGGTGGTGGCGCTCGAAGCCTACGGGCTGACCATCGCCGATCAGGAGCCACTGCCCATCGCGACGGGACGCGCCACCCATCAGCGCTTCTGACGTGCTGGCGCTGGCTCACGTGGCCGTGCAGCGGCCGAGGGCCGCAAACTTCGCCGGGAGAACACGGATGAAGATTTCGCCGTTCGCGCTTTTCGGAGGCGCTCTCTTGGTGCTGGCGTGCGCCACCAGCCTGGCAGCGCAAGGGACGCCGGCATCTGACTACTTGGTTCCTTTCCCTCCGCACCATGTCATCGGCAATGTTTATTTTGTCGGGAGCAAAGGGCTGGGAATCTACCTGATCGTAACGCCGGCGGGAAACATCCTGATCAACGCCGGTCTCGAAGACTCGGTGCCGCTGATCCAGCAGAGCGTGCAGAAGCTCGGCTTCAAGTTTAGCGATATCAAGATTCTGCTCATCAGTCATGCGCATTTTGATCACGATGCGGGGTCCGCGGCCATCCTGCGGCTGACCCGGGCCAAGTACATGGTGATGGATGCGGACGTCCCCGTGGTGGAGTCCGGCGGCAAGGCCGATTTCTTTTACGGAGAGAGGCCTGGCGCGCTGTATCCTCCCGCGAACGTGGACCGCGTGCTACACGACGGCGATCGCGTGGAGTTGGGTGGGACGGTGCTCACCGCACACCTCACGCCGGGACACACCAAGGGGTGCACGACTTGGACCCTGACCGCCGAGGAAGGCGGCCAGAGGTACAACGTGGTCATCGTTGGCAGTCCCAACGTGAACGCGGGCTATCAACTGGTGAACAATACAAAGTATCCGGCGATTGCCAGCGATTACGAACGCATGTTCCGCGTGCTCAGGTCGCTGCCCTGCGACGTGTTCCTCGGTGCGCACGGAAGTTACTACGGACTCGAAGGCAAATACGCCAAGCTGCAGCAGGGCGGGCGAAATCCGTTCATTGATCCCCAAGGCTACAAGCGATACGTGGACGAGCGGGAGCGCACGTTCCGCGCGGAACTCCAAAAGCAACAGGTCGCAGCTGCGCGCTAGGCGCCCGGCCTTGTTGGAGGCTTCGCGGCGGGCTTGGAGACCGTGACATAGGGGCGAATCTGCTCGAGCTTCCGGGCGCTGATACCGCGAATCGCCAGCAGATCTTCCACGCGCTCGAAGGGGCCGCTTTTCTCTCGAAACTGCACGATGGCCCTGGCCGTCGCGGCACCGATGCCGGGTACCTGCGCAAACTGCGCGGCCGTAGCCGTATTCAAATCGAGTGGTGCGCTTGGCGGAATTTTCTTTCCGATCGTAGGACGCGCGGTCAGCAAAGTGCAGCAAAGCAGCAGAAGCGAGCCGGCGCGCAGGCGAAGCCTCATCGTGCGGCCCTTTGCGCGCGGCGCGCGATTCCATAGTCGCGCTGGGCTCATTTGGGCTCGGCATCGTATTCGGCGATCGGCCCGAAGAGCTTGGCCTGATCTGCAATTTGCCCGCGGTCTCCCACGACGATAATCTGCGCATTTGCCGAATCGAAATAGGCGCGCGCAGCGGCCAGCACGTCCGTAGCCGTGAGCGCGCGAATGCGCTGGCGATAGGTCTCCAGGTAGTCCTCGGGAAGATCGTAGAGATATACGTTGGAGAGCTGCGACGCCAGGCCTTCCTGCGTGGCCAGGCCGAGCGAGAAAACGCCACCCATGTACGTGCGCGCATCGGAGAGTTCGTCTTCGGCGACGGCGAGCGACCGCATGCGATCGAGCTCATAGAAAATTTCCGTGAGCGTGGCGGCAACCACGTCATTGCGCACGGCGGCATTCACGGAGAAATAACCGTGCTGGCGCAAGGCATGCACGCCGCTGCGCGGGCTATACGTGTAGCCCTTCTGCTCGCGGATATTCATAACCAGTCGCGAATTGAAGGCGCCTCCGTAGATGGAATTGGCGAGCGCCAGGCGCAGCCAATCCGGGTGCTTGCGCGTGATGGCGTGATTCGCTACCAGCACCTGCGTCTGCACCGATTCCGGCAGATGCACCAGATGCACCTGCCGGCCGCGCAGTTCGGGCAGGCGCGCAGCCGGAATCGCGGGGACCTCCGCCGGTTTCCACGAGCCGAAAATGCGCTCGATCTGCTCCATCATTTGCGGCGAAGCAAAATCGCCGACGGCGATGAGCAGGGCGTTGCCGGGGCGGTAGTGGGAGCGATAAAACTCGGCCAACTGCGCCAGCCGATACTCCTTCACCTGCGTTTCCGTGGGCGCGATGATGGCGTAGGGATGCGCGCCAAAGAGGACGCGGCGCATGCGTTCGTTCGCCAGGAACGAAGGCGTAGTGCGCGCGATGCGCAGCCCTTCGATCATCTGGCGGCGTTCGCGCTCGAATTCATCCTCGGGAAAGGAAGCCTGCTGCGCCAGCTCGGCCACCAGCTTCAGCAAATCCGCGGAGAACTCCACCAGGCCGTTGAAGCCGATGGCGCTGGTGTCCGCGCCGGCGCTCGTCCCGATATCCGCCCCGATGCGCCGCAAATCCTCTTCGATTTGGCGGCTGGATCGCGCTTCGGTGCCCGTGCGAACCACCGTAGCCGTGATTTCCGCGAGCCCCGGCGCCTGAGCCACCGCGGCCGCATTGCCGCTGCGGAAATAGAGTTCGCCGGTAAATTTGGGAATGGTATGCGATTCGACGAGAACGACTTCGAGGCCGTTGGCGAGCTTGCGGTGAGTGCGCGCCGGCCAGATCACCGGCCGTTCGGGGCCGAGAGACGGAACTTGAGCGAAGGGATCTGGCATCACCTCGGTGGCCATCATGCCACTCCTTTTCGCGGCGGCCGGCGGAATACGATGGCGCGCCGCTTGGAATCGAGGTAGCGCTGCGCGGCTTCGCGAACCTGCTCCCGAGTGACGCGAAGAAAGCCATCGAGAATGGAATTCACGAGCGACGCATCGTTATCAAACAGCGTGAAGCAGGCCAGATAATGCATCAAGCCGTAGCGCGGAATGGAAGCTCCGTGCCCGCCTTCGAGTGACGACACATATTCGGAGCGAAACTTCACCTTCACTTGTTCGAGTTCGTCCTGCTCGATGCCCTGCTGGCACACGTCGTCGATGACCGCATCGTAGGCCTCGAGCGCCTGCTCGGAGCTGTATTCGGGCTTGTGCAGCACGCGCGAGACGAGCAGCGTGGGGCCGTTGTAGTCGAATAAATCGCCGACGGGATAGTGAATCCCGCCCGCGGTATCGACGGCGATCTGTTGCTCCAGCACCAGCCGGCGATAGACGCGGCCGGCGCGGCCGCCATGCAGAGCGTGGTCGAGCATGGCCAAGGCGTACCAGTCGGGCGTTCGGCGCTCCGGCGCGCGGTAGCCCACAGCGAACGCGGGCAGGGTGCCGAATTTTTCCTCCACCTCGCCGCGACGCACGCCCTCGAAGCGAGCTTCGCTGACGTCGGCCTTCGGCTGCGGCGGACCTGCAGGAATGCTTCCGAAATAGCGCCGCGCAAGCGCGAAGCCCTCGTCGGGAGTGACGTCGCCGATCATGAGCAAGACCGCATTGGAGGGCGAATAGTAGGTGCGGAAAAACTGCTGCACGTCATCGAGCGTGGCGGCATCGAGATCGGCGAAATCGCCGTAAAAATTGTGCGCGTTGGGCCAGTTGCGAAATGCGATCGGCGGCAAATCGAGCCAGGGGAAACCGCCGTACGGCTGATTGAGGACGTTGACGCGAACTTCCTCTTTCACGACGTCGCGCTGATTGCGAAGATTTTCATCGTCCACTTTCAGAGCGCGCATGCGGTCGGCCTCGAGCCAGAGCGCGCGTTCGAGAGCGTTCGAGGGAATCGATTCGTAATAATTGGTGACGTCGTAGTGCGTCGAGCCATTGAGAACGCCGCCGGAGGAATTGATCAGCTTGATATGCATCATCTTCCCGGCATGCTCGGAACCCTGGAACATCATGTGTTCAAAAAGATGCGCGAAGCCGCTGCGCCCGCGCGGTTCCAAACGAAAGCCGATGTTGTAGTAGACGCCCAGCGTTGCCACCGGCGCGGTGCGGTCGGGAGAAACAACGACGCGCAGTCCGTTGTCGAGTTTGGTGCTTTCCAGAGGAATGTGCAGTTGGTTCAATTTCGCTCCTTCATTTATGCCGCCGCTTCTCACGCCGGGAAAATTCCACTCGGCGGGTGTGCTATTTGATTCGCGCCAGCATTTGCTCGAGCTGCCGGCTTTTCGAGCCGCCGCGATTGGCCAGCACATTCACGCCGAGTCTCGAGAGCGCATCATAGGCTCCGCGATATTCTCGCGGAAAATGCCGCAATGCCTCAAGATGGCGTTCGATGACCGCGAAATCGCCTCGGCTCAGGGGCCCCGTCCATGCAGCCCGAGAGCCGACGCCTTCATAATTCTCGAGCGTTTGCCGCGTGAGCGGCACGAGAGCGCGCACGGCGGCTTTCCGGGCGAACCCCACGCTCACCAGGATGCGCACCGCCGCCTCGATCACGGCGAGAACGTGTCCCGCGGCCAAAGCCGCCGCAGCATGATATGCGGCCTTACGGCCCGGCGGAAGCACCACAGGAACGCCGCCCAGTTCGCTGCAAACCCGGCGCGCCGCGCGCAACGCGCCGACGCTTCCCTCGATCGCAAAGGTGGAACCGGCGAGCGAGGGGATGGTTCGCCCGCTGAACGTCTGCAGAGGGTGCAGCGAGCCGATCGCCGCGCCTCGAAGCGCCAGCGGCCTGAGAACATCGCTGCCCACCGCGCCACTTGTGTGCAGAACGATTTTCCCGCGCCAAGCCTCGCTGCCAAAAATCCTTTTACCACCCGGCGCCCGCTTGGCGCCGGAACGACTGGATCCGCCTAACCGGGCCAGAGCTTCCGCTGTTTCGGGGATGGCGCGATCGGGCGTGGCGATCAGGATCAGATCAGCCGCAAGCACGGCTTCCGACAAGCCCGCCTGCGGCTTGCCGCTCCCGATCCGCCGCCGCGCAGCACGCGCGGTTCGCATCGAGCGCGTGATCACCGGCCCGATGCGCCAGCCCTTTTGATGCAAGCGCCTTCCCAACGCGCATCCTACCCGCCCCGCGCCAACGATCGCGACAACAGGCGATCTGTCGTTAGATCGCATAATCCATTCTGAACGACCTAAGTCGCGGCTGAAGGCAGCGGAAAGACACTCTCCGTGTCATTCTGAGTCCGCTCCGGGCGGACGAAGAAATCTCTCTGCCCAAGGCACACCGAAAGAGGGATTCTTCGTCGCTGCCACCCCAGCACGTGCAAAACCGGCACGCGCTGGGGACCCCCGGCGCTTCGCTCCTCAGAATGACACGCCGATAGAATTCTTCCGCAACTGTAAGGCCGCGACTCACGAATCATGTTTGCTGCATCCGTTAGCCGCGTTTTGATTTCGCTGGCGCCGGCTGCACGGTTTCGGGCGTTACCGCAGCCTGCGCCTCTGCCGCAGGCGTTGCCACAGGCTGTGGCTGCGCCGCAGCCTCCACCGCCGCGAATAGCCCGCCCAGTTCGCGCTGCTGCAGAGCGCGAATTCTGTCCCGCAGGCCTGCGGCGCGCTCGAACTCGAATTTCTTGGCGGCTTCGCGCATCTGCGTTTCGAGTTGCGCGATCACCTGGCGCAATTCGTCTTCGTTGTGAATCTCTTCGGGGAGCACATCCTCGGTGGGGACAGTCACGTAATCGGCCTCTACGATGGCGGCTAGCTTCATATCCACGCTCTTGACGATGCTTTGCGGCGTGATGTTGTTGGCTTCGTTGTAGGCAAGCTGCTTGGCGCGACGCCGATTGGTCTCATCGATGGCCTGCCGCATGGAGCCCGTCATGACATCCGCGTAGAGGATGGCGCGGCCGCTGATGTGACGCGCGCAGCGGCCGATGGTCTGAATCAATGCCGTAGCGCTGCGCAGATATCCTTCCTTATCCGCGTCGAGAACGGCGACAAGAGAAACCTCGGGTAAATCCAAGCCCTCGCGCAAAAGATTGATGCCGATCAGCACGTCGAATACGCCGCGGCGGAGATCGCGCAAAATACGCACGCGCTCGAGCGTCTCGATTTCCGAATGCAGATAGCGGCAGCGCACGCCCACTTCGCCGAAATATTCGGCGAGATCCTCAGACATGCGTTTGGTGAGCGTCGTGACCAGGACGCGCTCGCCCTTCTCGGCGCGAGCGTGAATCTCCTCGAGCAGATCGTCCACCTGCCCTTTCACCGGGCGCACCTCGACTTCAGGATCGATCAGGCCCGTGGGGCGAATCACCTGCTCCACGACGACGCCTGCCGAGCGCGTCAGTTCGTAGGGACCGGGAGTGGCGGACACATAGATCACCTGATTGGTGCGATGCTCGAACTCCTCGAAATTGAGAGGGCGATTATCCAGAGCGGAGGGCATGCGGAAACCGAAGTCGACCAGAGTCTGCTTGCGAGAGCGGTCGCCATGATACATCCCGCGCACCTGCGGAATGGTTTGGTGCGATTCGTCCACGAACAACAAATAGTCCTGCGGCACGTAGTCGAGCAACGTGGGCGGCGCTTCGCCCGGAAGGCGGCCCGACATGTGGCGGGAGTAATTCTCGATGCCGTGGCAGTATCCGATGGTGCGCATCATCTCCACGTCGAACATGGTCCGCTGCCACACGCGCTGCGCTTCGATATATTTGCCCTGCTTTTCGAGTTCCGGTTTCCACCACGCCAGTTCTTCGAGAATGCCGCGGATGGCGCGCTCTTTCTGTTCCGCGGGCAAGACGTAGTGCGACTTGGGATATATGGGCAATCGCGTGAGCGGCTCGCCGCGGATTTCGCCGGTCAGCGCATCGATGGCGCGCAGACGATCGATCTGATCGCCCCACATCTCGATGCGAAAGGCGTGATCTTCGTAGGGAGGACGAATCTCGATCATGTCACCGCGAACACGAAAAGTGCCGCGGCGGAGATCCTCGCCACGTTCGTATTGAATCTCCACGAAGCGCCGCAGAATTGCCTCGCGGGAAATTCTCTGACCCGCTTCCAGCATCACCAGCATTCCATAATAGGCTTCCGGCGAACCCAAGCCGTAAATGCAGGAGACCGAAGCTACGATGACGACGTCGCGGCGCTCGAAAAGCGAGCGCGTGGCGCTCATGCGCAGCTTATCCAATTCGTCGTTGATGGTGGATTCCTTTTCGATGTAGGTGTCGGAAGCCGGTATGTAGGCTTCGGGCTGGTAATAATCGTAGTAGCTGACGAAATATTCGACTGCACTCTTCGGAAAGAAATTGCGAAATTCATGGAAGAGCTGGGCGGCCAGCGTTTTGTTGTGCGCAAGCACCAGGGCCGGCCTATCCACCTGCTCGATGATCTTGGCCATGGTGAAAGTCTTGCCCGAGCCGGTCACTCCCAGCAGCACCTGATGCTTTTCGCCACTCTCCACGCCGTGCACCAGTTCCCGAATGGCCTCGGGCTGGTCGCCGCAAGGCTGGTAATCGCTGGCGAGATGAAAATTGTGGAAGTTCATGGTTATCGGAAAGCACAGCGGAGAATTCGCGCTGGCGCTCAAATGAAGAATTATACCGCAGCGCGAGTGGATGCGGCGCCGGGCCGCTTGCTAGTGAGACTCGGCCGCGTCCGGCGGCAGGAGTTTGACTCGGGAGTGCGTCTCGATGTTGCCGGCGTAACGAATGGACCGGCCGGAGGAATTTGTAACCGTGAAATCGATCCGCTGGGCGCTGTCTTGGGTAACGCTCACGGCCGAATGCGTTTGCAGGGAGACATAGCTAAGACTTTCTCCGGAACCAGTCCAGCGGCCCGAGGTGCGCAATCCATTGTGGCGGTAGTCCTCGGGGGTGGGATCCCGCAGTTGTTTTTGAGGAAGAACGGATTGGCGGGTAAGAATGACAGCGCAAAGTTCCCCGGAGGAACCGGATTCGGTGGGTTCCGCAGGCTGGCAAGGCTCGTTGCGCAAATAGGTGGAATTGCTACGCCAGATCATGCCGGCGAGCGGCATAGACGTGGCGGGTTGCGCGGAATTCCAGCTTTGGCCGAGGGCCACACCCTGTGCAGCGATCGCCGGTCCGGAAACCTGCGCCATCCATTGCTCGGCGGCCTGGCGAACCTGATCATCGTCGATTACGCCTTCGAGTCCGCGGACATCGGAAACATGACCGTCCGTCCCGACCGTGAATTCGATGGCTTGACCTTCCAGCCGCTTGTACCTCTGCTCGACCTCTTCACCCTCCGGGTCGGGGCTATCGCTTTTTACGTTGGCGGTGGAATGCTCATAGGTAGTGCGGATGCGCATGGGCGCGGCGGGGGCATTCGATTCCGCGCCCGGCGTCTTGCCGCGAGGAGCTTTCGGGGCGAGAGAAGTGGCAGCCGGAGAGCCGGCCCCGCCGAGAACTTCTAATTTAATCGTGGCGTCCCAGGTGACGGCTAGCCGAGAAGGACCCTGCGGATCCGAAACCGCTCCGGTGCGCTTTGTGTCCGTGACGGTCTGCAGCTGCACCTGATATCGGAGCACTTCGCCGGGTACGAGCTTGGGCCGAAGGTCAATGCGCGGTGCCGAAGACGCAGCTTTCGAGCGAGATTGCGCCCGCAAGCCGGAGTCTGCGGAATACGCGAGTATCGCCCCGGCCGCAACCAGACATAAGCGTGCGGCGCGGCGCCAACGAGCAGCCAGTGAGGAAGTTGCGCGCCTGCTCATATCTTGAGAGAAACCATGTGGGTTCGATGCGAAAAGGCGAGATGGCGCCGTCCGGTTCAGTGCCGGCCAGTGCGCACAATGGTTTGGTTACCGGCCGAAACCCGCTCTTCGCGAATGATCTGCGGCGCATCCAACGTGCCGCCGATCACCCAAACGTCATCGCCGGCCGGCGAGTCCGAAGCCGCGCTCAAGCGCTCCGCTTGGGAGATGGATCGCACTTGCAGATCAACACGGCGGCTGAAAGCAATGTTGCCCACGATCTCGAATTGTCTCTGCCGGCCCGAGAGCAACCAGGGATCGACACGAATTTCGCCATCTTGCACCCGGAAGCTCACCGTGCTGCTTCTAAACAAATTGCCTGCGATATCCGGAAAGCCGCTCTCCGTCGACTCTAAGGGCAAATCCAAAAGATCGATTGCGGCGTCTTGAATGTGCAGAAAGCCTTCGCCCTTGAGGGAGGCAAGGAAGGCCTGCCGTCCCAGGCCGCGCGCGGCAAGTTCCACTTCGCCCGATCCAATTCCTCCGAAACCATTCCTTATTGAGGTAAGGGAGACCAGCGCGGACAAATCCGTCCGGTCGACTTGGCCTCTCAAGCTGTAGCGCAGCTCGGTTCCCAATTGAGCGCGGAATTCGCCGCTCACGCGACCGCCGTAGAGATCGGCTTGGGCCCGGCGGAGAGCGAGACCGCCATGTTCCAAATCCGCTTTCGCGTCGAGGCTTTCCAAGCGCAAGGCCCCAAGCGCGAGTTCGTCTATATGCAGATGGCCATGCGCGCTGATCCGCGCAATCGCAGCTGCCGTTTGCGGCGCCAGTTCCGAAGATCCGGCAAACGGCAACAGGCGGTAAAGCAAACCCTGCCGGCTTTGCCCGAGCTCTCGACCGATATCCTCGAGATTCAACCGGTCGGCAGAAAGATTGAACGCCCAATCTGCGCCTGCAGCTTTCCGTTCGAGGCTGCCCTTCCATCGCGCGCCCGCTGCCTGAGCACCGCCGATTTCCACTCGCCGCTCACCCGGCGAAAATTCTATGCTCGCTGCTGATACGCGGATCGGTTGGGTTATCGCACTGCTCGTCAGGCGCAGATCGCGAAGATCTACTCGCCCATGAACAAGCGAGGCGCCAGGCCGCAGCGCACCCGAACAGACAAGCTGCAGCGAGGCCGGGCCTTCGATGTTCCAATTGGATCCGAATTGCCAGCCAAGCGCGGCCAGGACTGCGCGCAAGTCCTGCAATCGCCCCGTCTGGCCGGAAATCGTCAACCGGTAAGGCCAATCGCGCAACGCATCACCGGCGCGAATCGGCCCCAGTGCACCGTAGATATGGAAGAGTCCTTCGGGGAGCGCTTCTGATTGCACTCCGCGCGGCTCCCGGCTTGGCGGGGGGGAGGAGAGACGCACAGCGACTGGCGCGAGGACCAAAGACGAGCGGCTCCAGAACGCCTGTACGGGGCCGATGCGAATGGGAGTTAGCCTAGCATTCTCGCTCCGGACAGTGGCACCCGTGCCTTCGAGACTTAAATCCTCGATGCGCAGCGGCCAGCCGGCGAATTTCGCCTCCAGACCCAAACTGCCGGCGATGTCAATATTGTCAGCGCGGCCGGGGGAAAAAGCGCGGCTCCAATTTAGGAGATCGGGGAAACCGATTTGCGAGTCCAGCAGGCGCACCTCCGGATTAAATCCGTAAGACCAATCGATGCTGGCATCGCCATCGAGATTCGAGTGCGGCGCCTGCACGAGCCAGTGCTCCATCTCTAACCGTGACTCAGCAGGGTACAAAGCTGCCGTGAGCTTAACGTTTACGGCCGGATTATCAGCCCGCCCAACCAGATCCCACCGGTGGATAGCCTGGAGACGAAGCCCTCCCTCGATTTTCCAGAGACCGCCCGTCTCATCGCCGTCCGCGTGATCGATGCGCGCAGCGAAGTCAGCATCAAGGAGGCCGCGCAGGCCATAATCCGTGCCGCGCGCCAGGCGCGCGGCGTCCGCAAGCGACGCGCCTTCCCAGCTCAGCCTGAGGTCCGCTGGCTGCAAACGCGTTGAGGTCCCTCCGATGGTTCCCCGCAGGCGCAGTGTCCCGGACCTCTGCAGGACGACTGCGGCCCGCATCGGGTGAGCCTCGACATCCAAAGACCACCGCCCGGAATTTTGCAGGTTCAAATTGCCGGCTACGTCGACCAAAGCAAAGGTAAGTTTTTCCGTGCTGCGCTTGAAATTGATCCTTCCCGCTTGAATATCAATTCGGGAGACGTGAGCCGGAACCTCAGCCACAGAGCGATAAAATTGGAGCGATGTCTGTGTGTTCGCGGGCGGAAGCCATGTTTCGACATTCCATTTGCCGTCTGCCAACCGGACCAGATTCAGGCTTGGGCGGCTCAGCGACAGCCGGTCAAACTCCATCCGCCCGTGCAGCAAAGCTGCCCATCGCAGGCTGGCAGTCAGCCGGTCGGCGCGAAGGAAATATTCCTGGCCGAAGCGCGCATCCTCGCCAACCGTAACCGAATCCGCCTCGAATTTGGGGCCACCCAAAATCGTGAATCCGAAGTGCGCCACTTCGACCGGGCGCCCAAACGTCGCCGCGAGCCGCGCTGAGAGTGAGCGACGCAACCAACCGCCTCGCAGGGCGAGCGAAAAGGACCAACTTGCGACGACGATGCAGACGATCGGCAGAGCCAACCACCAGACAAGGCGTTTGCATTGCATGGCTGAGAATTGTCGCAGATCAAAAGGCTGATGCAAAGAGACAACCGGGGTCCCCAGCACACGCCGTCTTTGCGTGTGTTGGGGTGGGGCGGCTATCAGTGAACCGTGCGCAGCATGCGGCCCCAGCGTGTTCGCGTGGGTATCTCAATCAAGGTACGCAGGATGCCAACAAGGCCGCCCCCGAAGGATCGGTCGCTATATTCCTCTTCGGAACTTTGAATGGACCAGTAAATCACCACGGGCCCGCCCATAATCGCGTCGCGATTGACGAAGCCCCAGTAGCGGCTGTCCCAGCTGTGATCCCGATTGTCTCCCATGGCGAAATAGTTGCCGGCAGGAACCACGATTTGTCCATTTTGAATGTACTTGAAAATCTGATCGGCCCATTCCGGTTGCATGCTGGAAATTAATTCCTCGTGGCTGGCCGGCGGAAAATTGTAAAGAAAAAGATCATAAGGGGCTGCGGCGTCGTGATGGGCATACGGCTCAATCAGGCGCTCGCCGTTACGATAAACTTGCTGGTCCACGATTTTGATCCGATCGCCCGGCACTCCGATGACGCGCTTGACGTAATGTGGATGGTCCTGGAAGGGGAATTTGAATACGATGATGTCGCCCCGGCGAACGGCACGATAGGGCAGGAATTTTTCGTACCAGGAATCCCGGCCGCCAAAGATAAATTTGTTTACGAGCAGGTGGTCGCCGACCAGCAGAGTGGGTTCCATGGATTGTGATGGAATTTTAAAAGCCTGGACGACGAAGGTCGTCCCGAAAAGCGCCAGAATTACCGTAACCAGGAGGGACTCGATATATTCGCGCACTGAAGTATGGGCGCGTTCTTCGGCTCTGGCCGCCTCTGTGCGGTGTTCGGCAACTGGCGCTACTTCGGTCATGCTCTGAACTACCTCACTTTACTTCACTTTACTTCCCCCGCGCGGAGCAGCTCGAGCGCCTGCGCCGCCGCGGATTGCTCGGCTTCTTTCTTATTGAGGCCCGTGCCCGTCGCGTTCACCAGCCCCGGAACATCTACTTGTATCCAAAAAGTCTTCTGGTGATCGGGCCCAGCCTCGTGGATGACTGCATAGCGCGCCGCGGGCAAACCTCTGGCCTGCAGAAATTCCTGGAGCGCGGATTTATGATCGGATGACTCCAGCCGGCTCCCTTCCACCTCAATCGCGGTGTCCAGCAGAGCCCGCTTCACAAACTCCCGCGCCGCAGGCAGACCTGAGTCCAGATAGATCGCCGCCACCACAGCCTCAAAAGCGTCGGCGAGCAGCGCGGGCTTGTCTCGCCCGCCGGTCTTCTCCTCGCCTTTGCCGAGGCGGAGGTAATTTCCCAAATTCAGGCGGCGCGCCGCAATACAGAGTGACGCCGCGTTTACCAACCGTGCGCGGCTCTTGGACAATTGCCCCTCGCTCCAATGCGCGAACGTGCCGATGAGATATTCGCTGACGAGCATGCCCAGTACGGCGTCTCCCAGATATTCGAGCTGCTCGTTATCGGCGCGGACCCGCGTGTTAGCATCTTCGGACGCAGCGGAGCGATGAGTGAGCGCCCGCTCCAGGAGTACCGGCTGGCGGAAGCGGTAGCCAATGGCCCGCTCCAATTCCTCCAGCCGATTTTCACGCATCGGCGCTACAGAGTTTATTTGGGCGCCTCCAAACTATTCTGTGACTTCTTCTTGGCGTCGTCGAGACCAGCCTTGCATTGCGGTTGCAGCGGACCCGCGGTGGAACATTTTGTGAATGCGCTGATCGCGTCGGAAAAATGGCTGGTCAGCTGGTTGGCGACGCCCAGGAGATAAAAGTCAACGGGATCGGGAGTGGCGGATAGCTCTACGGATTGATTGAGTTCGGCAATCGCATCATCGTACTTGCCCGTCTTTACCTCGGCCACGCCGATGCCGTCATGGCACATGGCCAATTTTTCGTTCTTGGCCTTGGTAAATGCGGCGTCGTCCATTTCCTCCGGCTTGGGCATGGTCGTCAGCAGCTGGATGCCGTGCTTGGCGTAATCCTGAGCTTTAGACAGTTGCTGGGCAGCGTCCGGCGTCTGGCCGGTCACGCGCCGAGGAATGGCCCAGGCGAGCAGCGGCAGAACATCAACATTGTCCGGGTTTATTTCTACGGCCTTAGTTCCGGCGGTAACCATCTTGTCAGGCTGATTGGTGTTGAGATAAGCCGAAGCCAGCTCGGAATACACTGCGCCCATGTAGACGCTCATCGGATACTTGGCGAGAAACCCTTCGCCGACTTCAATCATGTGTGCAGGATCGCTGTTGCGAGCATCATAAACTTCCTTGTAGGCCTTGAGTTCGTCTTTGTTCGCCGCCCCCTGCTCACCGGGCTTTTCCTGATCGAGCGACGTGTTTCCCTGACCCTTCTGATCTTTCTTATTTTTCTGGTTCTGATTCTGGGCCCAGGCTACCGACATCAAGGAAAAACTCAGCAGAACGAGTGCGCTCGCCTTCGCTATGGAATGCTTCATTTACAACTCTCCTTCCCTAAATTTCCGGGGCCCGCCAACCTGCGGACCTCGGCCCTTCCTTCGATCATATAACTTATCGCTCATCCGGGGGCCGATTGCTTACCGCCGGCCGGTATGCCTGCTCGATCCCGCGCTGGGCAGCCGAACGCGCCGTTTCCGACGCATTATCGATTGCCAGAGCGGCGCGATACTCCTGGAGTGCCTCTTCGCGGTCATCTTCCAAATCGTGCATGCGTCCAAGATAGATGTGCGACCAGGCAAGCGTAGCCGGTTCCGGCCGCATCTGGGGCGATTCATCATGAGCCGCGGCCACCACGTGCTCAAAGAGCGCTCGGGCATGTTCGGCGTCGCCTTGCAATACGGAAGCAACCGCCAATCCATACATGGCGCGTGGCTGCCCCGGAATCTTCAACAGCATTCGTTCAAATGCCTGAGCCGCTCCTGCCGCGTCTCGCTCCGCAATCATACGCTCGGCAGCACTCAACTCAGCTTCTAAATCAGAACCCGCATTCTCCTTTTTTGTCCCGAGTCCTTCCGCTCTTTCGCGGGCTGGTTCTGAATCAGACGCCGGTGCAAATTTTACGGTTTGCAATCGCTGTTGTTCCGCCACAACGTCGATGGAGCGCAGCAGATCCGGAAAATAGAGGCTCATGGCTGGCTCGGAGCTCTCGAATTTTGAGAGCGCTTTGAGCAAAGGCGGGATCAGGACGTAGCCGTCGGCTTCGGCGAGCTTGGCTTCCACCGCGAGTTGTGCGGCCGGCAACCTGCGAACTCGAAACTCCACGGCGCGCACCAAGGATTCGTCAAAAAACGACGTGAGATCCGTGCGATATACAGAGGGGAGATTGGGGGCGCGATCCGCGAGGAACAGCAGCGGCTGCTCGCCCACCAGTTTTTCGCGATAACGAAGCGGCAGCGGGTCCAGCAAGTAATGCAAAAATGCGTGGCGCATCAGGTCGAACGAGGTGCTTGCCGGATTGATGACCACGACATACCGGTCGCCGATATTGCGCACGTTCGTTTCGTTGCCGACCATGGACTCTACATAGACGCGGAACGTTCGCACTCCCGGACGAACGATTTCGCGAAGATACGCGGTGCAGGCCAGGACGATTTGTCCGAGCGGCTCACGAACACTGGAGGCGGCGCGCTCGTAAGCAGGTTCGAACTTGCGCCAGAGGTCTTCGATTTGCGCTTCCTCATAAAAATTTGCGAGCACCTCGCCAAAACCATCGAGCGCAAGCACATCTGGCGGCAGTTCCTCACGTTTGAGGACGGGTTGGAACTTCGGCGCCGGCCCGGCAATCAAAGCGAATGTCATAAAACGGGAGAGAGTCGCCCCGGAGTTACTCAGCGCATGCTGGCGATAGTATTCGCGCAGTGCTTCTGTTGCCGGACCGTGCAGCGAACGCAATTGCGTTCGCAATTGCACGAAATCCGGGTTTCCCGGCGCCGCATCGGCTTCGAAGCCGGAGGCGACGAGAGCACACATGGTGGCAAAAACCTGAGGATTAGCCTCTGCAGCGATGGGGCCGGTCGCTTCGCCCTCGTCCGGGGCAGCCGCTGTGAAGGAAGCGGAAACCGTCCACGGGCAGGTCGTAAGAAAAAGGAATAACGTCCCGATCAAGCTCAATCGGGTCGATGCCAGACGATAACTGCTCCTCGCGGGAATACTCAACCTCGTGCCGCCGGCCTTTTCTCTTCCTGAGCGTCTGTGGCGAAGGTCCGCAGCTAACGGTTCAGACCCATGCCCGGACTCCCATACGCAAAAAACAGCGGCGTATTCGCGTGCTTCCAATTTACAAGGCGACCTTCATTAGGTCAAGAATTAGGGCGAGCCGGAACGTACATCAATCCCTTGACGGCCCTGGATGAGACTTGATGGCCGCGCGAAAACAAATCCCAGGCTCTCGCAAGCCGATTCTGGAATTCATGCTGAAAGATGTGGTTTCGTGCAGAGCTGACGAAAAATGCGCCGACCGAGAGCGTCAGCCGCGAACCCGGATTTGGCTGAAGCTCAAGATCACTCGGCCCCCGGAGGTGGGGCGGCCAAAACTCATCTGCGGGCGGAAACGCGAAAAAAACAGCACTTGGTCAAGTTCGCGCTGCATGCTTGCGTCCAGCTGACCGGAAATCACGCGATAGCTGAACGCCTGACCATCGGCATTTACCATGGCTTCGACGAGAAGGGGATGCTGTCCACCCGTGCGCGTGATCTCCTCGAGCCTGGACATCTGAAATCCGGCCAAAGCCTCGAGCCGAGCCGGCTGGAGCAGGTTCGTCGGCGAATCGGGTGTCGCAGCGCCCACCGGCATGCTCCCGCCTAGAACCTGGTAAACCAAAGCGAAAACCAATAAAGCCACCACGATGCCGCCGGTCGCCGGCAAAGCAAGGGGCTCAAATATATTCTCGAGCACAAGTTCCAGGCGGTCCTTGGCGCGGCGCAGTCGCCCCCCAAATCCCCCAAACACCCGTGCGTTCGATACTGCCAGAAGGATGCGGATTCCCAAATCTGCCGGAGGTGACGGGCGCGCGGCTACGGACATCATTCTCTGTATGCGCCGATACCGCTCGAGTTCGCGCCGGCAGGAGGGACAATCTTCGAGATGCGCGGCAAGACTGGCATGTCCCTCAGGACCCAGGCTTTCCGGCAAAGCGCCGTCAAGATATCCGGGCAAGAAGCGAATGACGCGACCGCAAATCATATTTTCAATCTCCACACTTCAAGCGGGAGACCGCCAGAAATCCCGCATGGGACACCGATTTGCGAGGCACCAACACCGGTTCAAGAATTTCGCGCAGCATCCTGCGTCCACGCAGAATGCGAGACTTCACCGTACCCACAGAAACGTCCAGTATCTCGGCCACCTCTTCATAGGAGAGTCCTTCCAGATCACGCAGGATGACTGCCGTTCGAAAGACCGGAGCCACTTCTGACAATGCCCGCTGAACCACCTGTTGAATTTCGTGGCTGGCGAGTTCCTCGAATGGCGATATCCCCGTGTCTTCAAACTCAGCCGAGCCGCTGACTTGCTCCTCCTCGATCGAAGTCTGAAATCGCAAATGACGCCAGAACCAGCGCCTGTAATTCAAACTCTCGCGCACCGCGATGCGATACAGCCAGGTCTTCAGCGAACTCCCGTGACGAAACGAGCGAATGCCCCGGAATGCCTTTAGAAACACCTCTTGCGTCACGTCGGCAGCATCGTTCGGATTGCGCAATATCCCGGATATGACCGCATAGACCGGGGCGTGATAGTAGGTCACGAGCCAGTCGAAAGCCGCTTCGGAGCCGCTGCGCAACTCCGTCATGATCTCGGCTTCGTCCTGAGGCCAGGTTAGGACGCGTGCCAAGTC
>WNGP01001006.1_pt1 | contig 22607 bp, 22 predicted proteins | sample 5407671 | NCBI WGS metagenome assembly WNGP01 (sample SAMN13153381, study PRJNA577476) | soil metagenome | isolation source: 40 cm soil or saprolite under Garry oak tree replicate 2 | place: USA:California | collected 2016-06-15
GGCTGCGCTGCCCACCAGTCCATGACCGGGCTGGTGCCAGACGTGCGGTCCCACCCAAGCCGGTGGCCTGCGTAAATGGGCATATTCGCGGCCGATGATAGTTGGGTTCGGCTTCATGGCGCTGAGATGGGTGGCCCGACGCAGCCCAGCCCGGGTGCGGGGCACTGATGAGTCGACTCGGTAACGCAGATCGCAGCTCATTCGACATCCGCATTGTGTAGCAGACCAGCCAGTATTCTCGTGGTTCGTGGGACCGCGCGATTCTTCAAGTGAGCACGACTACCTCGCCCGCGAGGCGAAGGCGCGCGTTCAGATCGACATGCAGCTTGCCGCTGCAGGATGGGAAGCCGTGATTCCACCGGTCTGAATTGCTCCGATCGCTTGAGACCGCCCAGCCTTCCTGTTAGAGAAAGGCTGACTTTCGCGACCGGCTCGCCGGCCGCGACCTTCTTGCAATTCAATGACGAGCTACCAGACCAGCAGTTATAGCAAGTGAAAGCAGGTCAAAAGCGAGGCTTAGGGCGGCTCTATTAGCCCATCCGTATTTCCGATGGGCTACGTCGGAATTCGCATGTACTTGTTGGCTGATATATTCAGTAAGTCTCTCCGGGTCGCTCGTAAGAGTTCTCAAGACTTGAGTATATGTGGGCGCATCCCCTCGGTAGTGGCGGGCGATATCACGAAAGAACAGCAAGTTGACCGGGTTCTCGGGAAGCAAGGTGCCCGACGTCGACGTTCGGGGGATGGCACTTGTGCTAGCTTTGCCTGGCTTTGCTTTCCGGACAGCGAGCCGTGGGATGAGCGCCATAACAGCCGATCCTCCTGAGGCGATGATCATGAGAGCATTGATGGTCACGACGATGTCGAGAGCGAGTGACGGCTGCGTTTGTGCATGGACAAGGTTGTATAGGACACCGCCAGTCACTCCTGCGGCGGCCAGTGTTGCGGTCGCCTTCGCTTCGGCGTGGCGAATCCAGTCGTTGACAAGGCTCAACGCCTTCCACGCCTGATCTGGGTTAGGCAGGCGTTCGGGGATTCCTGCCTGGGATTCTGTCAGTTCCGATTGGCTCTTCGGCTGTCGGCCGAATCTTCGTCGTTTCATGGTCTGGTTCAAATGCTTGCGCGCCGCCTACCGTGAGAGACCAGCAAGCCGAGCGCGTCGATCTAGACGCTCTTGCGCGGCCTTGAACCGAATCGCATTAGACATCTGTGATAGCACGAGCTCCTTGCGTACTTGGTCTACATCGCTCCGTTTTTTCAGACCAGCCATTACGGCAGCGCAATAATCGGCTCCGTGTATCTTGCACCAAGCCGCTGTCAAGCGGCGGCCCTCGCGCTCTGGGTCATCTTCTGGCAGTCGCTCAATGGTCATATCTGACCAGATGCCAGTGCTGGGATTGCCCCCGGTGCCGCAGCCGCAGCTAATGGCAAGATAGTCATTGGACTCAACTTTGTCCCAGACCGAGCCAGTGACAATGAGTTCGTGCCTATCAGCGCTCTGAGCTGATTTCGCTGCATAGTTGACCGGTTTCCCGGCCCAGATGGGTTCCTGTTCGGCTGGGTTGCGAGGTGTCCCTATGCGCTTAACGAGCACCCGTCCACTGGCGACGCCAACCTTGAAGCCGGTCTCCGCCATGGTGGGCCACTTCTTCTCGAGACACCTCACGAGGTCTTCGCTAAACGTCTTAATCGTGATGCCGCTGCACATGGCACGCTCATATCGCATATCCCCCCAGAAGAGAGCAAATGCGCCATCTCCCTGTATCTGGATGAAGTCTGCGCTGAACTCGTTGAAAACCTCTACAATACCGCCGGTACTGGCTTGGTAGATGCTGGCAGTGGAGGCCGCCCACTTGCCTGTGCCTAGCTGTGTGGAATTCTTGAGGTCAGCGAGGACAGCTACGAGGTCCGGAACCTTTATCCATTTCCGGGCCGTGATGGGTAGCGTAGCGACATCGAGCGAACCGTCCCAGTCCTCAACATCCGGTGTTGAGTCCAACTCAGTCTTGGCTGTCTGGTCGAGACTCTTCAGCAGCCCATCAAGGTCAACTTCGTCGAGCATCGTGTCTCCAATCTTCTGAGTCCGACTGTAGGGGCTGGTACCGACAAACTGGGTGAGCCGTAAATTCAGCAGGTCGAGAAAGTCGCACAGGCTGAGAGACGCCGCCGTGCTTAACGTCTCGCGAAGCTGCCCGTGGGCTCAGGGATCGGCGCCGCTTTCTGAAGGGGCAGTACCCGCAGGCCATGGACAATCGCGCTGTCCGCGATCGCTGTGGGGCGGGAGGGCAAGGTATCAATTTCTGCAAGCTTCTCTGTACTAGCCAGGGGGGCGATACTGAAGCTCAGCACCACCCCGCCTGTGACTAGACGGCCTAGCGCTTCTACGCGCCCCGTGGGATGAAGCCGATGTCGGTCTGGATCACTGTGCGCATGTACTGGTCGACGGCCCGCAGGTTCACTGGCTGGGTGATCGTCTCGTCGAGGTAGTGCCGGAGCATCGGCGGGCATGGTCCCATCAGCTGTTCGGGCTTGAATAGTGACGGGTCCTGCTGCAGATTCATGCCGATGGCCTGCAACTCCTGGAGCGACTGCGCCGGGCGGAGTAGACCGAATGCTTCCTGTCTGCCCGCCTTCAAGAGCGCCAGCAGATGATGGACCCCATTGAGGATGAGGGGCCGCGAAAGGCCCTGGAGCTCGACGAGCCAGACCCAGTTGGGCCGGGGAGTCACGTCGAATTCGAACGTGACCTTGGCTGCGGAATGCCGCGCGACGCGAAGCGGGCTGAGACCACCGAGTTCACGGCGCGGGCTCGCGAACGCCGCCGCGTTCGTGCCCATCAGCATCGGCGGCGCCAGATGGCCTTCGGTGAAGGAGAAACGGAACAAGCCCTCGAGGTCATCCTCGGCGGGGAGGCTGGCGGCGAGCTCGTCAGCGTATGCGGTGTCGGCCCACCATTGCGGCGTGATCAGCTCCGAGAGCTTGACCGTGACGAAGGCGGCGCCGAAAGGCTGGTACTGGGTGCGGAACTGGTCAGTAGCGGCCAGGGCGGCGGCGTTGTCGGCGAGGGCGGCTGGCAACTGTGAGATTTGCGGGCCGACGGGTATTGCCGCTGATTTGACCGGCTTTGAGTCATGCCCGATTTTCCAGGCCGCTACGAAATCATCGACCGTCGATGGCGATGTCACGGACGAGGCGTAAAACAGGGGTCGGACATCTGGCTCGGCGATCCAGCCCAGGAGCGCGCTCCCGCAGCGCTCTGGCACCGTGACTGCTCCAGGATTTCCTTCGGTTGTTTCCACAGCTGGGGGAGCCATGGGCTTCCATCCTTTTCTCCACCCGGGCGGGCTGCTTCACGAGCAGGCTTGATGCCTCGCTTCTTGCTCAGTTAGCTTAGCAGTGCATAGTTCACTTTTGCAAAGTGGGCACGGCAGCGCGCAGACTACTTAGCGCCCTGGTTAGGCTAGGGGCACCCGGCCAAGGAGTGGTGTCATGGAGGAGCAGAAAACTCCTGCCGAGTTCGGTGCCTACCTGAGGGACCTTCGGGACGCCGCAGGGCTCACCCTGCGCGACGTTGAGGAGCAGACCGGCGGAGTGGTGAAGAACGGCTACCTTAGTCAGATCGAGAAGGGCACTATCAACAAGCCGTCACCCGGTATCTTGTTCGAACTCGCGCAAGTCTTCGGAGTGTCTTACCGGGTACTCCTCATCTACGCTGGCCACCGGGTCCCCGAGGAACAGGTCAACCCCGACCAGCGTGCAATCGCCGATCTGCCGCTGCGCGCGTTCGCCGAGCTTGACGCCGAAGACCGGCAGGCACTCATCGAATATGCCGCCTTCCTCCGGCAGCGTAAGAAAGGACGCTGAGGGCCCCCATGACAGCAGCCGAACTGGCGGTTGACCGCCGGGATCATGTCGCGCGCTATGCGCGAGGTGCCCTGCAGGTCGCCGACGTGCTGGGAGTTATACCCACCCCACTGGAGGAGGTGGGCGCCGCGCTGAAACTCGCGACTCCTCAAGAACTGTTCGATCTTGGCGACGTACCGCCCGACCTCGCCCGGCGGCTGAAGCGGCTATTCGGCAAGGTAAAGGGCGCCTTCGCAGTCCGCGAGCGGGTCATCTACCTCGATGCGGAGCAGCAGCCCCCGCAGCGCCGCTTTGTACATGGCCACGAAATCGGCCATGATGCCCTTCCCTGGCACACAGAGGCGTATTACGGGGAAGACTGCCGCACACTGGACCCGGATACGCGCGACGAGCTCGAAGCCGAGGCCAACGCCTTCAGTGCCGACCTGCTGTTCAACATAGACGCGTTCACCGACCGCGCCCATTCCTTCAGGGCCGGCCTAGCGCCGGCGCTAGAACTCGCCGAGACTTTCGGGACATCGCGTCACGCAGCGATCCGGCGCTACGTCGACGACAGCCCGCGGCCGGTTGCCCTGCTCGTCCTTGGCCGCTACCTCGTAAGTCACGAGGGCCAGCCCGCGCTCGCGGTCCTCCGCAGCATCGAATCGGCAAGCTTCCGGGATCGCTACGGCCCGGTCGACTGCTGCTTCCCTGGGAAACTCCAGATCGCGCAGTGCAGTATTGCAGCGGACGCCCACCATGCGCTGCGCGGCATCGCCCGGACTCCGATCATCACCGGGGACACGACCGCCGAGAGCAGCCGGGGGAAGATCCACCTTGACTACGAGGTCTACTCCAACAAGTACTTCTGCTTCGTGCTACTGGTGCCCCACCGGCGGATCGCCGCCGGGACTCCTGTACGAGTTCTCTGGAATTGACTCAGGAGCCGCAGCCGACCCGCGTCCGGGCGTCTGAAGCCTGTGGCCGCTGCGAATCTTGAGCGCGCCAATACGATCGGCGGCGGCAGTGGCGTGTTCTGGAGGCGCCACTCACATACGATCCTGGAACGGACTCCAAGGGCAGGGCGCTGCCCTGGGATGGGTCCGCCCGAGGTGGCGTTACGGCTGGATGGCCTGCCTGGCGCGCCGCGGTGTCCTGCCGACGGTACCCGTGTCAGTGTCGTGGCTGGCCCCAGTGCGGAGCTGGGCTAGTTCGTCGCGGTGGACATCGGCCTGGCCGTGGGCGCGCTCGGCGGGTAGCAAGCGCAGCGGCTCCAATGACGACCCGGTTCGCCAGGTCAAACGAGAAGTAACACACCGCGCGGGAGTGATGGTGATTAGGCCCTGGGCTTGCATGTTGGGCGGGCGGGCCGGGCCGGGAGCTCCCTCATACCGTTGCTTGCCTCGGGCGCAAGACTGGGCGGCGTACGCTCAGGCGAAGTCACAGGGCGAACGTATCTTGGATCACGAGCCGACGCGATGAGCTAGCCATGTTAGTGGATTTGATCAACCCCCCTATCGCGGGGTAGCGGTCCACGATCATGCTCGCCCGGCCACGGCGCGCGGGTGAGCGGCACGCCCGCTTGCCTGGGCGTGCCGCCTGGCGGCCCCGTCCTAAGCGGGCAGCGACTGCTCCTGGAACGCCTTGACCAGCTGCTGGCAGAACGCGGGCAGGTCGCCTGGCTTCCGGCTGGTCACCAGGGTGTTCGGCCCGTTCGTGCAGACCTGGACCTCGGCGTCCACCCAGTTGCCCCCGGCGTTGCGGATGTCGGTCTTCAGGCTGGGCCACGAGGTCAGCGTCCGCGCCCGCACCAGGTCGGCCTCGACCAGGGCCCACGGCCCGTGGCAGATGACCGCGACCGGCTTGCCCGCCTCGAAGATCCGCTGCACGAACGTCACCGCCGCGGGCACCATGCGCAGCTCGTCGGCGTTGACCACGCCGCCGGGCAACACCAGCGCGGAGTAGTCGAGGGGGTCGGCGTCGCGGATGGAACGGTGCACGGTGAAGGTGTCCGCCTTGTCCACGTGGTTGAAGCCCTGCACCTCGCCGGCCTGCGGCGCGAGCAGTTCGGGCGTGCCGCCGGCGTCCTTGACGGCCTGCCAGGGCTTGGTCAGCTCGACCTGCTCGACTCCCTCGTTCGCGGTCAGGAAGGCCACGCGCGTGCCACTCAGTTCGCTGGCCATCACAGAATCCTCCTCACGCATCGGATGTGATCGTTCCGGCCGCAGCCGGACTCGGGGCCCCTGCCCCTCAACCGCCGGGGTATTCACGCGGCGCCGCAGACTGGCCTCCCGGGCGGCCCGCGGTTACCGTAAATAGCGACTGACCTGCGATGGAGGTGGCCATGACAAACCGGGCGCTGCTCGTGGTGGACATGCAGAACGGCTTCTGCCATCCCGACGGCTCGTTCAGCCGCATCGGCATGGGCCTGGAGGGCGCAGAAGCCGCCGTCCGCAACGCCGCCATCGCGGTCGTCCAGGCCCGCCAGGCCGCGATCCCCGTGGTGTTCACCAGGCACGTGTACCGGCCGGGTCGCGCCGACGAGGGCGCGGCGCTGATCAGGAACAGTCCGGCCCTGGCGGGCATCAACGGCCTGGCGGCCGGTTGCTGGGACGCCGACGTGGTGGACGAGCTCGGCTGCGGGCCCGAGGACCTGGTGGTCGACAAGGTGCGCTTCGACGCCTTCCAGTGGACCTCGCTGGAGCCGCTGCTGCGCGGCCTCGGCGTCCGCGAGCTGGTCGTCTGCGGGGTGGTCACGAACCTGTGCGTGGAGACCACGGTCCGGTCCGCGTTCATGCGCGACTACCCGGTGACCCTGCTCGCCGACTGCTGCGCGGCCAAGACCCGCCGCCTGCACGAGCTGTCCATCGAGGTACTGACCAGCTACGAGCTCGCCGAGATCGCCTGCGTCAGCGAAGGCTACAACGTTGGTCTCGCCCTGACCCCTATCCGCGCCTGAGCCGGACCAGCAGCCGCCAGCCGAGCAGGAACAGGCCGAGGAACGCCAGCGCGACCAGGATGAACGCGAACGCGGTGCCCTGTCCGGACACCACCCGCAACACCATGCCCAGGGTCACCGCGCCGAGCCACGCACCTACCCCGGCCGGCCAGAGCCCCAGCGGGCGCCGCCAGGCCCGCGCCGCCAGCCAGCCGCCCGCCAGCCCGGCCAGGAACGGCCACGCCGTCGACGCGATGCCGGCCAGGCTCTCGCCGTTGGTGTGGCTGGCCCGGCCGATGATCACGAACACCAGCACGCAGCAGCAGTCGAGGATCGCCGCCAGCCGGACCGCCCTCCTCATCGCTGCGGCTCGACGATCGCCTTGAGCCCGGTACGCCGCGCCGCGGACCCGAACGCCTCCTGCACCTCGCCCAGGCCGGACCGGCTCGTCACCACCGAGCCGAGGTCCACCACGCCCCGCTCGGCCAGGCTGATCGCCCGCGGGTACACCTCGTTCATCCGCCGCACCATCGCGATCGTCAGTCCCTTGCGTCGCGCGAGCGAGGCCCCGAACCTGATGACGTCGTCGCCCGGGATACCGGCCAGCACCACCCGCCCGCCGGGCCGCACCGAGGCCACGGCCAGGCCGACGCCCTCGTCGTTACCGGCCGCCTCGAACGCCACGTCCACCCCAGCCTCGTCCAAGACCGCGGCGGAATCGAAGACCTGGTCCGCTCCCAGCCGCGCGGCCGCCTCCCGCCGGTGCGCCAGCGGCTCGACCGCCAGCACCGAACTCGCGCCCGCCGCCTTCAGCACTCCGATGAGCAGCAGCCCGATCGGCCCGCAGCCGATCACCGAGGCCGTCCCGCCGAACGGCAGGTGCCCCAGGTCGGCGGAATGGATCGCCACCCCGAGCGGCTCGAGCATGGCGCCGTCCGCGTCGCAGACCCGGTCCGGCAGCGGGTGCAGCGCCGACGTCGGCCAGGCCATGACCTCGCGCAGCATGCCGTCCGTTTCGCCGTGGCCCGAGAACTTGATCCGGTAACACAGGTTCCGGTAGCCGTCCCGGCAAGCCCGGCACGTCTCGCACGGGATCGCCGGGTCGATCGCCACCCGCTCCCCGCGCCGCGGCCCGTCGGCGATCACCCCGGCGCCCTCGTGGCCGAGCACGAGCGGGTGGGTGAGCTTGGCGTCGCCGATCGCGCCCTCATCCCACCAATGCAGGTCAGAGCCGCAGATGCCGACTGCTGTGACCCGGACCAGGCTCATCCCTGACCCTGCGTCCGGCGTCGGCTCGTCCGCCACCCGCAGGTCGCCAACCGCGTGGAGTCTCGCTGCGCGCACCCGTTCTTCCTCTCGTCGGCGTCATGTCATTTTTATCCCGAACGGGTGGGCTATATCAGTTCCGCGCCGGCTCCGCGCTTCCGGTGGCGTGACGCACGGGCTGGTTGATAAGACAGCGACACCAGTGATCCCCGGGGGCGGCCGGGGATCACTGGCTTTGTGCGGGCTGCAGGGTGCCCGCCCGGACACTAGGCGGCGGGGCCCGTGGCCAGGGTCACGGTCGTGGTGTGCGACTGCCCGGACTGGTCCAGCCAGGTGATCGAGATCGAGTCGCCGGGGTGGTACTTGACCAGCGCGTGGGCGACGTCCGAGGCGGAGGAGACCGACTGGCCGCCAATCGAGGTGATCACGTCGCCGGCCGCCAGGCCGGCCTTGGCGGCGGGGGACCCGGACACGGCCTGGGCGATCGTCGCGCCGGAGCTGCCCGTGCCTCCCTGGCCGCCGAAGCCGCCCCCGAGGCTGCTCTGCGAGGAGAAGCCCACGCCCAGGAAGGCGGTGGCGCCGATGTGCACGTTGGCCGAGGTGGTGCCGGCCTCGATCTGCTTGGCGATGGACACGGCCTCGTCGATCGGGATCGCGTAGGCCGCAGTGGTCTGGCCCTGGCCGGACTGGGACTGGAACTGGTACCCCGAGGAGGCCGCGGTGTCCATGCCGATCACCTGGCCGTAGGCGTTGACCAGCGAACCGCCTGAGTCACCCGGCTGGATGTCGGCGTTGGTCTGGATGAGCCCGGTCAGCTGCTCGCTGGTGCCGGAACTCTCGTCCGACGCGGTGATTGACTGGTTCAGGCCGGTGACCGAGCCGGCCGCGACCGACGGGGTGCCGCCCTTGCCGCCCGCGTTGCCGAGGGCAACTACGCTGTCTCCGGTCCGCACGCTGGAGGAGTCGCCCAGGCTGGCGGTGGTGAGGCCGGACGCGTTCTGCAGCTGCAGCACCGCCACGTCGTGGCTGGCATCGTAGCCGACCACCGTCGCCGTGTAGGTGCGCCCGTTGCCGACGTCGGTGACCTTGATGGCGGTCGCGCCGTGGATCACGTGGTTGTTCGTCAGCACCTCGCCGTTCGAGGTCAGCACGATGCCGGTGCCGGCCGAGGTGGCCTGCTGCAACCCATCGGTGGACACGATGTCGACGAGCGCCGGATCAACCCGTGACGCGATCTGGCTGGTGGAAAGCACGGTCTTCGAGGTGGCGGTGGCCGTTCCGACCGAGGTCGGGTTCAGGCTGCCAAGCAGTCCGCCCGCGGCGGCTCCCGTGGCGAGCGCGACCGCGGCGGTGATGATCAACCCGCGCTTGTGGCTGCGCCGCGGCGGTGGCGGCGGCTCGCTGGCAAAACCGGCTCCCCCTGGATAGCCACCACCGGGGTAACCGGCCCCGCCGGCATAACCAGGTCCGGCCAAGTAGCCCTGCCCTTGCTCCGGATGGTTCGGGTCGTAGGTCTGGCTCATGGGTCTCGCCCCCAATTCACGGCCGCGGTGCGGCTTGGTCCTTTCGTTACGTTTTGATCATCGGTTCCGGACCTTGAGGCGAGCCGAGGGTAGCCCTCCGTAAAGCCGCAAGTTTCCTGAAGGCCTGCTTAAGACGTTCAGGTTCACGGGTTCCCGCCCCGCGCCGTCCCGTTCCTGGTCATCCTGGCCGGTGCCCAGCCACTCGCGCACCGCCAGCCCCACCAGGGCTGGCACCAGGTCCCGGGACCGCCGGATCAGCCACGCGGTGCCCTTGGTGGTCATCCAGCCGGCTTCGGCCAGCCTGGTCGGCGGCGGGCTCGACGGCTCGGGGTCGGGGCCAGGGCCGACCGGACACCCGGACGCGGCCAGCAGCGCGTGGAAGCGGCAGGCGATGAGACGGTGACCGCGTTCGTTCGGATGCAGCCGGTCGACGCTCCAGTAACGGCGCTCGTAGGTGGCGGGGTCGCGGGCCGCGTCCAGGTGGACCGTCCCGTGCCGCCGCGCCACCTCGTCCACGGCCGCGTTCACCGCGCGCATCCGGCGGGCCAGCGGCCGGGCCAGCGCGCCGGGCAGCCCGAACATCTGCCCCGGGTCAGGCAGCCGCATGGTGAGCACCTCCGCCCCGCCCGCCCGCAGCGCAGCCACCGTACGGCCGACCGACGCGCCGGTCCGTTCGGGATCGAAGTCGCCGCGGAGCGTGTCGTTGACGCCCACCACGACGCTGGCCACATCCGGCCGCACGGCCGCGGCGGCCGGCAGCTGAACGCGCTCCACGTCGGCGGCCAGCGCGCCCAGCGTGGCCAGGTTGTGCACCTCGGGCTGGGGCAGCGTGCCGGCCAGCAGCGTGGCCCAGCCACGCCAGCCGCCGCCGGGCACGGGGTCGCCCATGCCTACCGTGATCGAGTCGCCCAGCGCCGCGAACCTCGTCATGGCGGCCTCCGCCCGACCTCAACCCCGTCCTCCTGGCCAGCCCTGTCCTCCTGGCTAGCCCTGTCCTGCTGGCTAGCACTGTGCGCGGCGAGGAAGCCGCGCACGGCCGTGCCCCAGTCGAACCGCTCCGCGCGGGCCCGGGCGGCGGCCCGCCGGGCCGGCTCCGGCCGGGCCAGCACGGCGCGCACGCCGGCCGCGAGGTCCTCGCCCGGCACGCTGGCCCCGGCCTCGCCCACCACCTCGGGCAGTGCGGACTCCGCGCTCACCACCACCGGGGTCCCGCAGGCCATCGCCTCCAGCGCAGCCAGCCCGAAGGTCTCCGCCGGCCCGGGGGCGAGGGCCACGTCGGCGCTGGCCAGCAGCGCGGCCAGCTCGGCGCGGCCGGCCAGGAAACCGGTGAAGGTGACCGGCAGCCCGGCGCGTGCGGCCTGGCGCACCAGACGCGACCGCAGCGGGCCATCGCCCGCCACCACCAGCCGGACCGGCATGCCTTCGGCGCGCAGGGTGGCCAGCGTGATCAGCGAGCGCTGCGGCTTCTTCTCCACCGAGAGCCGGCCGCAGTGCACCAGCAGGATCTGCCCGTCGCCGACGTACCGCGTCCGGATCTGCCCGGCCCTCGGGCCGAACGTGGTCAGGTCGACGCCGAGCGGCACGCGGACCAGGTTGCCCGCGCCGATCCGGTCGAACTCGGCCGCGGCCCAGCCGGTGGTGCAGATGACCCGGTCGTAAGCCCGGGCGGTGCGCCGGTTGAGCCAGCCGGCCACGGCGCGGCCTAGCGGCGCCCCCGCCAGTAGGGCCGTGACGCTCTCGTGCGACACCATGACGGCGGGCACGCCGTGCTCGCGCGCCCACGCCCCGGTCCAGCGCAGCGTAGTCCGGTCCGACACCTCGAGCGCGTCCGGCCGCAACCGGGTCAGCAGCCGGGCCAGCCGCCGCCTGCGCCACAGCACCCGGTACCCGCCGGTGAACGGCACCCGCGGCGCGCGCAGCGTGATCACCCGGCCCTGCGCGGTCTGCCCGTCGCCGTCCCGCTCGCCCGGTATGACCAGCACCGGCTCGTGCCCCGCGGCCAGGTATCCCGCACCCAGTTCGGCCAGCGAGGTGCGGAGGCCGCCGGAGTGCGGCGCGACGAAGTTGGCCAGCCGGACGATTCTCATAGCGTGACCTTGGCGCGCTTGGTCCCCAGCACCGCGGCGTAGTGCCCGGCCAGCTCCTCGGTCAGCGCGGGCCAGCTGCGGCCCAGGACCTTGCGCCGCCCGGCCGCGCCGAACGCCGCGCGCGCCGCCGGGTCGGCGGCCAGCCGGGCCACCGCGGCGGTGAACGCATCCGGATCCGACGGCGGCACCAGGTATCCGGTCACTCCGTCCGCCACCAGGTCAAGCGGCCCTCCGGCGGCGGGCGCGACCACCGGCAGCCCGCTCGCCGCCGCCTCCTGCAGCGTCTGCCCGAATGTCTCGTACGGCCCGCTGTGCACGAATACGTCGAGGCTGGCGTAGATGGCCGCCAGCTCCTCGCCCCGTCGCTCGCCGAGGAAGATGGCGTCCGGCATGTGCCCGCGCAGCATGGCCTCGGCCGGCCCGGCGCCCACGATGACCAGCCGGACTCCGTCCAGCACGGTGATCCCGGCCAGCAGCTCGACCCGTTTCTCGGTGGCCAGGCGGCCGACGTACCCCGCGAGCAGCTCACCGCCCGGCGCCAGCCTGGCCCGGATTTCCTGGCTGCGCTTCGCCGGGTCGAAGCGCCGCGCGTCCACGCCGCGGCCCCACAGCCAGACGTTATCGATGCCCCGCCCGAGCAGGCCGGTCGCGGTGACCGTGGACGGGGCCAGCGTGCGCGCGGCGCCGTTGTGGATGCCGCGCAGCCACCGCCAGGCGAACGCCTCGCCGGCCCGGCCGAGCCGGTAGGCCCGGGCGTAGGACGGCAGGTCGGTCTGGTACACCGCGACCACGGGCAGGCCGAGCCGCCGGGCCACTGCGGCGCCGTGCGCGCCCAGGACGACCGGGCTGGCCAGGTGCACCACCTCGGCCCGGTGCTTGACGAGCGCGGCCCGGACCCGGCGGCTGGGCAGCCCCAGCCGGAAACCCGGGTAGCCGGGCAGCGGGACGGCGGGTACGCGCACCACCGGGAACGGAAACGAGGTCCGCTCCTGTCTGTTCGCCTCCGGCGGCCGGGGCGCGATGACGAGCGGGTGGTGGCCGTGGCTGGTGAGGAGTTCCGCGACCCGCAGGACGCAGTGCGCAACGCCATTGACGTCGGGCGGGAACGACTCGGTGATGATCGCGACCCTCATGGTCACAAGGTGCGATATCAACCGATCGTGGCATAGCAGCCGCCGTGACTTCCAGGCGAAAGTTCTGTGACTTCTTGGTTTTCAGTACCCATGCCCTTGCCCGGCGGCCACCGCGGGTTCGGGGCCGTCGGTGACCGGGAGCAGCCGCCCAGGCTGGCCGTTCCCAGCCCGCGGTCGAGGCGACGTTGGCATTTCTGCGGAGCAGGTAAGAATGACTGTAAAGGGAGGAGTCGCCGATGAGCGCGCCAGCGGAGACGCAGAGCGTTGCCTGGTCCGAGGCTTCACTGCGGGGGTTCCTGCACGGGCTGCCTGGGGTGGACCAGGTGGGGGCGGAGACGCGAGCGGCCATGCTGGCCAGCCGGTCGATCAAGACCACGGCCAAGCAGTGGGCGCTCGACGCCGCCATCTCGATGATCGACCTGACCACGCTGGAGGGCCAGGACACGCCGGGCAAGGTCCGCGCGCTGTGCGCCAAGGCCAAGCGCCCCGACCCCGCCGACCCGACCGCGCCGGCGGTCGCCGCCGTCTGCGTGTACCCGGACCTGGCCCACGTCGCGGCGGCCGAACTCCACGGCAGCGGCGTGCACGTGGCCAGCGTGGCCACCGCGTTCCCCAGCGGGCGGACGAGCCTGGAGGTCAAGCTGGCCGACGTGAAGTACGCGGTCGCGGCGGGGGCCGACGAGGTAGACATGGTGATCGACCGCGGCGCCTTCCTGGCCGGGCGCTACCAGCAGGTCTTCGACGAGATCACGGCGGTCAAGGACGCCTGCAACGGGGCCCATCTCAAGGTGATCCTGGAGACCGGCGAGCTGGTCACGCTGGACAACGTGCGGCGGGCGTCGTGGCTGGCCATGCTGGCGGGCGCCGACTTCATCAAGACCTCGACCGGCAAGGTCGCCCCGGCTGCCACGCTCCCGGTGACCCTGGTCATGCTGGAGGCCGTGCGCGATTTCCTCCAGACGCACGGCCGGCAGGTCGGCGTCAAGCCGGCCGGCGGCATCCGCACCGCCAAGGACGCCCTCCGTTACCTGGTCCTGGTCAACGAGACGGCGGGGGAGGACTGGCTGGATCCCCGCTGGTTCCGCCTGGGTGCTTCCAGCCTGCTGAACGACCTGCTCATGCAGCGGACCAAGATGGCCACCGGCCGCTACTCGGGTCCCGACTACTTCACCCTGGACTGACATGCCTAAGTTCGAGTACGCACCAGCGCCGGAGTCGCGGGCGGTCGTCTCGCTGCGCGAGTCTTACGGGCTCTTCATCGACGGCGAGTTCGGCCCGGGCGTGGACGGCCGCGCGTTCAAGACCATCTCGCCGGCCACCGAGGAGGTCCTGGCCGAGGTGACCGAGGCCGGCCCCGCTGACGTGGACCGTGCGGTGACCGCCGCCCGCAAGGCCTACGAGCACACCTGGTCGCAGCTGCCGGGGAAGGAACGAGCCAAGTACCTGTTCCGGATCGCCCGGATCGTCCAGGAGAAGGCCCGTGAACTCGCCGTGCTCGAGTCGCTCGACAACGGCAAGCCCATCCGCGAGTCGCGCGATGTCGACATCCCGCTGGTCGCGGCGCACTTCTTCTACAACGCCGGGTGGGCCGACAAGCTGGAGTACGCCGGCTACGGCCCGGCGCCGCGTGCGCTCGGGGTGGCCGGCCAGGTCATCCCGTGGAACTTCCCGCTGCTCATGCTGGCCTGGAAGATCGCGCCGGCGCTGGCCTGCGGCAACACGGTGGTGCTCAAGCCGGCCGAGACGACGCCGCTGACCGCGCTGGCCTTCGCGGAGATCTGCCAGCAGGCCGACCTGCCCCCAGGAGTGGTCAACATCGTCACCGGGGCCGGGGAGACCGGCCGCGTACTGGTCACCCATCCCGGCATCGACAAGGTCGCGTTCACCGGCTCCACCGAGGTCGGCAAGGAGATCGCCCGCGCCTGCGCTCCTTCGCGCAAGAAGGTGACCCTCGAACTGGGCGGCAAGGCCGCCAACATCGTGTTCGAGGACGCGCCCGTGGACCAGGCGGTGGAGGGCATCGTGAACGGCATCTTCTTCAACCAGGGCCACGTCTGCTGCGCGGGCTCGCGGCTGCTGGTGCAGGAGTCCGTCTACTCCGAGGTGCTGGCGTCGCTGCGGCGTCGGCTGGCGACCCTGCGGCTCGGCGACCCGCTGGACAAGAACACCGACGTCGGCGCCATCAACTCCGCCGCCCAGCTGGCCAAGATCCGCGAGCTGTCAGAGGTCGGCGAGGCGGAGGGCGCACAGCGGTGGTCGCCGCCGTGCGAGCTGCCGGTGAAGGGCTTCTGGTTCCCGCCCACGGTGTTCACCGGGGTGTCGCAGGCGCACCGCATCGCGCGGGAGGAGATCTTCGGGCCAGTGCTCTCGGTGCTGACGTTCCGGACGCCGGCCGAGGCGGTGGAGAAGGCCAACAACTCGCCGTACGGGCTGTCGGCCGGGGTCTGGACCGAGAAGGGATCGCTGATCTTGTGGATGGCCTCCCGGCTGCGCGCCGGGGTGGTATGGGCGAACACGTTCAACAAGTTCGATCCGACGTCGCCGTTCGGGGGCTACAAGGAATCCGGCTACGGCCGGGAAGGCGGCCGGCACGGACTGGAGGCCTACCTCGATGTCTGACACCGCCGCGGCCACCCGCATCGCCGTGCGGAAGACGTACAAGCTGTACATCGGCGGGGCCTTTCCCCGCTCGGAGAGCGGAAGGTCCTACGTGGTGACCGACCACAAGGGCGGGTTCCTGGCCAACGCGGCCCTGGCGTCACGCAAGGACGCCCGGGATGCCGTCGCGGCCGCGCGGAAGGCGTTCGGCGGCTGGTCGGCGGCCACCGCCTACAACCGCGGGCAGGTGCTGTACCGGGTCGCCGAGTTGCTGGAGGGCCGGCGCGCGCAGTTCGCGGCCGAGGCGCGCAGCGCTGAGGGGCTCACGGCCCGGCAGGCCGAGGCGGTGGTGGACGCGGCCATCGACCGCTGGGTCTGGTACGCCGGCTGGGCGGACAAGCTCGCCCAGGTGCGCGGGGCGAGCAACCCAGTGGCCGGGCCCTACTTCAACTTCTCGCTGCCCGAGCCGACCGGCGTGGTGGCGGCGATCGCGCCGCAAGCCTCGAGCCTGCTCGGCTTCGTCTCGGTGGTCGCGCCCGCGGTGGTGAGCGGCAACACGGTGGTGGCGGTGGCCAGTGAGCGCTTCCCGCTGCCCGCGGTGTCGCTGTCCGAGGTGCTCGCGACCTCCGACGTGCCGGGCGGCGTGATCAACGTGCTGACCGGCCGCACGGCCGAGATCGCGCCCTGGCTGGCCTCGCACATGGACGTGAACGCCATCGACTTGTGCGGCGCGTCCGCCTCGTCCCCCGACCTAGCCGTCGCCGCGGCGGAAAACCTCAAGCGGGTCGTCCGGGCGGGCGAAGAGGACTGGACGCTGACGCCCGGATTGGGGCGCATGCTCGCCTACCTGGAGACCAAGACGGTCTGGCACCCGGCCGGTATCTAGCCGGCGCCCGGGCACATGTCCGGCGGTGAGCGGGGTAGGAAGCCGTGACGTGTCACCGCGGGAGGAAGAATGCCCACCACCGTTCAGCCGGTCATCGTGACCCCGAGCATCCCGCTGCTGCTGGCGTTCTATAAGGCGCTGCTCGGGGCAGTGGAGATATCCCGCGTGCCCGAGGACGGCCCGGCGTTCTTCGTCGGCCTGCAGATCGGCAACGCCGAACTCGGTGTGGTGGCCGACGGGGACGCGCACATCGACGCCCCACAGCGGATCTTGCTCAACGTTAACGTGGCCGATCTGGCCGTCGGGGACGTGACGGGTTTGCTGCAGCACGTCGAGGCCCTGGGCGGCCGGGTACTGGGCCCGCCGAACGACATGCCCTGGGGGCAGCGCGTGGTGCACATCCAGGACCCGGATGGCAACACGGTCAACCTCACCGAGCCCATCTAGCTCACGTCTCTCTCAGTCACTATGCAGATTAACGGATATTAATCGATAAAAAGTTCGTCAATGATCATGGTCGGCTGCTACCATTGAACTAGAAGTCGAGCAGCTAGCCAATCGAGAGGAGCCCATCGGCCGGTCCGCGAGCATCCCGGAGGGAGGTGACGACGTCAATGATTACTGCCGTGTCGCCGGGCAGCGCCGCCGAGGCGCTGGGGATGCTGAAGTCGGCGATGGGGTACCTTTCCACGGCGGATGCCACGCAGCTAGCGGCGGAGGAGCAAGCCCGTTGCCTGCAGGTGCTGGAGAAGGTCAATTCAATGGGCACGGCCGCCAGGACCTCGATCCTGGCCGCGTTTGCCTCTGGCCAGGGCTATTCCGCGGATGCCGATTACAGCCCGCGGGCGTGGCTGATCCACAAGACCAGGATCACCAAAGGCGCCGCCGTGGGCTACACCGCCTGGGTCCGGCGGGCGGCGGCACATCCGCAGGTGGCCGCGGCGATGACGTCAGGGGAGATGTCCGAGTCGATGGCTCGTACGATCTGCCAGTGGAACGACAAGCTGCCGGAGGACTGCCGCCTGGCTGCGGACGCGATCCTGGTCACCGCGGCCAAGGCCGGCATGGACCTGCGGGATCTGGCCGAGCTGGCCCGCGAGATCTACGAGCGGTCCCGCCCGGATACCCCGGATGAGGACCCGGACGGCGGGTTCGAGGACCGGTCCCTGCGGCTGGAGACCACCTTTGACGGCGCCGGTGTCCTGACCGGTGACCTGACGCCGCAGTGCGCCGCGGTAGTAACCGCGGTGCTGGACGCGCTGTCCGCCCCGGCCGGCGCCGAGGACACCCGGACGCATGAGCAGCGGTACCACGATGCGCTACAAGAAGCGATGCGCCGCCTGATCGCCGGCGGCCTGCTCCCCGAGCGGGCCGGGCAGCCGGTGAAGGCCCTGGTCCACGTGTCCCTAGCAGACCTGATGCTGCTGGACGGCAGCTCTGCCCTGATGCAGGAGTGGACCGCCCAGGTGCGCGCCCAATGGGCCGCGCACCGCGCCGCCGCGTCGGCGGCCGGCGGTGACGGCGGTGCGTGGCTGGACGGCGACGCGGCCCGCGCGTTCACCTGCGATGCCTCGGTTACCCCGGTGGTGACCGGCGAGGTCAACCCGGCCGCCCTAGAGGCCCTGGTCCGGCTGTGCGCCCACCTCGACAAGCTCTACCACCACGACGACAGCGATAGCGACCGCGGCGGCGGCGCCGACTGCGGCGATTGCAGCGGCGCCCCGGGCACCTCCGATGACGGCGACGGCCCGACTGCCCCAGACCCGGCGGCGCCAGACCCATGCACCGCCCGCGCGCGGGAAGCCCTCGAGCAGGCCATCATCGGCAAGGCCGTCGACCTTCTATCAGGGCCGGGCGGGCTGGCCGGGTTCCTGCGCCGCCGCCAGCTCGGCGCCCGGCTCGCCGGGCCCAGCCTGCCGCTGGACGTGGGGGTAAGCAGCGACATCCCGGCCGCGATCCGCCGCGCGGTCATCCTGCGGGACCAGCACTGCCGGTTCCCCGGCGGCTGCGACCAGCCCGCCGCGGCGTGCGAGGTGCACCACCTGACCCACAAGGCGAACGGCGGCAAGACCAGCGTCCATGACTGCGCATTGTTCTGCACCTTCCACCATCAAGTGGCCATCCATCAGTGGGGCTGGACCGTCGTCCTGAACCCCGACGGCACCACCACCGCGTGGAACAAGGACAAAACGAAGATCCTCCACAGCCACAGCCCGCCCGCCAGGCCCGGGTAACGGCCCGGCCAGCCAGGGTACGCAGCACCAGATGAACACCTGCCTCAGATCTGGGGCCACGGTGTCATCTGGTGCTGTTCCTTTCTCCGGGGGGCGGGACGCAGTGCCGGATGCCCACCTGCCCCGACCCGGCCGTCACCTTCCGTCGGTGACATCCGTCATGTCGATATCAGGATCTGTCGCACTGGGGCGGACGCGGGTGCGTCCGTAGCGTTGAGGACATGACGAAAGACCGGCCCGGCCCGGCCCGCAACCGCAACCGGTTCCAGGGCGTGGCGATGATCGCGGTGTTCGACATCGCCGGGCCCCTGGCGGCCTACTCGCTGCTGCGCTCGGCCGGGCAGAGCGCAGTCTCCGCGCTCGTCCTGAGCGGCGCCTTCCCGGCGCTGGGCGTGGCCGCCGGCCTGGTCCGTCACCGGCGCGCGGACACGATCGGGGTCCTCGTGCTGGTCGGCATCGCGGTCGGCACCGTCCTTGGGCTGCTGAGCGGCGATCCCCGGCTGGTGCTGGTCGAGGGCTCGGTGCCCACCGCGGTGTTCGGGTTGCTGTGCCTCGGCTCGCTCTGGGCGCGCCGCCCGCTGATATACCGGTTCGCGGTCGAGTTCATCGGCGCGGACACCCCGAAGGGGCGGGACTTCGAGTCCCTCTGGCGCTACCCCGGATTCCGCCATGCCTTCCGGCTCTTCACCGTGGTCTGGGGCGTCGCGTACCTGGCCGAGGCGGCGGCCAGGGTCATCATCGTCGAGATGACCTCGACCGCGACCGCGCTGACCGTTTCCAAGGTGATGCCCTACGTCGTCGGCGCTGCTCTGGCTGCCTGGATGTTCGCCTACGGCCGCCGGACCCGGCGGGAAGGCGAACGGCTCGCCGCCGCCGCCTCCTCCGCCGCCGCTGTCGCCTCAGCCACCGCCGAACCCACCGCCGAACCCACCGCCGAACCCACCGCCGAACCCACCGCCGAACCCACCGCCCGGGAGGCCCGCGCCGCCATCTCCGTCAGGTGATCGACGAGTGCGGGCGGCGAGTGCACCTCGAACTCACAGCCCAGCCTGAGTAGCCGGGTAGCCAGCCACTCCAACGTGTCGGGCGGTGAGGCCGCCCGGCCACCTGCCTCACCGCCGGCGAGATCCCACCCGGCGAGATCCCAGCCAGGGAGCAACTCCCGCGCCAGCGCGGCCGGCATGTGCACCGTCACCACGGCCCGGAACACCGGAGCCGCCGAGTACAGCCTGTCCCGGGCGAATTCCGCCGGATCCGCGCCCTCCGGTAGCCGCGCCGCGAACCGCTGGCCGGTCAGGAAGGGCTCGCTGATCCGGTCGACGCGGAACGTCCGCCAGTCATCCTCGTCGTTGTCGTAGCCGACCAGGTACCAGCGCCGGCCCGCGGTGACCAGGCGGCACGGCTCTACCAGCCGCCGGCTGGGCGCGCCGTCCGCCGCGACATACGAGAACCGCAGCCGTTGCCCCTCAGCCGACGCCGAGGCCACCAGGGCCAATACGGCGGGATCGACGTCGGACGGCAGCCGGGCAAGCGGAACGGTGGCGCCGCTCACCGCGGCGACGCGGCGCCGGAGCCGCGATGGCAGCACCTGTTCCAGCTTGGCCAGGGCCCGGACGGAGGCGTCCTCCATCCCCTCGATGGCGTTCGCGGCGGCGGCACGCAGCCCGACTGCGATCGCCACCGCCTCTTCGTCGTCAAGCAGCAGCGGCGGCATGGCGGTCCCGGCCACCAGGCGGTAACCGCCGCCGGCGCCCATCGCCGTCCGTACCGGATAGCCGAGATCGCGCAGCCGCTCCACGTCACGGCGGATCGTGCGTCGGCTGACCCGGAGCCGCCTGGCCAGTTCGTCGCCTGGCCAGGTGCGGGGCATCTGCAGCAGCGACAGCAGGCTCAGCAGCCGCGCCGGGGTATCGCTCATGAATCCAGGATGCCGCAACATAGCGGACAGGAACTGGCCGCTATGCCGTCTAGCGTCAGCGGCAAAGAAGGCAAAGAAGGTAAAGGACGGCCAAGGAGGCACACCAAATGACCATCAAGCCCGTTCCCGACGGCTACACCACGGTCACGCCCTGGCTCATCTCCCGCGACACGCCCCGGCTCATCGAGTACGTCACCAACGCGTTCGGCGCCGTCGAACTCGGCCGCCTCACCAGCGCCGGCGGCCGCGTCGAGCACGCCGAGGTCCGCATCGGCGACGCGGTGGTCATGATGTTCGACGCCGCGCCCGGATGGCCGCCCACCCCGGGTTTCCTGCGCCTCTACGTCGAGGACGCCGACGACGTGCACCAAAGGGCGGTCGCGGCCGGCGGGACTTCGGTGACCGAGGTGACGCACCTGGTCTTCGGCGACCGCGTGGGGCGGGTGCGCGATCCGCTAGGCAACGTGTGGTGGATCCAGGCCCGGGTCGAGGAGGTCAGCCCGGAGGAATTGCAGCGCCGCCTCGGCGATCCTGTCTTCACCGAGGCGATGCGGTACGTCCAGGACTCCGACCTCTTCAGCCCGGCCAAGCCCGGCTAGGCACCAAGCCCGGCTAAGCACCAAGCCCGGCTAAGCATGGTGCGCACGGTAGTGCGCCGCCAGCACGTCGTCGCCGAAATCGTCCGCCGGGTTCCGCCACGCCGAATGGATGTGGGTGCCGTTTCCCTGGGTGTTGTCGTGCTCGAGGAGCAGCGTCGGGCCCTGGACCCGGTAGTAGTGCCGCTCCCCGGGTGACGTGCCGCCCGCCCAGGCGAAGGTGAGGTTGTCCATGCCCGCGCGTTCCAGGTCGTGCATCTGCGCCCCGGCCACCTCGTCGGGCAGCCGCCGCACGAACGCCCCGACCAGGGCCGCGAGCGAATCGAGCTGCGACATGTTCAGCCCGGACGCCGGGACGCCCTTGGGGCTGGACCGGACGTAGCTGAGGATGTCGCGTTCGTCCTCGCTGATCACGTAGTCCGGCTCCGGCGCGAACACCGGGTCCGGACGCTCGGTCTCGCCGATCCGGGGCACCATCCGGGCGGCCAGGTCAGGCGGCGGCCGGTGGTGGATGATCGCGGCCCGCCGCTGGGCGGCGTCGAGCGAGTTCACCAGCCGGTAGCCGAGTTCCTCGTCGTCCGCCAGCGGCGCGAGCAGCCCGTAGGACGCGGGCTGCGCGCCCAGCATGCACGGGGTGGGGGAGACGTACCGGCCGCCGACGACGGTGAAGTTGAGTGACACGTGATGCCCGGCGAACTGCCAGCCCCACGCCTGCTCGCCCGGCGAGCCGAACACCTTGAAGCAGTACCGCTCGGGGTTGAACAGATCCGCCAGCGACTCCGGGGCCAGCGCCCGCAGCACGTGCTCCATGGCCATCACCGACACGACCTTGGTGTACGCGGGCAGGCTCGTGCCCGTCAGGATCAGCTCGTGCGCCAGCCGGCGCTGCCCCTCGTCGAGCGCGCCAACCGGCAGCCCGTCCCGGTCCCGCGCGGGCAGGAACGACCACTCGCGCCGCACGTCGCCGGAGCCGAACGGGTAACAGGCCCGCTCCCGCTGCCCCGCGGTCAGCGCCCCGAGGAACGCCGAGGCGGCACCGGCCATCCGTTCGGCCGTCTGAGGTGTTGTCAGCCTTTCCCCGTTGTCCATAACCCGATTATCCGTCGGCGCCGCCATCAATAGGCGCGAAGATCGCGGCCAGGTAGCAGAACAGCGCCGCCGCGGCGGCCAGCGCCATGGCCAGGGACGCGCCGTCGTTCCCGTTGCGCACGAACGCCACCCCGGCGCCCGCGGCCACGACCACGGCGAGCAAGCCCGCAGAGGTAAACCAGACCATGAGCCGGTGCCCGGCGCGGATGGACCGGACCAGCGCGCTGACCGACGCCCCGATCAGCAGCAGCGCGACGATGGCGTGCACGGCCACCGCGCCCTGGCTGAACACGGTCGACCAGAACGACTTGCCCGCCGGCAGCGTGACGTACAGGTTCACCGCGGTGCCCAGCCCGAACTGGATCACCAGCAGCACCGCTGCCCCCATGCAGGTCCCGCGCAGCGCACGCCGCCTGGCGGTGCGCCCCGCCGCCCGGGTCGGCTGAGTCGTTGTCATGAAAGTTCCTCCCGTCAGACGTGCCCCCTGCGGCCGAAC
>WNGP01001648.1_pt1 | contig 22584 bp, 22 predicted proteins | sample 5407671 | NCBI WGS metagenome assembly WNGP01 (sample SAMN13153381, study PRJNA577476) | soil metagenome | isolation source: 40 cm soil or saprolite under Garry oak tree replicate 2 | place: USA:California | collected 2016-06-15
ACTTCCAAGACCTGGCGGACCACGATTCCGTCCCAGACGGCGCGACCTTGCGGTTTTGCACCGCAAGGAGGCACTCCTGCCGCGAAATCGCCCGACGGCTCGAGTTCAGATCTCAGCCGGCGAAGGCCGAGCTTGGTGAGGCGTTTGCTGTGCGGTTGCTGTAAGCCTGTCAACCCTTAGTTGGCAACGCACTATTTTCGAGTTCAGAATTGGCTCCGGACCAGGGATTCGAACCCTGAACCTTGCGGTTAACAGATCGCTGCGCCCCGTTCAGAAATACGGCTCTGATCTCGCTGAGTGCCGCTGAGTGCCGCCATTTGCCATGGTTTATCGCCGGCGTTGCTGTACGAAGGCCTCACGTGGCCGGCCTACTCCCTAAAGATGCGCAGAAGCCTCGGTTACGGCTTGCGTTTGAAATCCGACCCTTCAAACACGCAGCCACAACTCGAGTCACTTGGCCAAGCGCGGGCTCGCCTACCCCAGAGGGCTGCCGAAGCGCTCAGCTGACACCACCTGATCGAACGGGTTGCGCTTTTTCTTGCCGATCACCTTTCGTTTCGGATAACCGAATGGAATGACCGCCAGCACGTCATAAGTGTCGGGCAGCCCGAACTCCTGTCGCACGTTCTCCAGACCCGTGAGACCCGTCCAGTTCGAGCCGACGCCGTCGCCCCAGGCGACCAGCATCATCGACTGGACGGCGCGGCTCGCGTCGGAGACTCCCGACTTGCTGCCTTTCTCATAAGCGACGATGACCGCTGCGGCGGCGTTCGCTGTGTACGGACCCGTGCGGACCAGCGACCCGAGCTTGCGGAGTGCCTCGCGCTTGCGGACCAGCACGAAGTGCCAGGGCTGGCGGTTGGCTGCGCTCGCCGTAAGGTGAGCAGCCTCGACGATCCGTCTGATCGCGTCCTCCGGCACCTCTTTGTCCTGATACTCACGTACCGCCATGATTGTGCGCGCCGCTTCGAAAACCTGGTTCGGCATGCGCTCATTGTCTTAGGTTTACGCCCCAAGATGGAGTGCATGCCCTAGCCACGACTGAGCTAGCGCGCTTCTTGGACCGCGCTGGTGCCACACATAGAAGACGCGCGGGCGGGGGCGGATTTCCAAAGCCGCAAACGGTTTTGAAGACCGCGTTTCCAGCGCGAGGTGCACCGCGATATTTGAGGCGGCACAACGAGCAGTTGCTCCGATCAATACTGCCGTCCGCCGACCGACGAACGCAAGGGCAAGCGGCCTGCTCATCCGGCGCAAATCCCCATGACTTTCTCTTGGCAGGACCTCACGTGGCCTCTGGCGCCGACCCAAGACCTGACTGTGCTTCGCGGAGCGGGTCGGGAATGCGGCCGCCGAGTCGAAGCAGGACGGCTCCGGCCAGCACCGCGGCAAGCGCGCCACCCCACCAGATGGCGTCTGGCGAGGTCTGCAGGAGAAGGCCACCAATCGCCGGGCCGAGCGCCAGGGAGATGCTGAAGGTCAGACTGTAGAGAGACAGGTAGCGGCCGAGAAGATGGGCTGGAGCCATGTCCGCGACCAGTGGCCCGAGAACGTTAGTGTGTACGCATTCGCCGATTGCGAAGACGATCGCAACGCCGGCGAGGAGACTGGTCGCAGCGAGCTCCGAGTGGATGCGCGTTGCTGGCAGCACAGCGAGCAGGCTGACCGCAAAAATCGCGCTTGCCGCGGCGAAAGCGTGTGTGCGTCGCATCCGTGTCACTACGCGCACCGCTGGGATTTGCGCGATGACGACGAAGGACGTGTTGACGAGAAAGAGGATCCCGATCGCGGCGGGGCTGAGCGGTGTGTGGGTCTTTGCAAATGGTGGCAGGATGTTGGAGAAGAACGTGTGGCCGACGACGACGAGCACGATATTCGCTGCGATCACGGTGAGGAAGAGCCGATCTCGAGCGACGGCGCGAAAGCCGGTTCCGTTGGCGTCTGTCGCTGTGACGGTCTCGGCTCGCGGGCTCGGTACGGCGGCGAGCACGATCAGCGCGAATGCGGCGTAGGTGACGGCGTCGAAGAAATAGAGCGTTTGGAACGAGCTGAGCCGCTGTGCGGATGCGACGATGAAGCCGGCTACGGTCGCGCCGGAGCCGATACCGAAGTTGCCCGAGACGCGGTTAAGCGCGAAGGCGGCCGTTCGCTGCTCGCGCTTGACCAACCTGATGGTCAATGTCCGGTTGGCCGTCCCTGCCGCGCCGATTCCGGCTCCGCTGACAATCGAGCAGGCAAAGGCCTGCCAGGGACTGTCTACGTAGGCGAAGCCGGCGTAGCCTAGGGCGCTCGCCAGGAGTCCTGCGACCAAGATCGCTTTGGCGGAGTACCGGTCGAGCAGCCCTCCCGTCGGCGGGGCGGCGATTGCGGCCGTCCCCATGGTCGCCGCGAGAACCAGTCCGGCTATCGACGTTGAAAAGCCACGTATTTGGTGCAGATAGATGATCTCAAAAGGAAGAACGAGCCCGTAACCGAAGTAGTTGAGGGCGTTTCCCGCTTGAAGGATGAGCACGGGGCGAGGGAGCCCGGTGCGCCAACCCGCGATGAGGTGTGAGACGCGGCGGTTCATCCGCCTAAAGGCGTCGCCGCGGCGCGAAAGTCGTACGGGGCAGCCGGGTGACGTTCATTGGATCCGATCCTGGTGCAATTGGCTCCACACCGCGTGAGCAGGCGCGGGCGAAAGACGGCAGCGGCCGCGAGCAGGTGATGCGTGGTCATACTTCAATGGCGCCGCCGACTTCTCGCAGATGATCCCGGAACGTCAGCGAAGGCGTCTTTTGGCGCTCAGCAAGGTACGTATCAAACTGAACCTGGTTGCGGAGGGAAATGCCTCCACGCATGCGCTCGGCTTGACGCGCTTCAGTGTCGCGGATCGTCTCTGCGAGCGTGAAGACATCCGCTGCGACGGTCAATGGAACGAAAAGCACCCCATCGTCATTGGCCAGGACCAGATCCTCCCTGTCCACCGTCCAACCTCCCACGGTCGCACGCTCCAACGCGCCGTCAGGACGTAAATCGAGACGTTGAGGGCCGGTCGGGATCGCTCCAAGGCTGATCACAGGCAACCCAATCGCACGTATGTCAGACGTATCGCGATGCAGGCCCCAGATCACGATGCCGTCGAGTCCAGCCGCGTGGGCTTCAAGGACAACAAGATCGCCTACGCAGCTTTCGTCGAGCCGTCCGCCGTTGTCGACCACCAGCACGTCGCCCGGAGCAGCCTCCAGCAGGGCTTCCAGGAAGATGTCGACGCTGCCGGCGTGTCGAGCAGGGATTACACGCCCGGCCAGGCGGCTTCCTGGAACAACAGCTTGCAAGAGCGCGGGGGCGCAGCGCACTGGGGTCTGAGCGCGATTGCACGCATCTGCCAGATGGGCGGTAGTCAGTGCTGCAAACCGCTGCCGAATATCTTCGTGATCCATGCGCGTTCTCTCACTCCCACCCGGCACGCATCAAACCCATAGCCGGTGAATGAGCGTTCGCCCCTGCGTCACGGCCAGCGCCCCTCAGTGATTGCAAGACGTGTTGTGTCGTTCCAGTCGGATCGCACTGGCGAGAACACATCTATAACCGTGGCGCCGTCCGGCCCTGATTCCCCGCGACGTTGACGTCTGGGATCAGGTGGAGGCTCATCTGCACACACCTCGTGCCCGCCGACCCCTTCGGCGACGACAGGTGGTTAGCGAGCGAATTTTCGCCGACGTAAAGGTCAAGCGCGATCAGCGCGTCTCCTCGACGACGGCCCAGGCCTCGATCTCGACCCTCGCAGCGAGCGGGAGCGCGGAGGTCGCGAAGGCGGTCCGTGCTGGCAGCGATGAGCCAAAGAAGTCAGCGTAGGGACCATTCAGAGCCGGCCAGTCCGCGAGGTCAGCCAGGTACACGTTGACTTTGATGACTTGTTCTCTTGTCACACCGGCGTCGGCGAGCACGTTGCTGAGATTGCGGAGCGTCTGCTCGAGCTCGGGTCCGAAGCCGCCCTCGACCATCTTCCCGTCGTCGCCCAGGCCGATCTGACCTGACGTGGCGATCGTCTGTCCAATCCGACACCATGGGCTGTAAGGTCCGACCGTCTTTGCCATGAATCGCTCCTCCTCTATTTCGTCTCGCGCGAACTCCCTTTCCGAAGGACCAGTTCTCCCTTTGAACCTCGACCAAGTTGATAAACACGTCGTCAGGACTCACTCCTACCGTCTCCGCCAGCAGCTGCGCTGCGCCATAGGTACTCATTCACCCCCCTCCCGTTTTGGGCTTTCGAATAGGACCGTCGAGTCACACATCGGACCGTAGTAGCTCTCGATACCGACTGTCTTGAACGATCGTGCGACACCGGACGTGCAACTACCGTCCCGACTAACTTCGGGCGCTGCCCCTACGACCCGACACGGCTGTGCGGCACGGTTGAGATGAGTCGGTCATCCTGCCAGTAGGCGCGGCGCCGGAACGTAGGAGATCAGAGACGACCCGCTCTGCAAACTCCTGGGATGGCAGGCCGGCCAAGGGGGCAAAGTCGTGGACCCAACGCCGGGCCCGGAGGTACGGCACCAGCTGGGAGCGGGGAAGTCCGCCATGGATCATGAGGGCAAAGCCGAAGATGCGCCGGGACCCGTGAAAAGCCATCCGCGCGGGCTCTTGCCGCCAGAGCCGGAGTCGCTCCAGCGACCTCTTGATGCAATTGGCTACGTCCTCGATGACCTCGCCGTGCCCGGCCACTGCGACATGGGCGTCCAGGAGTCCAATCCGCTCGAGCGTGGCTATCGCCGTCTCCAGGGCATCGGCACCATCCAGGAAGGGATTGATCCAGGTCACATCGCTGGCCAGGATGGCGTCACCTGCAATCAGGACCCTTGAACGATCCTCGAAAAGGGCGATCTGCCCCAGCGAGTGGCCAGCCGCCGGCACGACGCGCAACCTGACTACGCCTGTGTCGAGCATCTCGCCCGGCTCCACGAGCCGGTCCACATGGAACGGGTCGACCGGCTGGTCAAGCCAGGCCGAGCCGAATGACTCGGGATCGCCAGCGTTGACGCGCGAGCCCTCGGTGACAGAAGCGGCGATCGGCATCCCGAATCGGTTCGCCAGGCCTGCGTTTCCGCCCACATGATCCGAGTGCCAGTGGGTGTTGAATACCAGCGCCGGCTCGTGTGGCAGCAGCGCGAGGGTCGCCTCAAGATCAGCGCCGAAGCCACTGTCAACCAGGATGGGCTGGGGCCACTCGCAGCCATGCGAAGTTGCAGCTGGGAAAGAGCCGGGGTCCGAAGTCCAGCCAGTCGGGCAGGGCTACCGCAGCCATCCTTGCTCCCTCGGAAACGACTGTTTCAATGAAGCACCGCGAGCGCGGTCGCGCCGACGAGGGCCACTGCAAGCGCGGCGTTTACCACGCGGGCTCGACCTGGGTCGCGGAGCAACGGCGCGATTGATGTGCCGGCGACGAGCCATATCGCGCAGATCGCAATGATCATCGCGGTCAGCACCGCGATTTTGGCGGCAGCGTCGGTTGCCGTGTCGTCGGCGAGGTGGCCGCTGGCGAAGACTGCGGCGATGGCGACCCAGGCCTTCGGGTTGGCGATGCCGAGGAAAGTTCCCCCCGCGACCGAGAACGTGCTCGAGGCTGCGGTCGGTTCCGAGAGTGGCGGTGCGGTCGCGATGTGGTAAGCCAGCCAGAGGATGTACGCCACCGACATCCAGATCAGGATGGAGCCGATCGCGGGAACGGCCAGGAGCGCGGCCGTAATTCCGGTCGCGACCGCCAGGAGCACGATCGTTGTGCCCACGATGATCCCGATCAGGTACGAGACCGATCGCCGCACGCCGTAGGCCGAGCCGGCGGCCATAAGGCTGATGGTCGCGGGACCGGGACTGCCCATGATTGCCAGCGAAATGAACAGTAGGGGCCCGACCGATCCCCAACGAATGCCATCGACCAGAAGCACCTCAGGCACTGCGGGCGCTATACCTTTGTCCCATGCCGCAGACGCTAGGAGGTATCGATGCCGGCGGTCTTGAACAATCCCGCAGCCGGCGGTCGGACTCGATCAGGTTCGGACCGAGTGCGCACGGGATCGAACGCGCCGAGGTGTACCTCTCCACATGCGCATTCGAGCCGCATCGGCACTACACCTACGCCATCGGAATTACGACAGCCGGCGTGCAAACGTTTCACTACCGCGGCTCGCGCCGCATCTGCCTGCCGGGTCAGCTCCACGTCCTGCATCCTGATGAAGCGCACGACGGCGCAGCGGGAACTGACGGCGGGTTCGGCTACCGAATTCTCTACATACCGCCCGAGCTCGTTCGTGACGCTTTGGCCGGTCGCGCGCTGCCGTTTGTCGCCGATCCCATTCAGCAGCTGGTACCGGCGGCCAGACTTATCGCCTCCCTGCTTTCCGATATCGACGAGCCGATCAATGAGCTCAGTTCCGCTGAGATCGCCGTCGCGGTCGCCGATGGCCTCGTTTCGTTGAGCGGCCACCCCGACCGCCGGAAAGCGGCTATCGATACTAGGGCGGTCGAGCTCGCGCGCGACTATCTCGCGGCCCACGCACGTGAGCAGACCTCGGCCTCGATCCTCGAAAAGATAGCGGGTACTGACCGCTTCACGATCGCTCGCCACTTCCGATGGGCATTTGGGACGAGCCCCGACCGCTACCGTACGTTGCGCCGCCTCGCGCTCGCGCGGGCTGCGATAGAGAGCGGGCAATCACTTGCCCGAGCTGCGTCCGAGGCCGGCTTCGCTGACCAAAGCCACATGACACGTCAGTTCAAGCGAACCTATGGTCTGACGCCCGGTCGCTGGATGGCCCTCACAGCAGGCTCATCGCGAGAGACCGGCGCGAGAGCCCCGAGCCGGTAGCCAGCCAAGAGCGTACCCGGCGCAATGTAGCTGACCTTCGAAAAGAACGCTGGTTGGCTCGGCCCTTTAATGTCGGCCCGACGGTCCTGACCCGTGCGACCGCCAGCTGGGCGCTACTGCGGACCGACTGATCGCCGACTACGGTCTCCCCCACTCCGATGAATGTGGTGCCACTCGCTATGGCCCTGCCATACCAAGTTGGGATACAAAGCCCTGCGGAAGAGCATTTCCGTGCCGCATTTCTGCGAGAGGAAATCGTCGAGAAGATGCGAGGAAATGGTCTTATTGAAATTTGGAGCCCACGGGCAGACTCGAACCGCCGGCCTTCTCCTTACCAAGGAAGTGCTGGAGGACCATTTCTCGAGTGGTGCTCTGCTGAGATCGAACACAGGGGCTATCGCCAATAATCGCTGCCTAGCAGCGCTTCCTAGGAAATCGATTCGCCGGCTAGAAAATGGCTGGTGACCCTCGCCGCCCGTTGCCCCGTTTCAACTGACAGCTGAGGGCTTCCTGGCGAGAATCCCGGCGGGAACTGCTCGCCCGCTGGCGTGTTGCAGCACTGCCAAAAGCGCATCGCGCTATCCGATTCATTTCGCGCGAGAGACCACTGCAGCGCGGTCAGCCCACTCGTCTTGATGCGGCCAAGCCGCGAGCACTTCCGACACCCGATCCAAGATCAATCCGAACTGATGCTGCGCGATGCCAGCGATCAGAATGCAGCCGGCGTGCGGCCTCCGTTCCTCGGCCGATTGTCGGAGGAGGGGCGCGAAGTCACGGATGTTGAACGTCACCACGATTCGCTCCTCTTCGGCAGCCAGAGCGAGCACCTCGGCATCGTCGATCCCCTCCAGATCACGGCGCTCGTCGAGAGCGAGGACATCGTGGCCCCGCTCCCTGAGCTTGTCGGCAATTACGCGGCCGGAGACATGTGCGTCAAGCAGCAGGCGCAGGGACTCAGTCCGCTCTGGTCATGACTTCCAGGAATGGATAATCGGCCTCGATCTCGCCGGTAGTTCGCTGATTGGCTCCGATCGCCTCATCAATCTCCGCAGTGAACTCGCGGTAATACGCCAGCGCTATCCTCAGCTGTCGCGGCGCGAGGGGGGTCTCGGCCAGCATCTTGTCGCCCTTTTCGCCATAGTCTTTGAAGGCCTGGAGGATCTCCCAGACGTCCAGAGCAGTGCCGAGCACCCAGGCGCGCCTTGACCAGTTGGGCCCGCGAAATGCGATTCCCGGAAAGCGTCGAGCTCGCTCCGCCTCGTCGGCCAACTCCTCGAGCACGGCGCCCTTGCTCCGCTTGGTCTCGCGCGCGATCTGCGTGATTCGGGACTCGATGCGAGGGTTCAGACGAACGGTGAATGGCTCACTCTTTGGCATTCTGCGATGATTCTAATACATCCGCATACAATGTATGCGCTGCGACGCTGCGACGACCCGTCCTCACGCCGGGCGTGTGAATACGACGGTAATTTTCGAACCCCTATTCAGATCTGCAACCTGACAAGACAGCGCTCGATCGATGGCATCTTCAGCTCCAACTTCATCCAGTTGTCGCCGTGGTCGTGACTCTCCCACATTTCGCCGGACGCAAGCCCGGCCAACAGCTGTCCAGGGGCTGGACCACTGATCAGCGCGTAAGGCATGAAATCGATTGGCTCGGGGAGGCCGCCGCCTAGCTTTTGCCAAGCTCCCCCGTCGCTGCGAAAGATTGCCGCCTGGGCGTGGTCGGTGTGGGCCTGGACGCCGGGCGAGACCGAGACGTACCAACAGTCCGCTTTCACTGGATCAGCGGCGACGGCGCAGCCGTACCTCCTGTCGAGCCCTGGGGGGCGCTGCCAGGTCTCACCCGCGTCGGTGGAATAAGCGCCGCCGCCGTAGCCGCCTTCATAGAAGTGACCGTGAAGAGTGGAGTGTGCCGCCAGCTGGTGGCAGTCGCGCATCGCGCCGTGACGGTGGTCCTGCCACGAGCGGCCTCCGTCGGTCGAACGCACAAGTGCTCCCGCCTCGATGCCGGCCACTATCAGATCGGGATCATCAGGCGAGAGCGCGAGCCCGATCACGTAAGCCTTGAAGGGTCGCTCCGCCGGAGACAACCAGAACCGGCGCGACAAGATGCGGCGGAACCCACTCAGCTCCCGCCAGCTACCGCCACCATCATCGCTGACGAAAACGCATGCGGGCTTTGTGCCGGCATAGAGCCTTCCGGGGATGAGCGCGCTCGTCACCAGGGTCTTCACGACACGCCCTTCGAGCCCGGAACGGCGCCAGGTCCGGCCGGCATCGTCGCTGCGCAGAACTCCGTCGCCCTGCGTTCCCGCGTAGACGTTTTGCGCGGTGTGAGGATCTGCGGCAACACAACGCACGTCAAATCCCGCAGCCACGTGCTCGACCGAGCCTTGGGCCAGCGCGGCCCGGGCAAGACCTGACGGACCTGTCGCGAGAAACACCGTGGTTATTGAGCTGATGAGAATCCTCCAATGCCGGCAGGATGGGCGGCTATTTCTGCTGGGCGACTCCGGCGCCGACCGGCTCGCACATGTAGGTTGGGCGCAACCCTCGGAGTCGGGCCAAAGGGGCGAGCGGCGCAAGAGCGAGGCGCTGGATCAACCAGGGAGGCGAGGGCAATCGCATTTCCCTGCCGAATGCCGGTCCAGACAGCGCCAGCTGCAGGAGGGACGGCATGCCTTGCGAGTTCAGTTCTCCACGCTGCGCCAGGGCGAACAGAGTCTCGAAGCATTCAGCAATCCTGAGGGCGGGCCGGAACTCCGCAACCGAATGAGCTTCCTCCGGGCCTTCGTTCCGAAACGTGTGCTGAGTGCCTGCTGGGATCACAAGGCGGTCACCAGGGCCGACCCGGGTTTCCTTGCCTCCGACCACGAACACAAGCGCCCCGGACAGGACCTCCTCAATCTGCTCTTGTTCGGGGTGCACGTGAACCGGTTCGGAGGAGCCGGGCCGATTGTATGAGTCGAACCTGACCAGGGCCCCCTCGCTGTCCCCAGCGGTGACCTGGAAGGTCATTCGCTGGCCTGTTCGGACGTTTTCGATTTGATCGCCGGTTCGTGGCATTTCTGCACCTCAGTGAAAGGACCGAAGGGATCAGTCAGCGGCATTGCCTCATCCATATTGGCTATAGGACATCTCTAGGCAAGTAGACGTACTATATAGCCAATGGTCACCGAACGCGTAACAACGCGCGGGTACAGCTCACCGGCACGTCGGGAGAAGCGCAACCAGACTCAGCTCGCGATCCTTAACGCCGCGGCGGTGGTATTCAAAGCGCGCGGCTACGGCGCGGCCACGATGCAAGGCGTGGCAGATTCGGCCGGTGTTTCCCTACCCACGGTTTACCTGTACTTCCGATCCAAACCCGACCTGGTTCGCAGCCTAGCTGACCAATTCACGAGCTCGGCTGACCTGAGCGTCGAGCACGTGCTCGCCGAACCCGACCCCAAGCGGCAGCTCGAGATTGGCGCCGGCATTCTGCGGGCTCTCCATGAGCGAAGCGAAGTGGTCTCCGACGTCTTGAGGTCTGCCTCCGCCACCGATCCCAAGGTCTCCCGGGAGTGGAAGCGCTGGCAGGACCGCCACCTGGCCGCGGTGGGCGCAGTGGCACGATCCCTCGCCAAGAAAAGGGCGCTGCGCCGCGACATGGACATTGCGAGCGCGACCGACATCCTGTACGCGGTCGGAGGCCCAGAGATGTTCCGCCAACTGGTGCGCGAAAGGGGCTGGGCCCCGGAGCGATATGAGCGGTGGCTCGGGGAGGCGGGTCGGCGCCTGCTCCTCTCGTGAACGTCGACCGTGTCGTCATCGCGACTGCTGTCTCCTGGCTTGGCTTGTGGGCGCACGAGCTCCACCGCGTCCCGAGACTGATCGGATTCACTCCAGACGGCGACCTTTTCATGCTGGCCATCGCGGCGGGCCTCGCCTTCTGGTGGTCTCGATCGCGCGGCGCCCGGGCCGCGTGGGCTCTCGCGATATATGCGACCGTGAACCTCGCCGGCGCGGTGGTGACGATCCTGCCCCTGGGCTGGCTGCCCTTTATCCCGGATCAAACCGTGGCCCATTACGCCGCCCACGTCATTTACGCGGTGTGGCAGCTCCCGTTGCTGACGCTAACAATCATGCTGCTCCAGCGTCGACAAGACAGAAAGAACCTACCGGGCACGCCCTGATGGCCAGCTGACAACTCCGCAAACGCCGATCGGAAATGGTCTAGGTGCCTCGGACTTGAACCGAGAGCCTCACGGTCCTGACCCGTGCGTCCTTTCTTCCTATCGCGATTAGTGTCCAAAGCACCGCTTCCTTCCGGCGAGCGAAGTTCTCCGCAATCTGCCGCTAAATCGGCCTCAATCATGTGGCTGATCGTGCGCGTGTGGGAGACGACCATTTGGACCTTGGAACCTCATAGTCCCGAACCGCAGTAGCACAAAGCTCAGGGTAGGCTGCCAGAGGCCGCGTGAGGCCACCTCGTCCGGGCCCTCAGTCCCCAAAATGCCGCTCCGTGACGGCGGATGGCGCCCGGTTGCTACACGAGCCCTTGTCCCAGCCAGATGTTCTTGTTGAATGTCCGCGGATGCATCAGCCAGGAAGTCGAGAAGTCGAAGTTCATCACACGGCGACGCTCAACACATAATGCAACGCAATGACGATCCTCGATGCAATCGGGAACACGCCATTGGTTCGCCTCAAGGTCCTCCCAGACAAGGCCGGCGCAGAAGTTTGGCTGAAATGGGAAAGCGCGAACCCGACGGGCAGCATGAAGGACCGCATGGCCCGACACATGATCGAAAGCGCTGAAGCTCGGGGTGAGCTGCGACCCGGTATGACAGTGGTCGAGTTCACGGGTGGCAGCACGGGGAGCTCACTTGCGCTCGTCTGCGCCGTAAAGGGCTACCGCGCCCACTTCGTGACTTCTGATGCAATCGCTCGCGAGAAGGTGCAAACCATGCGAGCGTTTGGGGCAAAGGTCGAGGTCCTGCCGAGCGAAGGGGGCTTGATCACGCCACAACTTCGGGCCCAAATGCAGGCGCGCGTCGAGGAGCTGGCTGCTCGTGAGGACACGTTCTGGACGAGGCAGTTTTCCAATCCCGACAATCGCTCTGCCTACCACGTGATGGCAGAGGAGTTGCTTCGCGAAACAGACGGGCAGATTCAGGCCTTCGTGATGGGCGTCGGCACCGGTGGCTGCTTCTCCGGCAGTGCCGAGGTGCTCAAAGAGCGCCTCCCAAAGATCCGATGTGTTGCAGTTGAGCCCGACACCGCTCGCGTCTTGTCCGGCGGCCCTGTCACCGGACATCACATCGAGGGCCTCACGCCCGGCTCGGTCAGCCCGATCACCCGCACGGACCTCATCGACGAGATCATTGCCGTCACCGACCACGACGCAGAAGCCACCGCCCGCGACCTGGCACGAGAGGAGGGCATTTTCTGCGGTGTCAGTACGGGCGCCAATGTCTGGGCCGTACTTCGGATCGCCGCTCGCCTCGGGCCAGAGCTCCGGGTTGCGACGATTGCCGTCGACTCCGGATTGAAGTACCTCCAAGGCCACCTGTTCGCATAGCGTCACATTGGGTTCGGGGCAACTGCGCGTTACACACGGTTCCCACACCAGGACAGTTGGCCCACCGCCTTAGCTCCGATGGTCGGACCCACGCCCGGATTCGAACCGGGGACCTTTTCCTTGCCAAGGAAGTGCTGGAGGACGATTTCTCAATCGGTGCTCCGCTGAGATCGAATGCAGAGGCTTTCACCAATAATCGCTGCCTAGCAGCGCTTCCTAGGAAATGCCATATCTGTGCTTGGTAAATCCGGTCGACGCACAAATCGGCTTTGCTCGCTTTAGCGTGCGCTGGCCCGTTCACCTGGCGGCGAACCACGCGCAGCTGATGGCGTAGAAGAAGCGACTCCGCCTCGGGGTCACCCACCCGCAGCCGTACGTCGACCACGTCGAGAGCAAGCGCAAGACGGAGTAGACGAAGGCGAATAGCATCGGAAGGGCGATCCTACCGCTCAGCCAACAGCTACTCCGAGTATCCAGCCCACCCACGAACGTGTGTCCCCCACACCAGCTCGACTATAGCGCCCTCACCGGAACGTCTGGAACAGCTATGAACAGCCAGAAGATGCTGTAGCAGCGACCGTTCACAACGATCTGCAGGACGTACTCGGAGCCTGTGGTTCCAGTCGATGACGGCGGGTTCCGGTGATACAGGTTGGCTTGATGTCCTCCGATGGTGATCGCTGAACTAGTCTCGCCCAGGCTCTCTTGAGGTCCACTGCAGACAGCGGGGTGTTGGGTGCATTTATCTGAGTGGCTCGGGGTGATGTTCGTGAGCGAGCGATCGTGGGGAGTCGCCTTTGTACACGAGCCAGGGCGGCTTGGCGGTTCGCTCAGGCGGCTGCAGGCAGGCGGGAGTATTCACGAAGGAGTCCACCCAGTCTTGGACTGCACCTGACCTCACCAGCCGGTCTAACCAAGCCGATCTCGCCATCGGGAGGCTGCAGCTGTAACCCGCGATGCGGCCGGGCGCGGTTGTAATGATCGGCATACTCGGTCAGCACTCGCTCAAGGTGCCGCCGGCCGAGGATGATCAGCCAGTCGAGACACTCACGGCGGACGCTCCCCACCCAGCGTTCGGCATAACAGTTCGCGACAGGCACCTGGATGGGCGTGCGAATGACTCTCACACCGTCGGCGGCGAGGATGTGCTCGATCGCGAACGGGAACTTCTTGTCGTGGTCGCAGATCAGAAACCTGACCGACATCTCAAGGTCCTCCAGCCGCCAGGTCAGGTTGCGGATCTGCTGGCTGACCCAGGCTTGGTTGGGACTGTCGGTTATGCCAAAGCTCAGGATCCGCCGCCGACCCAGCTCCATAAAGAAAAGGACGTGAAGGCGTCTCAGGCTCCAGGTCTCCACGGTGAAGTAGTCGGCGGCCACGATCGATGCCGCTTGCGCCCGCAGGAACTGGCGCCAGCTGAGCCTGGAGCGGTGAGGCGACACAGGGATGCCATGGCGGCGAAGCAGGTTTCGGATCGCGGTCGGCGAGGCCGCATAGCCGAGCTTGAGCAGCTCGCCGCGAATGCGTTTGTAGCCCCAGCTCGGGTTCTCCTTGGCCAGACGCAGGATCAGCTGCCGGCACTCCTCCGGTAGGCGCGGCCTCCCGGACCTTGCCCGTCGGCCGTGAGCCGCCCACTTGCGCCTGATCAGCGCCCGATTCCACCCCAATACCGTCTCTGGGCGCACGATCAGCGTATTCCAGGCAGAACGCGGCAGGCGCATCGCCAGCGCGCTCAGGATCGGGCGATCTGCCATCCGCAGTCGCGGCCTCTTCACCGACCTCCGCAGCACACTCAGCTCGTGGCGAAGCAACAGGAGCTCGGCGTCGCGCTCGGCCTGGGGCAGCCGAATCAGGACGGCATCGAGAAAGAAGCGAAGGCACGCGTAGACGCCGGCCAGGAGCATGAGCGCCGCGGATGGTAATCGATCAGCCGATCACGGTGCCAGGACTGACTCGATGCAATAAGTGCACCCCACACCGTGTTGCAACGACCTATTGAATTCGCCCGACTAAGAAGGTCTAATTTGAGGTTTTCTCCTCAGATGAGAACCTTCTCATCTCCATCTCATGATGGCCATAAGACCGCGTCGTAAGTTCGTCGCGGAATGGCTGGGGAGCCCGCTCTTAGCTTCATCGTCCTCGGTCCCGATGGCAGGGATGGTCACTCCGCTCTGAGCCAACTCGCCAGCGAGCTTCGCACGCTCAGGAGGCGTACGGAGTTGTTGGTGACGAGTCGAGATCCTCAGTTGCTGCGCCGCGCACTCCGTTCAGCAAGTGCAGAGCTGGTCTGCATCTGGGATCCGGACCAAAGCTCACTTCAGGCGCTCCTGATCGAGAAATGTATTCAGAACCTGCCGACTGTCTGGGAAGTCGCCTTGCAATCCCCGGCCAGTCGACAACCCAATGTGCCACTCCTTGTCCTGCGGAAACGCACGGCAATCGAAGTCTTCGCCCGGCTGCAGGCTACGGCCAGCCCGCTGCTGGCTGCATTGTTGGTTGCTCGAGCCTGGGGATATCGCGAGGTCGCGCTCTCGCCCAATCCAGGCGCGCTGAGCGGCAATCACGTACGACGCCTTAAGCCGTGGGGTACTCGTGCCCTGTACATCCGAGCCGCCGATTGGGCGCAGCAGAAAACTGTCCAAGCCGCGCGCAAAGCAACGCGGCGTCGACGTGCGACCCTCCGGGTTCTGATTCTCGCCGGCACCGTGGCTCTCGGTTGGTGGTTGGTCTGGCTGGTCAACCTCGCCCACGCAGCCTCACTGCCCCTATACGGTCTTTTGGTTCTGGCGCAGCTGATCAACATCTTCCAGGTCGTTGGGTACTGGCACGCGGTGTGGCGCCTGCGCGAACCAAACCGGCGCAAGGGAGACATCGAAGGCGGCGTCGATGTCTTCATCACCACCTACAACGAACCCATCGAGATCGTCGAGCCCACGCTGGCCGCGGCGGTCGCCATGCACAGGCCACACCGCACGTACTTGCTCGATGACGGACGACGCCCCGAAATGAAAGACCTGGCCCATCGCTATGGAGCTGCGTGGTTGACGCGGCCTGACAACCGCGGTCACAAAGCGGGGAACCTCAACGAGGCTCTCAAGCGCACCGATGGCGACTTCTTCGCCGTGTTTGACGCCGACCATGTTCCGGCCGCGGAGTTCCTCGAGCGCCTGCTGCCGTGGTTTCGCGATGCGGACATCGCCTGGGTGCAGGCGCCGCAGTTCTATGCCAATCAGCATGTGTCATTCACCGCAGGCGGTGCGATGGACCAGCAGGCGATTTTCTTCGGCCCGGTCTGCGAGGGGATGGACGGACTCGATGGTGTCATCTGCTGCGGCACCAATTTCGTGATGCGGCGCGCCGCGGTCGAGGAGATCGGCGGATTCAGGGAGGACTCGGTGACCGAGGATGCGGCAACCGGTCTCGCGCTTCATGCACGCGGATGGCGATCGCGCTACATCAATGAGCCGCTTGCTAGTGGCCTTGCTCCAGAAGACCTCCCTTCGTTTCTGAAGCAGCAGCGTCGCTGGGCCCAAGGCAACCTCGAGATGCTAGTTCGCGGTCTGCATACCCTCAACAGGGTTCGACCAGCGCTCGGAGTTCAATACGCGTGGGCCGCTTCCAACTATCTGAGTGGCGTCTCCGTCCTCGTCTACATAGCGCTGCCCTGCATTTTCTTGCTCTTTGGCGTGCAAACCGTGAAGTTGACCACCTCCGACGATTTCATCGCTCACTTTCTGCCCTACATCTTTCTGACCGTTTTCATCTTCGTGCGGTCTCTCGACGGCCACCTGCGGCTACGTTCAGTACAGGTTTCGTTCGGTCTCTTTCCGGTCCATTTGTCTGCGCTGGCCTCAGCGATAGCTGGACGGCGGATTGGTTTTGCAGTCACTCCAAAAGTCGCTCAGGGCGGGTCTGCCTACGTACTGGTCATCCCTCAGCTGGCCGCCATTGCGCTCAGCCTGATCTCAATCCCGGTCGGTCTGCACCGCGTCGTCGATGCAAGTGCGGTCACCAACTCGTGCTGGGCATTGTTCAACATCGCCATGCTGGCGGGCATCGTGCGGGCGGCGAGTGGCCAGCGCGTAGCCGAGCCAATCTTGTCGACGGCTCAGGAGGCTGCCTGATGGCGGTCATCGCGCTCGATATCGGTATTCGCAGACGCGCGTTCATAAACGTGACTGCAGTGACCAACTGGGCGAACCGCCTGGCGCTGCCGTGCTTGGTCGCTGTCGCTGCCGCGCTTCGCCTGTACGACGCGGGTCGACTCAGCCTGCGCCTCGATGAGGGCCAGAGCCTGCACTTTGCGCGCCTGCCGCTAAAGCCTTACGAGGCCACTTACCAGCACACCCCGTCTTTGTTCCAGGCCGCGGCCGCGGACGTCCATCCGCCTGGTTACCTGCTGCTGCTGCACGAATGGATTGCTCGATTTGGCACGGACACGGTTGTACTGCGCCTACCGAGTGAGCTAGCCGCGATTGCAACGATTCCGCTTCTCTATCTATTGGCCAGACGGCTCTACAGCCACCACATCGGTCTTCTTGCCTCAGCGCTTGGTGCTGCGTCGCCGTTCTGGATATGGCACGCACAGGAAGCGCGTATGTACAGCTTTTTGGTGCTGTTCGGAACTGCGGCCACGCTCGGGCTGGTGTATGCGATCGAGGACCGCCGCATTTGGGGATGGGTCCTGTTCACGCTCGCCACCAGCCTCGGAATTTACTTCCACTACTTCGCAATTGCCGTCCTGGCGGCGCATCTGGTCTACGTCGTGATTCGCGCGTCGCATTTGGGACGCGGTGTGCTGAAACCCGCGGCTTTAGCAATGGCGTTCTTATCGGTCGCTTATCTCCCCTGGATCTGGATGCTGGTCCACTTCTATCGCGGAGCGGGCGATCCCAATCTGGCGCCTCCAGACGCTTACACACCCCTCCTGCTGCTGACCGACTTCATGCTCGGCTATCTAAATGTCGCGGCGACTTCACAGGTGATGGCTGCGTGGCCGTTGCTTGTGTTCCTGGCGCTGGCTGCAGGAAGCTTCGGAGCTCCGCCGAGCTGGCGGGGACTCTTGCTATGGACTCTCTTTCTCGTGCCGACCATCGGTGTTGTCGCGTTGTCGTTGGCCTGGAAGCCGACGGTCTCGGCCCGCTACCTCATCGTCGTGACGCCAGCCCTCTTCATTCTTCTGGCGGTCGCAGTGGAAAGGATCGCTCGCGGGCCCATCCATATGGCCGCCATCGCATTGATAACAACCTTGATGCTGCTCGGGCTGGGCGTTGAACGAACCAGCCCGTACAACCCGGCTGCGGAGGACTTCCGACGGGTCGCCGACTATATCCACGAGCATTCTGCGGCCGGCGATGTAGTCGGTATCGACGCAGGTTTTAATCGGTACACGTACGAGTACTACGCGAACGATAACCTACCTACATATCTCATTCCTGCTCCTGCAGCCGCCCCTGAGACAAGGCTCGACGAGGCCGCCATCGACCACTACGTGCGCAGCCTGGCTGCTGGGTACAAGCGGCTGTGGATTGTGTACTACCTCGAGGACGAGCGCTCGGCAGCCGTCCGGCACTACCTCGATTACCACTTTCGCGGGCGGAACGTTGTGATGGGCGGCCGCTACGGGCGTAACCAGGCGGGCGATCCCGCCAGTTTCGTCAACGTGCAGCTTGTCTTGTATGAGATTCCTGATTTGCCACAGCAACCGGTGCAGGCTAGGCCGCTCACCTTGGCTCAGCTGGACTGGCTGACCGCATTGCCATCGACAACCAGATATCCGGATGCCCCGGTTCTGGGTAGTCAGGGCGAGATTGTGCGACCGATCGGGTGGTCAACGCCGGAGCCGGAGCCGCTGCCTCGCTGGGGGTTCGGTGCTTTGTCCCCGCCGGCGCCTGATGACATCATCACCGTCTTCAACCCAAACCGCAGCGCGGTCAAGATCCAGATACAGGCACATTGGAAGCTGGGCGACATCGTTACCGAGATCACAGTGCCCGCTCTCTCTGACCTCGAATACAGCCTTGCCCACTGGGACAGCCGGGCTACGGGCCTGGCGCTCACCATTGTCTCATCGCTTCCCGTGACCGTGAACCGAACGGAGTTGTCGGGTAAGCAAGTCATCAGGCGATACGGGTGGGACGCCCGAGTTCCGTCGGGGCAGGCATACGATGGTCAGGTCTGGGCTGGCGGGCCTCAGCCGCCTACGCCTGCCCAACTTGTGCAGCTGCCGTGCGGCGGAGCTGAGATATGGGCCTCACACATGCAGATGGGCTCAGGCACTTTTACGGTCAGCCGCTACCTGGCCAGCGGTCAGCAGCTTGCGGTGCAGGGCGGGTGGAGTTACGACATTGGCAAGGGCGGCATTCAACGAATCGCCTCGATTCCAGCAAGGCAGCTCGGCTACGGCAATTACGAGCTCCGTGTGGTCAGAGCTGGGGGCGGGCAACCTACCTCCGAACGCATCGCATACTTCGGTATCGGCTGCACGCCGCCATGGCTGATGCCGCGATGGTTTCCGGGGCACCGAGGCGGCGATTGATGCGTCTCCGGTTGACACATGTGGCGTTGGGCGTCGTGATCACCCTCGGCGCGAGCGCCCTCGTCTATCAAATCGGGTTTAGACCAGGCATGCTCCATGCGGGCAGCCCCCAAGCCTCCGCAAGCCAAGCAGCACCGTCGCCTCTCGAGTCGCCACGTCCCGCCCTGTTGGCGGCCGCATGGAGTGGCTACAAGCATCGCTTCATTCAGCCTGACGGTCGCGTCATCGATTTCCAGCGCGACCAGATGACCACGTCCGAAGGCCAGTCCTACGCGATGCTGCGCGCGGTTTGGATGAATGACCGGCCCACGTTCGAGGTGACCTGGCGCTGGACACAGAACAACTTGGGTGATCCGACACACAGCCATATCGGCTGGTTGTGGGGCAAGGCTGCCGATGGCAGCTGGCGCCTGGTGGATGCAAACAGCGCGAGCGACGCCGATGAGGACATCGCCCTCGCGTTGCTTTTCGCAGCCCATCAGTGGAGCTCCACCTACCGACCGGCTGCAATCGCTCTGCTCGGCCGAATTTGGGACGAGGATGTTGCGACCGTGGCAGGGCAGCCCTATCTCACGGCAGGTAATTGGGCACCGGGAGCAGCCGGGGGCCCAGTCTTGAATCCTTCTTACTTCGCTCCCTATGCGTATCGGATCTTTGCTGAGGAAGATCACGCACACCCTTGGGGAGAACTTGTCGATACCTCGTACAAGGCTGTGCAAGCGTGCACGGACGCACCCCTGGACAGCAACGCCGGCCGCCTGCCCCCCAACTGGTGCGCTCTCGCCGTCGCCACCGGTGCTGCGCACCTGGCGCCAGGCATGTCTCAGAGCAGCGACTACGGATACGACGCCTTTCGCGTCATGTGGCGGGTGGCTCTGGACGCCCAATGGAACCTCGAACCGCGGGCGGTGCGATATCTCAATTCTCACAGCATCGTCCTGCTCGATTCTTGGCGCCAGCAGGGCAAACTCGCATCGGAATACACACATGACGGCGCGGTCCGCAATCCAAACGAAGATCCGACCGTTTACGGTGGCGCCATTGCCTCCTTCCTCGTCGTCGACAGGAATGCTGCGAATCAAATGACGACTCGCCTGGAGGCGACCGCCAAGAGTAGTGGCCAGAACGGCACGTACTTCGGAACGTCGACCAACTACTTCGAGCAGAACTGGGTTTGGTTCGGCCTCGCGTTCGCCTACGGCGCCCTGCGCAACCTGGATCGCTAACAGTGGTCAGGCGAGAGGCAACTCGATCGTGAATCGGGCTCCAGCGCCCGGTTTGCTCTCGACGTGCACGGCGCCTCCGTGCATGCGGGCAACTTCATAGACAACGGTCAGGCCGAGGCCGCCGTCGGAGCGGCTCGTCCCGTCTTTGAACCAGGGTTCGAACACGTGCGGCAGGTGCTCGGGTGCGATCCCGTTGCCGGAGTCCGCAACTGCAATCAACGCCTGGCCTCCCGACGACTGGCAGCTCAAATGGATCTCCCCGCTCTCGGGAGTATGGCGAGCGGCGTTGACGACGAGGTTGAGTAGGGCACGGGTCAATTGCTCGCGGTTACCTCGCACCATGACGGCTTTGGGTGCGTAGACAACCCAATGTTGAGTCGAGGCGCCACGAGCTCGGCGATGCACCTCGAGCAGAAGCTCGCGAACATCAACGGGTTTGGTCGACACCTTGTCCACTTGGATCCGGCTCAAGAAGAGCATGTCGTTCACGTCTTCAGTCACTCGTTCCAGTTCCTGAAGAGCGACGTCGATTGTCTTCTGCACGTCGTCTGAGGAAGGCTGCCGTTGCCGCCTCAGCACCTGAAGATGACCGCGGATGATAGTGAGTGGAGTCCTCATTTCGTGGGAGGCAAGCGCATAGACCTTCTCCCGCTGGTGAAAACCAAGCTCAAGCCTCGTCACCATCTCGTCAAAAACCTCCGCCAGCTGCCCAACCTCATCTCGGGGTCCGCGATGCTCGACGCGATGGCCGAAGTCCCGCTCCGTGATGCCTGCGGCCGCGAGTCTGATCCTCAGTACCGGCGCGAGCGCTCGCCCAACAACACCGTAGGTCAGCAGCCCTGAAGCCGCAGCTATGCCGAGGCAGAGCAGGCTTATCACGGGGGTTATGGTGCCTAAGATCACCTGCGCGTCGTGAAGGGGTAGGGCCACTCTGACATCGCCAATGCTCTTGCCGCCTAGCGAGATCTTCGCCGCCGCCATCCGGTAATCGCCGCGCGGACCGGTCACCGTTGAAATTTCGCCGGAGGTAGCCGAGCTGCCAGCCATCGCCAGCAGAGCGCTGTCCTTCGTGTTGGTTATCGTTGCTCCGCCTGTTAGCTGGACGCGAATGACGGGGGCAAGTCCAGAGGCCGCCGCCGGGTCACTTGTGATGAATTCGCGAGCCGTAATGTCCACGTCTGTTGCCGTAGCTGCATACGCCACGCGCTGCTGAAATGCGCGAACCTCGAGCGCAACGTTGGCATCGACTGTTCCGTAGAGCTGTGTGCGAAGGATAGCCAGGGTCACAAGCTCGACTGCGATGAGTGCGACCAGGACCAATGCTGCGGCAGTCAAACTCAACCTGATGCGTATTCCCAATCGAGCCAGCAGCTGGTCAAGGCGCCGGACGGCTGCCTTCATTGCCACCATCCAACGCTCAAGGTGGTAGTCGATGTTCATGACACGCGCAACCGATATCCTGCGCCTCGAACCGTCTCGATGCGAACATCGGCCGGCCAGGGCACCTTCCGTCTCAAGTAGCCGACGTAGACGTCGACCACGTTGCTATCGCTGATCGAGTCGTACGGCCATACTCCGCTGCTGATCTGGGCTCGCGTAACAACATGATTGGGATGACGGAGCAAGTACTCCAGCAGTGCAGACTCGCGCACGGTCAAATCCACACGACCGCCGGCGGAGCTTGCCGAATGTTCAAGCAAGTCGAGTCGGAGCGTGCCTGCCCTCAGCTCGACTGCACTGGCCTGGTCCCGTCGCAACAGCGCGCGGATCCGGGCCAGCAGCTCATCGAAATCGAATGGCTTACCGAGGTAGTCATCGGCGCCGGCGTTCAGACCTCGGACCCGGGAACCCACATCGTCGAGGGCTGTGAGTATCATGACTGGCAAGCCTGCCTTGGTGCGGCGCAGGGCCGTCAGGACATCGAGCCCGCTGCCATCCGGTAGGACGAGGTCCAGCACCACAAGATCGATCGGTTCAGTCCCAGCCAGAGCAAGGGCTTCGCCGCCATCGCGGGCGCGGACCCACGAATAGCCTTCCGCCTGGAGCCCCTTGGTGACGAAGGCGGCGATGCGCTCCTCGTCTTCGACGAGCAGGATCAGCACCTGCCCGACTTGCTTACGGGCGCGACTCTACGCCTAGTCTCCGTCGCCTCCCCCATGGCCCTTTCCCTGCTTGCCGCCTTTTGGCGTCTCGTCTGATTCGATCGGGGCTGACTGAACGGCGACGTTCAGGTGGTTGCTGATACCAGCGTTGATGACAGCCGGAACGGGCCCACTGTGATCAGAAGTGGCGGCGGCGAGTGTGGCGCGGGCCATTCCGGCTCCAGCCAGCAGAAGCAGAATCGCGGCCAGGAATACGATCAGTAGCATCGCCGGCCTTCGTTGAGCTATGTCACCCATACCTT
>WNGP01001007.1_pt1 | contig 22577 bp, 18 predicted proteins | sample 5407671 | NCBI WGS metagenome assembly WNGP01 (sample SAMN13153381, study PRJNA577476) | soil metagenome | isolation source: 40 cm soil or saprolite under Garry oak tree replicate 2 | place: USA:California | collected 2016-06-15
CGCGTGCCGAACAGCATCGTTTGCCTGCTCTCGGCGCTGCGCGTGCACGGCATCGGATCGCAGGCCCCCGCCCACGTGTGGCTCGGAATACCTCACAAGGCCCGCCCGCCTCGCCTGCGACGGCTGCGGCTGCGCATCGTCCGTTTCAGCGGCCCCGCGTGGACCTACGGTGTGAAGGATGTCGAGTTCGAGGGAGTGCCGGCGCGCATTACGGGCCCGGCCCGTACCGTCGCAGACTGCTTCAGGCTCGAGAGACTGGTCGGCCCGGAGATCGCCATCGAGGCACTTCGCGACGCGCTCAGAAAGCGTCTCGTCACTATCGCCGAGCTTTCCCGGGTCGGAGAGGTCCTGCCGTCCAGGCGCCTGCGTGCGCATCTCGAGATACGCTCCATATGACCCCCGGGTCCGGGGCTCGAACGCATCACGCCAGGTCCGCGAGCACCGCGGGGACCTGGCGGCGGAGCAGTAGATTGCGCACCTCCCACTGCTGCTGCGGGGCGAGCTCCTCGAGGAAGCTCACTTCGCCCGCGGCGAGGAGCGCGACCGGCACGCCGTCGCGATACAGGAGGCGGTTGCTGCTCAGGGAGGGCAGCCGCGCGCCGGGCGTGAGGATGCCGACGAGATTGAGCGGATCGGCGCCCGAGAGCGAAGCGTAATGCCCCTCGCGCGGCTTGCGGCGCGCCTCGCGCAGCAGCGCGATCGCCTCGGGCGCGGCGTACTGCTCGCCGCTGAAGCCGGCGACGAAGCGCCCGCCGCGGATCTCGCCGCGCGCCTCGAGGCGCCGGCAGCACATCAGCAGGTCGCGCCACGGCGGCAGCCACTCGGCCTCCCGCGCGAGCAGCCGCCAGAACACCACGCCCCAGCGGCGCAGGAGCGTCCGCACCAGGTGCTCGACGAGCTCCTCGCCCGCTGCGTGATCGGCCCGGGCGGGCGCGTCCGGGCGCGCGATCCTCGACCAGCGCCCGGCGGCGTCCATCCCGAAGAGCGCGATGCGTCGGCGCCTGCGGCCCCCGCCGAGCGGCCGGCGGCGGTCGGCGGGCACGAGGAGCGCGCGCAGCCCCGCGAAGCTGTCGGAATTGACGAGGCCGAGCGCCACGAGCTCACCGAGGGCCTCCTCGGCCTGCGAGGGCAGGAGCGAGCTCCCAGGCGCGATCTCATCGAAGAACGAGGCGCCGTGGGATGAGAGATATTCCGCCACGCGCTGCGCGGGCGGCGAGAGATTCTGGACCTCGACGGTCCCTGCGAGCGACGACCAGAGTCGGAGATTGCGCCGCGCGAGCAGCACGATCGGTGTCGAGCGCACCGGAGCGGCGCCCCGGCCGGGCTCCGCCCGGCGCGCGGCGAGGCGCGTCCACACGAAGCGCCCGGCGAGGCACTGCTCATCGAGCCAGGCGGGCTCGTACTCGCCGATGCGCGCGGGCAGGATCTCCGTCTCCCAGGCGCTCGCCGGCGCCTCGAAGCCCTCGAGCTGCGCGAGCACCGCGCCCACCGCATCGGGACCCTCCATGCGAAGCGCGGGCGTAACGCGCTGCCAGTCGAGGAGGAAGCGCACGAAGTCGCGCGCCTCGATGGGCTCGATCTCGGCGCGCAGCCGCTTGACGGTGTAGCCGTGGATGCGCGCGAGCAGCCGCCTTTCGCACCACTCGCCCTCCGGGGGCGGCGTGTCCGTGAACGCGCCGCGCATCGCAAAGCCCTCCGCCTGCAGCGCTGCGAGCGCCGTCTCGATGCGCGAGGTCGGCATGGCAAGCTCCGCGGCGAGTGCGGCGGCGGTCGTCGGCCCCAAACCCTCGAGCCGCCCGCGCACCGCCTCGACGAGCGCGGCTTCGCTGCTCACGGTCTGCGCGCGACCCGCGGGCGTCGACACCGCGGGCTCCGGACGCGCCGCGGGGAAGAGTGCGGCAAAGAGCGGCAGCCGTTCGGCGGTGACCCAGACTCCGGCGCCCGCGCCAACGATGTGCGTCACGCGCCGCTGCGCGGCGAGCTGGGCGATCAGGTCGGTCCAGCCCGCGCCGCGCGCGACCTCGGCATCGGTGAGGTACGTGAGCCACAGCAGCGCATCGTGCAGCTCGTCGGCATCCGTCGCATCCGGCCAGGCCTCCTCGCGCACGCGGCGGATGGCCTCGGCATCGAGCTTGCCCAAGTCCGCGGCACTCTGCGGATCGAGCCAGCGCCGGCTCATCACCGCCTGGGTGCGTCGCTCCTCGAGAGGCGCGTCATCGAGATAGGCGTACGGTCGCGCCGAGAGCACCTCGAGCGCGAGCGGGGAGGGCTCGGTGAGATCGCGGGCCAGCACCTGGATGCCGCCCGATTCAAGAGCGCGCAGCAGCCGCTCGAATCCGCCGGCGTCCATTGCCTCCTCGAGGCAGTCCCGCAGCGTCTGGCGCACCAGCGGGTGATCGGGAATCTCGAGCTCGCCCGGCAGATTCTCGGCGCAGGCGAGCTGGTCCGGGAAGACGGCCGCGAGCAGATCCTCCGCGGCCATGCGCGCGAGCGGCGCCGGCACTTTCTTCCCGCCGCGAAAGCGCGGCAGGGCGAGCGCGATCGCCGCGCTCCAGCGCCAGCGCACCGGAAACATGGGCGCGGCGCACACGGCCTGCACGAGGATCGAGCGTGCGGTGTTGGAATGCAGGTAACGCGCCACGTCGGCGAGCTCGAAGCTGTGCGCCGTCGTGAGCGACAGCACGATCGTGTCCTCGGTGGCCGCCGCCTGCAGCTCGAAGTTGAAGGAGCGGCAGAAGCGTTTGCGCAGCGCGAGCCCCCAGGCGCGGTTGATGCGGCTGCCGAAGGGGGAGTGAATGACGAGCTGCATGCCGCCGGCTTCGTCGAAGAAGCGCTCGAAGATGAGAGTCTGCTGGGTCGGGAGCGCGCCGAGCGCGGCGCGCCCCGCGGCGAGATAGTTGACGAGCTGCTGCGCGGCGGGGGCGGACATGCCCGTAGAGGCCGAGAGCCACGCGCACGCCGCCTCGAGCCCTCGATCGAGCTGCGCCTCGAGCTCGCCGCGCAGCCGCGAGACGCTCGCCGACAGCTCATCGGTGCGCCCGGGCGCCTCGCCGAGCCAGAAGGGGATCGAAGGCGGCTCACCGCGCGCGTCCTCGACCCGGATGCGCCCCTGCTCGACGCGCAGAATGCGGTAAGACACGTTGCCGAGCTGGAAGACATCGCCCTGCAGGCTCTCGACCGCGAAGTCCTCGTTCACCGTGCCGATGAACTGCGCCTGGGGCTCGAGAATCACCTGGTAGTCGGCGTTGTCCGGAATGGTGCCCCCGGAGGTGAGCGCGGTGAGTCGCGCCCCGCGCCGTCCCTTCACCCGGTGGTTCACGCCGTCGTGATAGACGAGCGCGCCGTGCCGGCCGCGGCGCGTGCTGTAGCCCTCCGCGAGCATGCGCACGACCTCGTCGAACTCGGCGCGCTCGAGGTCGCGGCAGGGATACGCCCCGCGCAGCAGGTCGTAGAGCCCCGCCTCGTCCCACTCGCGCGCCGCCACTTCGGCGACGATCTGCTGCGCCAGGACGTCGAGCGGCTTCCCGGGCACCGCCACCCGGTCGAGTTCCCCGCGTCGCACCGCCGCGAGGAGCGCCGCGCACTCGACCAGGTCATCGCGCGACAGCGGAAACAATCTTCCCTTCGGAGTGCCGCCCACCGAGTGACCGGAGCGGCCGACGCGCTGCAGGAGTGCCGCGATCGAGCGCGGCGAGCCGAGCTGACAGACGAGGTTCACCTCGCCGATGTCGATCCCGAGCTCGAGGGATGCGGTGGCGACGAGCGCGCGCAGCTCGCCGCGCTTCAGCCGGCTCTCTGCCGAGAGGCGGGATTCCTTCGCCATGCTGCCGTGGTGGGCGGTGACGTGCTGCTCGCCGAGCCGCTCGGAGAGATGCCGCGCGATGCGCTCGGCCTGCCGCCGGGTGTTGACGAACACGAGCGTCGTCCGGTGCTCGTTCACGAGCTCCGCCAGGCGGTCGTAGATCTGCGTCCACACCTCCCCCGACATCACCGCCTCGAGCGGTGCGGCGGGGATCTCGAGCTGGAGGTCGCGCTCGCGGACGTGTCCCGAGTCGATGATGGTGCAGTCGGCCGCGCCGTCGGCGAGAAGATTCCGGGTGCCGACCAGGAATCTGGCCACTTCCTCGACCGGCTTCTGCGTGGCCGAGAGGCCGACGCGCGTCAGCCGGCGGCCGGCGAGGGACTCGAGCCGCTCGAGCGAGAGCGCGAGATGCACTCCTCGCTTGGCTCCGACCATGGCGTGAATCTCGTCGACGATCACCGTGCGTGTGCTCGCGAGCATCCGCCGCCCGGACTCGGAGCCGAGCAGGATGTAGAGCGACTCGGGTGTGGTGACGACGATGTGAGGGGGGCGCTTCGCGCTGCGCGCCCGCTCGTGCTGCGGGGTATCGCCGGTGCGCACGAAGGTGCGGATTTCGATCTCCGGCAGGCCGAGCGCGGCGAGCTCCGCGCGGATCCCCGCGAGCGGCGCCTCGAGGTTGCGCTGGATGTCGTTGGAGAGCGCCTTGAGCGGGGAGACGTACACCACCAGGGTCTCGTCCGGCAGAGCGCCGGCGGTGACGCCAGTGCGCACCAGCTCGTCGATCGCCGCGAGGAATGCGGCGAGCGTCTTGCCCGAGCCCGTCGGGGCGGCGATCAGCACGTGTCGCTGCGCCGCAATCACCGGCCAGGCCGCGCGCTGGGCCGGCGTAGGAGCCGCGAAGGTGCGCGCGAACCACCGGGCGACGGCAGGATGAAACTCGGCGGACATGAGGGCATTGAAGCACAGTCGCGCCGTCACGAGGAGTCGGCAACGCGTGGTTCATGCGCCGTACAGTCAGCGACATTCGGCGTGACTGTATGGCCGGCGGGCCGGCGGGCCGGCGGGCCTCGACGGGGAAAGGGGAGTAAAGTGCTCGACTCGTCTTGGCGGCCCCAGGGTATCGATTGATGTGGGAATCCGAGGATCTGGAAGCGGGCGCGCGCCGCAAGGTCGTGGTGCTGATCGCAGTAGTGGCCGCAGCCGCGCTCGGCTTCGGGCTCTGGTACTGGTACGTCGCACATCACCGTCCCGCCGCACCGCCGCCTCCGGTGAGCGCCACGCCGCCGCCGCCGGCGAGCACCGAGCCCGAAATCGCAAACCCGCTGCCGGCGGCGAACGAGGCCGCCGCCGCCGCGCTGCCGGCGCTCAACGACAGCGACACGCTGGCGCGTGATTCGATCGCCGGCGTGCTTGGCCGCGGTGCGGTCGAGCGCCTTCTCATGCCGCAGAACATCGTGCGGCACATCGTCGCGACGGTCGACAACCTGCCGCGCAAGAAGGTGGCGGTGGAGCTGCGGCCGGTGAGGCCGACACCGGGGGCGACCGCGATCGCGACGCAGGGCGAGATCACGGCGCTCAGCGACGCCAACTTCGAGCGCTACGCGCCGCTCGTGAAGGCGGTGCAGGGGACCGACGTCAAGGCGCTGGCGCTCGTCTACCGGCGGCTCTATCCGCTCTTCCAGCAGTCCTACGAGGACCTCGGCTACCCCGGCAAGTACTTCAACGACCGCCTGGTCGAGGTGATCGATCATCTGCTGCAGGCACCGGTGGTGCAGGCGCCGATTCCTCTGGTGCAGCCCCGTGTGATGTACGAGTACGCGGATGCGGATCTCGAGGGGCGCTCGGCCGGGCAGAAGCTGCTGATCCGCATGGGTCCGGCGAACGAGCGCGCCATCAAGGCGAAGCTGCGCGAGTTTCGGGCCGAGATCGTCAACAAGAAATAACATAACTCTTTGCTGTTCGGGATACCCGAGCATGACCGACCCTGCTGTGATGGACGAGGACGCCAAAAGACCGCTCGCGGATCTGCGCTCCGTGCTGATTCCCGGCGAGTCGCTCGAGGCCTGGGCGATCCAGCGGCGTCTCTTCGCGCTCACGCACCGGCGGCTGCTCATCGCCGCCACCAGCGGCCGGCTCGTCGTGCTCGTGCGCAAGCTCCTCGGCGGCTTCGACGTCTCCACCATCCGCTGGCAGGATCTCGAGGAGGTGACTCTGCACGTCGGAGTGATCAGCGCGGATCTGGCGCTGCGCGCGGGCAAGGCCACCGATCTCGCCTCGCTCGGCCCGCAAGGGTCGCAGCGCGTCGAGTTCCAGGGACTGCCCAAGGAGCAGGCTCAGGCCGTGTACCGCATCTGCCAGGCCCAGGATCAGGCCTGGCGCGAGAAGCGCCGGGTGCGCGAGCTCGAGGAGCTGCGGGCGCGATCCGGGGGAATCCAGGTACTCTCGGCGGCAGCTGCACCGGCGGCGGGCGCCGAGGGTGATGCGGTGCGCCGTCTGCGCGAAGCGAAGCAGCTGCTCGACGCGAAGCTCATCACCGATGCGGAGTACGAGGCGATCAAGGCGAAGATCGTGTCGTCGTGAAGCGACGCCTCGCGCTCGAGGACGTTGGAGGACGCTGGAGAACGCTCGAGGCGCTCGAAGACTTTCAGGCGCCCCCAGCGTATACACAAGTAATCCACAGGCGATCCACAGGACAGGTGCGTTAGGCTCACCCTATGGCCATCCGCTTCCGGCGCCGCCCCGACACTCAGAACGAAGTGCTCGGAACCTACAGCTTTCCGAGCCGCACGGTGCAGGTGCTGAAGACCCAGGACGACCGCATCCTCTGGACGTGCGACTGCGACAAGTTTCGCCGCCGGGAGAATGCGCGCGAGCCGCTGTGGTGCAAGCACATCGCCAAGGCGGCGGCGCGGCGCTCGCTCGAGCGGCTCACGCGGCGCGTGTCGGTCGCGCGCGGCCTCGAGCGCTAGCGCAACGCCTGCGGCGGGGTCGGGGCTCCGGGCTTTGCGGCACTACCCGGATCCGGTATAGCCTCGATGGGTTGTGAGAATCAGGGTGCTGGGGTCTGCTGCCGGCGGCGGCTTTCCCCAGTGGAACTGCAACTGCCGTAACTGCTCGGGCGTCCGCAACGGCACCCTGCGGGCGCGTCCGAGAACCCAGTCCTCGATTGCCGTGAGCGGCGGCGATGAGCGCCAGTGGGCGCTCGTCAACGCCTCACCCGACATCCTCGCGCAGCTCAAGGCGAATGCCGTGCTGCAGCCCGCGCGCGCTCCGCGCGACACGGCCATCGCCGGGATCGTTCTCGTCGACGGACAGCTCGATCACACCGTCGGTCTTCTCATGTTGCGCGAGTCCACGCGTGCGCTGCGGATCTGGTGCACCGATCCCGTGTACGCGGATCTGACGCGCGGCAATCCCATCTTCGGAATCCTCGCGCACTACTGCGGTGTCGAACGGCGCGAGATGCGCTCCGATGGCGCCGAGTTCGCCGTCGACGGCGTCGAGGGGCTGCGGTGGCGGGCGCTGGCCGTGACGGGCAAGGCCGCCCCGTACTCGCCGCATCGCGAATCGCCGGTTGCGGGCGACAACGTCGCGCTCGTGCTGCGCGACGGCGCCAGCGGCCGGGCACTCGTGTACGCGCCCGGTCTCGTATCGATGGACGAGCCAATGTGGCGCGCCATGCAGGGCGCCGCCTGCGTCCTCCTCGACGGCACGTTCTGGAGCGACGACGAGATGATCCGTGTCGGCGCCTCAGCTAAGCGCGCTCGAGAGATCGGCCACCTGCCGCAGAGCGGCCCCGGCGGTATGCTCGAGTGGCTGGAGAAGCTCCCGGCCGGTTGCCGCAGGATCCTGATCCACGTGAACAACACCAACCCGATACTCGACGAGGGCTCGCCCGAGCACGCCGAGCTCGCGCGCCGCGGCGTCGAGGTGGCCTGGGACGGTCTGGAGATCGAGCTGTGAGCGGTGCCGCCTGGAGCGATCAGGAATTCGAGCGGCAGCTGCGCGAGCGCGGCCGACGCTATCACATCCACCATCCGTTCAACGTGATGCTGAACTCGGGCGCGGCGACTCCGGCGCAGATCCGCGGCTGGGTCGCGAATCGCTTCTACTACCAGATCAACATTCCGAGGAAGGACGCCGCCATACTCGCCAACTGCGAGGATCGCGCCGTGCGCCGCGAGTGGGTGCGGCGGATTCTCGATCACGACGGTCATGGCGACGATCCCGGCGGGATCGAGTCCTGGCTGCGGCTCGCCGAGGCGGTGGGGCTGACGCGTCCGGACGTCGAGAGCCTCGCCCAGCTGCTCCCGGGGGTGCGCTTCGCCGTCGATGCCTACGTGAGCTTGGCCCGCCGCGCTCCCTGGCTCGAAGGCGTGTGCGCATCCTTGACCGAGCTCTTCGCACCCGAGATTCACCGCCAGCGTCTCGCCACCTGGCCGCAGCATTACCCGTGGATCGAGCCCGCGGGGCTGGCATACTTCCAGAGCCGCGTGAGCGGGGCGGGCCGCGACGTCGAGTACAGCCTGGCGCTGACGCTCGAGCGCTGCCGCACGCGCGCGGCACAGGAGCGCGCGATCGAAGTGCTCGAGTTCAAGCTCGATGTTCTCTGGCAGATGAACGACGCCATGGCGCTGGCCTACGGGTGACACGGTGAGCGACATTCCGGGCAGCGCCAGGCCGGCAATCGGCTTTGGGCTGCGCCTGCAGTGGGAGCCCGCGCAGGAGGCGCACGTGCTGCTCTATCCGGAGGGCATGGTCAAGTTGAACGGCAGCGCCGGCGCGATCATGAGCCGCTGCGATGGCGTGCGCACCGTGGCGGAGATCGTGGCGGACCTGGAGCGCACCTACGGTCTCACCGGGCTGTCGGGGGACGTCATCGCCTTCGTGGCGCTGGCCTTGGACAAGCGCTGGCTGGAGTTGCGCGCATGAGCGTCACACCGCCCGTCGGCCATGGGCTCGGCGCCCCGAACGCCGCGGTGGGCGCGACGCCCGCGTCGCGCGGCGTCGGGCCGCCGCGGGAGAAGACCGCGCACGGCATTGGCCCGCCGCTCTGGCTGCTGCTCGAGCTGACTTACCGGTGCCCGCTGCATTGCGTGTACTGCTACAACCCGACGAACTTCGCCCATACCGGCCCGGAGCTGCCCACCGCCGACTGGATCCGCGTGCTGCGTGAGGCGCGCGCGCTCGGCGCGGTGCAGCTCGGGCTCTCGGGTGGGGAGCCGCTGGTGCGCGAGGACCTCGAGCCGCTCGTCGCCGAAGCGCACGCGCTCGGCTTCTACATCAATCTCATCACCTCGGGGGTTGGCATGAGCGAAGCGCGCATGCGCACGCTCAAGTCGGCCGGGCTCGATCACATCCAACTGTCATTCCAGGATAGCACGCGCGAGCTGAACGATTTCCTGAGCAGCACCCGCACCTTCGAGCTGAAGTCGCGCGTGGCGGCACTCATCCGCCAGCACGGCTATCCGATGGTGCTCAACGTGGTCCTGCACCGGCTCAACATCGATCACGTGGGCGAGATCCTCGAGCTGGCCGAAGCCATGGGCGCCGAGTACGTCGAGCTCGCCAACACCCAGTACTACGGCTGGGCGTGGCTCAATCGTGAGCACCTGCTGCCGAGCCGCGCGCAGCTCGAGCGCGCCGAGGGCGTCACGCAGCGTTTCCGTGAGCGCCTCGGCAACCGCATGCAGATCTATTTCGTGGTGCCGGACTACTTCGAGACCCGGCCCAAGGCCTGCATGAGCGGCCTGGGCTCGGTGTTTCTCGCGGTCGCGCCGGACGGCACGGCGATGCCGTGTCACGCGGCGCGGATGCTCCCGGGGCTCGATCTGCCGAATGTGCGCGACTCGGACATCCGCACCATCTGGTACGACTCGCCGGCCTTCAACCGCTTTCGCGGCGAAGCCTGGATGAAAGAGCCCTGTCGCAGCTGTCCGGAGAGGGGCCGCGACTTCGGCGGTTGTCGCTGCCAGGCGTATCTGCTGACCGGCGATCCCGACAACGCCGACCCGGTGTGTGATCTGTCGCCGCATCATGCTCTCGTGACCGCCGCCGTGGCGCGCGCCGAGCAGGCAGGCTCCGCGGCGCCGGCCGCCGCGCGGGAGCGGCCGCTGGTGTTTCGGGATCATCGCGTCTCGATCGCCGTGGTCACCGGTGACCCCGCCCGGGGCGGCGCTCCGGCGCGGCGCGCCTGAGGGAGCCTCCGGCGATGGCGGTGCAGCGCGTGCTGAAGATGGGAGAGCGGCTGCTGCGGCAGGTGGCGAGTCCTGTGACGAGCTTTGACGCCGGGCTCGCCGCCCTGGTGGGTGACATGGACGACACCATGCGGGCGCTGAGCGGCGCCGGCATCGCCGCTCCGCAGATCGGGGTGAGCGCGCGCGTGGTCATCTTCGAGCTCAAGGACAACCCGCGCTACCCGCACCTCGCCCCGGTTCCTTACACCGTGCTCGTGAACCCGGTGATCACGCCGCTCGGCGAGGAGCAGGAGGAGGGTTGGGAAGGGTGCCTGTCGGTGCCCGGGATGCGGGGCCTCGTGCCGCGGTTCCGCCGCCTGCGCTATCGGGGATTCGATGCGCAGCGAGCGCCGATCGACCGGACCGTGGAGGGTTTTCACGCCCGCGTCGTGCAGCATGAGGTCGATCACCTCGACGGCATCCTCTTTCCGCAACGGGTGCGGGATCTGCGCAACTTCGGGTTCGAAGATGCGCTCATAGATCAGCTGACGCCGATGCCCGACTGACGGGGCTTTCAGGAGACTGCCCATGAGCCACCGCGCGACCGGACCTTTCGAGGTGAAGGTCATATCCCAGAAACCCGACACCCAGATCGCCCGCGCGGCGAATCTCGGCCGCCTCACCATCGACAAGCGCTTTCACGGCGAGCTCGAGGCGATCAGCAAAGGCGAGATGCTCGCCACCCACACCGAGGTGCAGGGCTCCGCCGCCTACGTCGCCCTCGAGCGCGTCACGGGGACGCTCAAGGGGCGCACCGGCAGCTTCGTGCTGCAGCACAGCGCGACCATGATCCGAGGCAAGCCCGCCGCCTCCGTCACGGTGGTGCCGGACTCGGGCACCGGCCAGCTCAAGGGCATCTCGGGCAAGATGAATCTCACGATCGCGCCGGACGGCGCGCATTCCTACGAGTTCGACTACCTCGTCGAGCCGGAGGAGTGATCCGCGCCAGTCGCGCTCAGCGCGGCGGCCCGCTCTCGCCGGGTGCGGCCGGGGCGCTGCGCAGGTCGCGTTCCATGCGGATGGCCGACTCGACACCCTGGTAATACCCGGGAACGCTTCCGAGCTCGCGGTAACCGAGCGAGGCGTAGAAGGCGCGCGCGGCAAGGTTGCCGGCACGCAGCTCGAGTCCGATGGTGAACGTCCCGGCCGTGAGCGCGGTCCCCTCGAGCCAGTTCATCAGCCGCCGGGCGATACCGCGACGGCGATGGCTCGGCGCGACCGCGAGCAGGTTGAGGTGGGCGCTGTCGTCGCCGTAGCGCATGATGGCGAAGCCCGCGATGGCGGTCCCGGCGCGGGCCGCGAGCACCACGCTGTCGGGATGGCGGATGTGCCACGCGATGCGCGCCGCGTCCCAGGACGCCCTGAGTCCGCTCTCCACCTGCTCGCGCGCCATCACGGCAAGGAGCCCCGCCTCCGGGGTGCGGGCCGGCTCGAGACGGTACGCGAAGACGGGACCGGGCATCGGCGGCTCTCCGAGTGCAGATCCAAGCGCTCAGGCGAGCGTGTGGAACACGTGCTGCACGTCGTCGTCCTGCTCCAGGCGGTCGATCAGGGTCAGAACCTCCGTCGCCTTGGTTTCGGGAAGCTCGGTCGGCACGGTGCAGATGTATTCGTGCTCGGCCGAGAGGGGCGTGAGGCCCCGCGCCTCGAGCGCTTCCTGCAGGCGTCCGAAATCGGCGAAGGCGCAGCGGATCACGAGCTGCGGCTCGCCCTTCTCGCCGGTGCTCTCGCCCATCTCGTCCAGGCCATGGTCGATGAGGTAGAGCTCCAGATCGTCCTGGTCGATCCCCGCCGGGCTCAGCCGGAAGACGCCCATCTTGCGGAAGAGGAAGCTCACCGATCCGTTCGTGGCGAGATTGCCACCGCCCTTGGTGACGATGTTGCGCACCGCCGCGACCGTGCGGGTGGGGTTATCGGTCGCGGTCTCGACCAGCAGCGCCACGCCGTGCGGCGCATAAGCCTCGTAGAGCACTTCGCTGTAGCTGGTGGCGTCGCGCCCGGCCGCCCGCTTGATCGCCGCCTCGATCTTGTCCTTCGGCATGTTGACGGCGCGCGCGTTCTGGATGGTCCGCCGCAGCGTCGGATTCGACGCCGGGTCGGCGCCGCCGGCCTTCACCGTCATGGTGAGGTCCTTGGCGATGCGCGCGAACTGCTTCGCCATGCGGTTCCAGCGCGCGAACATCGTGGCCTTGCGGACTTCGAAGATGCGTCCCATGCCCGCATGGTGCACGAACGCTGGCGCGCGTGCCAAGGCACCCCGGGGGATCAAATCGGTGGGCTTGCTGAAGCGGCCACGGTCGCACGCAATCTTTTCGCCGGCAAAAGTCACGCCTTTTGCCGGCGTGCGGTCACTGACGAGGGGTGGGCCTGCCGATGCGGGCGCAGCCCGCGTCGGCCAATTGACTAGGCGAGTTGCGCCTGCAGGACGCGCATGCGCCGCAGCTGCCGGCTCAGGCGGCGCTCGATCTCGCGCAATCGGGCCTGAAGCTGCAGCTGCTCCCAGTGCTCGCTCACGGCGCGCTTCTTCTCGCCGAGCCATTGATCCTTGACGCGGGACCAGTCCGCGAGCGCTGCGAGGAAGCTCTCGTACTCGTGCGCCACGCGCGCGCGCAGCTGCTCGAGGTGCGAGCGTCCGGCATGGCGGTTGCTCGCGAGGCGCTCGCGGGCGCGCGTGAACTGCATGGCGAGCAGGGCGCGCTGGATCTGGAAGACCGGCGTGCGCTTGAGACGGCGCGTGAGGCCCATCACCTGCAGCCCGGCGATGAGCCACTTGGTCGGATCCCACTGCCACCAGCGCACGCCGTTGCGGTAGTCGTGCGCGAAGATGTGGTGGAAGTTGTGATAGCCCTCGCCGTAGGTGACGACCGCGATGACCGGGTTGTCGCGCGCGGTGTTCTCGTCGGTGTACGGCCGGCTGCCCCACATGTGGGCGAGCGAGTTGATGAAGAAGGTGATGTGATGGCTCCACACGAGGCGCAGCACGCCCGCGAGGATCAGCATGCCCCAAACGTCGTGAGAGAGAATCCCGAGCAGGAGCGGCAGGCCGATGTTGAGGGCGACCGCGAGCGGCACGTAGTAGCGGTGCTGGAAGGCCAGCATGGGATCGCGCTTGAGGTCCGGGATGTTGGAGAAGTCGGGCCTGCCGCTCGCGTACTCGCGTAGCATCCAGCCGATGTGCGAGAACCAGAAGCCGCGCCGCGCCGAGTACGGGTCGCGATCCACGTCGTCGACGTGCAGGTGATGGGTGCGGTGACCGCTGCACCAGGCGAACACGCTGTTCTGCAGTGCCATGGTGCCGAAGAAGAGATACAGCAGCCGCAGGCTCCAGTGCGCGTCGTAGGTGCGATGCGCCCACAGCCGGTGGTAGCCGGCCGTGACCGCCATGCCGTTCGCGCCGGCGAGCAGCACGCATGCGGCCCAGGCCGCGGGCGAAAAGCCGTGCGTCAGCCCATACCAGGGGACCAGGATGAGCGCGCCGGCGAAGCTCAGCGCGAACATCAGCACGTTGGCCCAGATCAGGGGGGGCGGACTCTCCGCTGCCGCGGGCGCGGCGAGGGTCTGCTCGTTGCGAGGGGTGTCGGGCATGCGTTGCCAGAGGGTGTAGAGGGGGTGGGGTAACTTAACACGCCCGCGCGGGCGGGGTGGGACTGAAGTCGATTCCATGACCTGGTTCTCGCTGCCAGGGCGCGGGGGGCGGCTGGGCCTAGGTACAGCTACGTATGAACCTAGGGCTCGATCAGGCGGTGGCGGATCGCGATCAGCGTGAGCTCGGCCTGGTTTGACGCGCCGAGTTTCTGCTTGACGTTGTAGAGATGCGTCCCGACCGTGGATGCCGACAACTTCAGCGCCTCGGCGATTCCGTGCACGGTGTGGCCGGCGGCGAGGCGCAGGAACACCTCGAACTCCCGCTCCGAGAGACTCGCTACCCCGGACTTTTCTCCGCCGTCGACCTCCTGCAGTGCGAGCCGGTGCGCAAGGCTGACGTCGAGGTAGCGCTGGCCTGCAGCGACTGTCGTGATCGCCTCGATCAGCGCTTCCGGGGCGCAGCGCTTCGACAGGAATCCGCGCGCCCCCTCGCGCAGCGCGCGGCGCGCGTGCTCGGCGTCTTCGTGCGCCGAGAGCGCCAGCACGCGGGCCTGGGGATTGTGCGCGCGGATGCGCCGCAGCGCCTCGAGTCCCCCCATGCCCGGCATGGCCAGATCCATGACCACCACGTCGGGCGTCAGCTCCAGATAGCGCTCGCAGGCGCTTTCTCCGGAGTCGGCCTCGCCGACGACCTTGGTCGCGGAGTGCGAGTGCAGCAGCAGGCGAAAGCCGGTGCGCACCAGGGCGTGGTCGTCGACCAGCAGTACGCGGATCATGCGTGCACCAGCGGAATCTCGGCCATCAGACTGACTCCGTGCGGCTCATGGTTGGCTACCCGGAGTCTCCCTCCCAGGTGTTCGACCCGCTCGGCGAGACCGCGCAGGCCGAAGTGACCGGGGCGACGCCACTCCACAGGCAGCCCCACTCCGTCGTCGGTGACCGAGACGACCATGCGCTGGCCGTTGGCTCTCAGGTCAATGCTCACGCGCTCCGCCTGGGCGTGACGCAGTACGTTCACCAGTCCCTCCTGCACGACGCGGTAGGCCGCGAGCGTGGCGCTCCCGCCGAGATCCGCGGGCAGTTGGTGCTGCAGCGAGAGCACGGGGACGGGATGGCGGCGCTGCCACTCGTGCACCAGGCTCTCGAGACTCTCCGCCAGGCCGAGGGTATCGAGCGACGGGGGCGCGAGCCGCGGGATGAGGCCGTGCATCGCATCATAGAGCCGCCCGGCTTCCTCGCAGATCAGCCGAGCGGGCTCGCTGGCCGCGGCCGCGGCGCTCTGTGTGTGTATCGCCATCGCGAGGCTCCGGATGGCGGTCACCGACTGCGCGAACTCGTCGTGCAGCTCGTGCGAGATCAGGCGGCGCTCCTCCTCCACGCTCTGCTCGATGAGCAGCGCCAGCTCGCGGCGCTCCTCGAGCCGCGTGCGCGCATCGCGTGCCTCGCGCTCCGCCTGCACCTTGTCCTCCACCGCCTGCGCCATGCGGTTGAATGCGGTGCCGATCGCGCCCGCCTCGGCGCCGGGCAGCGGCGGGAGTCGATACGCGAGCTCGCCGCCCTCGAGTCGCTCGAGGCCGTCCACGATCACCGGAAACGGCGCCAGCGCCCGGTCGACCAGCCAGAACGCGAGCCCCCCGATCAGGAGCAGCATGATCACGGCCACGGCCACCAGCCGCGTGAGATCGTCCCAGGCGTCGAGTATGGCGCGCGAGGGCTGCGCCTCGATGATGAGCTCGGCATCCCCGATTCCGAACACCTGCCGCGCGGGCGCCGGCGCCAGGAGCCGTGCAAACCACGCCGGCGCCTCGCGGCCGGCCTTGTAGACGGGCGGCGGAGCGCGGTACAGCACCTCGCCGGAGGCAGTGCGCAGCGTAAGGTCGTTGGCCCGTACGTGGCCCAGCTTCTGCAACTGCTCCCGGACCGCTGCGAGCCCGTCGGCGCTTGAATCGGTGAGTGCCAGGCTCCCGAGCAGGTGTGCTGCGACGCGGTTCGCGGCCTCAATCTCCTCCCTGATCGATGAGCGCATGTCGTGCAGCTCGTCGACGATCAGCACCCCCACAGACACGGCGGTGAGGCCGATCAGTACCAGGTTGAGGCGGGTCCGTAGTTTCATCGGCGGGTCGGGTCAGGCGCGGTGGACCGTAGGGCGGCTTGCGCCGGGCCTCAAGAAAATCATGAGGCCACTTTCATGATGTTCCGCTTTCGGTGCAGCGAACTGCGGGACAGCATACACCGGTGCCGGCAGCCGCCGGCTGGCCGACGAACCAGGAAGCAAAACTATGCGCTGGGAAACTCCGAAAGCGATTGATTTCCGGTTTGGCATGGAAATCACGATGTACATCGCCAATCGCTAGAAGCTGATCGGGCCGGGAGCCCGGCGGCGGGCTCCCCGGATCCGCAAGTCCGCACAAGCCGTACCCGAATCTCAAACGTCCCTCGTCCGAAGCGCCGCTGCCCCAGCGGCGAGAAGCGGCGTGTCCAATCTGACACGGCTGAGCCAGCTCTGTCATAGGTGCGCCGCGCGGCAGCGCCGGCGAGACCGCACCGCCCGATCCGATTCATAATGTGACGTGAACGAGCGCGCCGAGCCGGAGCCGGGTCGGCTTCCGCCGTGGCGTGCAGCCGGTTGCGTGGGGCAGCGATGAAGCTCGAAACCCTCAGCGAGCATCAGTCTTTCGGCGGGTTGCAGGGTTTCTACCGCCACCAATCGGCCGTCATTGGCCTGCCGATGCAATTCTCCGTCTATCAGCCGCCCCAGGCGCGGCAGCGACAGGTGCCGGTCCTCTTCTATCTCGCAGGCCTCACCTGCACCGAAGAGACCTTCGCCATCAAGGCCGGCGCGCAGCGCGTCGCCGCGCAGCTCGGAGTCATGCTGGTGACTTGCGACACCAGCCCGCGTCGCACCGGTATTCCCGGTGAGGCCGACGACTGGGAATTCGGGACCGGCGCGGGGTTTTACCTCAATGCAAGCCAAGCGCCCTGGTCGCAGTATTTCCGCATGTACGACTACGTGCTGGAGGAGCTGCGCGAGACGGTGCTGACGCAGTTTCCCGGCATCGCGCGACGCCTGGGGATTTTCGGTCATTCCATGGGAGGCCACGGTGCGCTGGTACTGGCGCTGAGGAATCCCGAGGTCTACAGATCGGTGTCGGCATTTGCGCCGATCTGTTCGCCGACGCGCTGCCCGTGGGGACAGAAGGCGCTGCCACGCTACCTCGGCAACGACCCCCCCGCCTGGGCGAGCTACGATGCCGTGGAGCTCCTCGCTTCACGCGGTTCGCAAGTTTTCCCGGAAATCCTCGTCGATCAGGGAATGGCCGACAAATTTCTGCCGCAAGGGCAGCTGTTGCCGGAGCTGCTGGAGCGAGCGTGCGCCGCGGCCGGGCAACCGCTACGGCTGCGGCGGCAGGTAGGCTACGGTCACGACTACTATTTCATCGCGACGTTTGTCGAAGATCACCTGCGCTTTCACATGGACGCATTGGCAGCAGTCGCGACCTAGTGATGACTCCGAACACACGGCGCGGGCTCCCCGCAGCCGCCGCGTGTGCGCTGCTCGCTGCCTGCATGCACATGCCACCGGCTGCTCCGCTCGAACCCGCGGCTACACTCGCCCGCTTCAACGCGCGCACGCTCCCGGGCCTCTCCGGTGGGCTGCCCGCGGCCTCGGCCGGCTGGGATCGCTCGCAATGGCTCAGCGCCGCGCTGCAGCTCAATCCGCAACTCGGCGAGCAGCGCGCCGCAGTGTTGGCGGCGGCGGCGGCCGAACGCAGCGCCGCGGAGCATCCCAATCCGGGCGTGGAGCTGTTTGCGGAGTATCTGACCGCCTCTGCCCAGAGCACGGCGTGGCTCTATGGGGTGTCACTGGATTTCCTGTTACGCCGTCCCGCCGAGCGTGCGCGGGCGCGGCAGCAGGCGGCCCTGCAGGCCGCGCTTGCGCAGTCGGAGCTGGCGGAATCGATCTGGCAGGTCCGCGCTGCGCTGCGCCAGGCGCTGCTCGATGCCGTCTCGGCGCGCGACGAGACGGCGTTGCTCGAGGCGCTGGTTGCGGAGCGCCAGGCGCTGGTCGACTCGGATAGTGCACGCGTGCAGCTCGGCGATCTCGCGCGTACGCAGATGCTGGCCGATGAGCTGGAGCTGGCACGCGCACGACAGCGCCGGCAACAGTCGAGGACGCGCGCCGCAGACGCCGTCGTGCGCCTGGCCGCTGCCGTGGGGGTGCCGAGCACGGCACTCGCTTCGGCGTCCGTGCGCTGGGACGACTGGGCCGCGATCGGCGCCCTCCAGAGCGCCAGCTCGGAGCGCTGGCGGACGGAGGCTCTGATCGGGCGGCCCCAGATCACGCACGCGCTGCGTGAATACGACCTGTCGCAGCTCAGCCTGCAGCGTGAAGTCGCCAGGCGCTGGCCGCAGCTTCACATCACCCCGGCCTATGCCTGGGGCGGCGATGGGATACGCGAAGACGCCCGGGGCGCCCTCGACACCGAGAGCGCGCTCGGGGTGTCGTTCGAGTTGCCGCTGTTCAATCGACACCAGGGTCCGATCGCCGAGGCCCTCGCGCGGCGCACGGCGGCGGGCGAGCATCTCAAGGCGGTCCAGGCTCGGATTTTCGAACAGATCGATCGCGCCGAGCGGGCGTGGCCGGAGGCGCGCGAGGCGTGGCAGGAGACCGGAGAGCTCGCGGCTCTCGCCGAACGACGCAGCCAGGCCGAAGAGCGCGCGCTGCGCGAAGGTGCCAGCGACCGCGCCGGTGTGCTGGCATCACGGATCGCGGCGACCGAGGCGCGGCTGGGGGTACTGGCGGCTGCCTACACCGCCGAGGTCGCATACGGGGCGCTCGAGGACGCCTATCACCGGCCACTCGAGGGGGATGAGGCGCAATGACGACGAGGGCGTTGGCTGCGTGGCTCGTGCTGTCGGCCGGCGGGTGGCCCGGTCCGCTGCTGGCGGGGGCGGACGCGGACGACTACGCCGAGCCGCTGCGGCGGGCGCCGGCGCAGCTTTCGCTGACATCCTCGCAGGAGCAGGCCGTGGGCATTCGCGTCGAGCAGCCGCTGGCGCTCCGCAGTGCGCCCCAGATCGAGGCGTACGGCACGGTGCTGGATCCGGTTGCGCTGGCGAACGACATGGGGCGCGTGGAGACGACGCGCGTCGCCGCGGCCGCGGCGCAGGCGGAGGCGACGCGACTCGAGCATCTCTATCGAGACGATGCTCAGGTATCCCTGAAGGCTTCGCAGGCGGCGCAGGCGCAAGCGGCGGAAGCCTCCGCGCAGGCGCGGGCCGCGGCACTCGGCTTCAGCCTGCAGTGGGGACCGCTGGCGAGCTGGAGCGCCGGCCAGCGGCGCGCGCTGCTCGAGGCGCTCACCCACGGCCGGCAGCTGTTGGTGCGCGCCGATGTTCCCGCGCACCCCCTCGGCAGCACCGTCGACCGCCACGCCGTGGTGGTGATCGACGGCGTGAATGTCAGCGCGCGGGTTCTCGGGCCGCTGCCGCGCACCGATGGGCCCGCGCAGACGGCCGGCTGGCTGCTGCAGCTCGAGCGCACTCCGGGCGCGCTCGGGCCCGGCGCCCGCATCGAGGTGCGGCTGCAGGCCGCCGCGACGTCGGGGCTGCTGGTGCCGGCCGAGGCACTGGTCTATGCGGAAAAGGGCTCCTACGTCTATCGCCGTCACCGCACGAGTAGCGCCGCCGGCTTTCACTATGAGGCGGTGCCGGTGCGGCCGCTGTCGCGGGTGGGGAGTGCGTGGCTGGTCGAGGGACTCGCGCCCGACGATCAGGTCGTAGTGCAGGGCGCCGGTGTGCTGTGGTCGCTGCAGGGCGTCGGCAGCTTCTCCGCCGCGGAAGAGGAACACGACTGATGCACCCCGGAAAATCAAGCATCACACGCTGTGCGAGCGATAGCCGTACAGCAGGACGCTTGATTTCCCGGGGACCCCGCTAGCGGCCATGCTCGCCACGATTGTCCGCTGCTCGCTGGCCGCTCCAAGGATCGTGACGGCCCTGTCGCTGCTCGTCGCGCTGCTCGGTACGGGCGCGCTGCTCGGCGCCCGACTCGACGTGTTCCCCGACTTCGCGCCGCCTCACGTACTCGTGCAGGTGGAGGCGCCGGGCCTGGATGCCACGCAGGTGGAGTCGCTCGTGACCCGACCGCTCGAGGATGTGCTCGGCGGCGCGGAGAACGTCGAGGCGGTTCGCTCGACCTCGAGCCAGGGTCTGGCGGCGATTCAGGTGGTCTTCGGTCGCGGCAGCGATCCCTACCTGCAGCGGCAGGTCATCAGCGAGCGCCTCGGCGGCGGGAGCGCGCTGCTGCCGCCGGGCATCGGGCCGCCGCAGCTCTCGCCGCTGAGCTCCTCGATGGAGTATCTGCTGCACTTCGGCTTCACGAGCGACCGGCTGTCGCCGCTCGAGCTGCACGACCTGGTCCGCTGGACGCTGAAGCCGCAGATCCTGGCGGTGCCCGGCGTGGCGCAGGCGCAGATCTTCGGCGGCGAGTCGCGCGAGCGGCAGCTGTGGGTCGACCCGGTCAAGCTGAACGCCGCCGGAGTGACGCTCGAGGAACTGAGCGAGGCGGCGCGCCGCGCCACGCTCATTAGCGGCGGCGGCTATCTCGAGACCGCGGTGCAGCGCCTGGTGCTGCGGGCACAGGCCCCCGCGGAGTCACTCGGCGCGCTCGGCCAGGCGGTCGTGGCCACCCCTGCCGGCGTTCCCGTGCGCATAGGCGACATCGCGCAGGTACGCGACGGCGCCGCACCGCGCTTTGGCGACGCCATGATCGGCGGCCACCCCGGCATTCTGGTGGAAACCTCGACCCAATATGGCGCCAACACGCTCGAGGTCACGCGCGAGCTCGAGCATCGATTGGAGATTCTCGCCACGCAACTCGCCCCGCGCGGCGTACGCTACCATCCGGCGCTGCTGCGGCCGGCGAGCTTCATCGAAAGCGCCATCGCCAAGCTGCGCAATTCGCTCCTGGTCGGTGCGGCGCTCGTGGTGGTGCTGTTGCTGCTGACGCTGCGCGACTGGCGCGGCGCGCTCATATCCTTCGGCGCAATCCCGGTCTCGCTGCTCGCTACGATCTGGATCCTGGGGCTGGGCGGGCTGTCGCTCAACACCATGAGCCTCGGCGGCCTGGTGGTGGCGCTCGGAGTGGTGGTCGACGACGCGGTCATCGACGTGGAGAACATCACGCGCCGCCGCCGCGCGGCCGGCGCGAGCGCCGACATGCGCTCGCTCCTGCTCGAGGCTTCGCTCGAAGTCCGCCGTCCGGTGTTTTACGCCACCGCGGCGGTGGCGGTGGCGTTCCTCCCGATCCTGATGCTGTCGGGTCTGCAGGGGGCATTCTTCCGGCCGCTGGCCACCGCGTTTCTGCTGGCGGTGGGGCTGTCGCTGCTGGTGGCCATGAGCGCCACCCCGGCTCTGTGCGCCCTGCTGATGCAGCGTCACCAGCCACGCGCCGAGCCCGCCTGGCTGGGAAGCTGCAAGCGCTGGCAGCGCAGCGCCATCACGGCGCTCGAGCCTCGCGCGGCGCCGGTACTGATCGGGGTGCTGTTGAGCGGGGTTGCCGGACTCGCGCTGCTGCCCGTCCTCGGCGCCCGGCTGTTGCCGGATTTCCGCGAGAACTACCTGATCGCGCATGCCTCGCTCCGCCCCGGCATCTCGCTGCTCGAGACTTCGCGCGTCGGGGAACGGATCGCCGCACGCCTGGCCGCGATTCCCGGCGTCAAGAGCGTGGCGGAGCAGATCGGGCGCGCGGAGAACGGCCAGGATCCGGATGCGCCGAACAAGAGCGAGTTCGAGATTCAACTCGAGCCGTCGGGCCGCGCCACGACCGGGCAGCTCGAGGCCAGGGTGCGAGAGGTCTTCGAGCAGTTCCCCAATCAGCTGGTCGAGATCTATTCGGTGCTCGCGGAGCGCATCGGCGAGACGCTGTCCGGGAATGTGGCTCCGTTTTCTGTCAGCGTCTTCGGACCCGATCTGGACGTCGACGACGAGGTGGCCGGCGAGATTGCCGCGCTGCTGCGCAAGTTGCCGCAGAGTGGCACGGTGCGTCTGCAGGTGCCGCCGCGTCAGCCCGAGCTCGAGATGCAACTGCTTCCGGAGCGACTCAGCCTCTACGGACTGCAGGCCGCGGAGGTGCTCGGCGCCCTGAACGCCGCCTACCACGGCACGGCTGTGGCACACCTCAATCAGTCCGACCGCAGCGTGCCGGTGGTCGTGCGCCTCGCCGCAGCCGGCGCGACGCCGGATGAGATCCGCAATCTCCGCCTGCGCGGGCGCGACGGCGCGCTGGTCCCGTTGTCGTCCGTGGCGACGCTCGACGTGGTATCGGCTCGCAGTCTGATAGCGCACGAGGACGGATTGCGGCGTCAGGTGGTGATCGCCACGCCCACCGGGGCCGATCAGGCGGGCTTCGCGCGGCGCGCCCGGGAGCAGATCGCCGCTCACGTGAAGCTCGCACCGGGCGTGTATCTGCGCTACGGGGGCACCGCGCCCGCACAGGCTGCCGCCGCGCGCGAGCTCCTGTGGCATGCGGGGGCGGCATTGGTGCTCATCGTGCTGCTGCTCGCACTGGCGTTCGGTCGCAGCCGCCACGTGTTGTTGGTGCTGGCGGCGCTCCCGAGCACGCTGATCGGCGGGGTGCTGGCGGTGGCACTGACCGGCGCCACGCTGTCACTGGGCGCGATGGTGGGATTTGTCGCCCTGTTCGGTATCGCCGCACGCAACACGATCCTGCTGATCTCGCATTACGAGCACCTGATTACGATCGAGGGCCAGCCCTGGAGCCTTCAGACCGCATTGCGGGGCGCCGAAGAGCGCCTCACCCCGGTGCTGCTGACGGCGTTGCTCACCGCGCTCGCATTGTTGCCGGTGGCCCTGCAGTCACATCAGCCCGGACACGAAATCGAAGGTCCCATGGCGATCGTGATTCTCGGCGGTCTCGTTTCCTCGACCCT
>WNGP01006798.1_pt1 | contig 22571 bp, 19 predicted proteins | sample 5407671 | NCBI WGS metagenome assembly WNGP01 (sample SAMN13153381, study PRJNA577476) | soil metagenome | isolation source: 40 cm soil or saprolite under Garry oak tree replicate 2 | place: USA:California | collected 2016-06-15
TCGTGACCTCGGGGGGGGAGGCAGCGGGGGCAGGGGGGCGAGCGCCGCCCGCAGCCGAAGAGGCACGCGGCTGCGGGGCGGCCGTGGCAGCCGAGCTCTCGGTCGCCGTGCCCCCCCCCTCCTCTTGCGGGACGTCCACGATCCGCATCAGCTCGTCCACGGTGGACTGCCCCCGCAGGACCTGGCCGATGCCGCTCTCCCACAGCCCCTTCATGCCCCCCCGCTGCGCGGCGTCAGCGATGCGGTTCGCCGTCTCGCCGGCGGCGATCGCGCGCTCCACATCGGGCGTCACCGTGAGGACTTCGAGAATCGAGAAGCGGCCGCGGTAGCCGGTCATGGCGCAGTCGGGGCACCCCGCCGCGCGATACAGCGGCGTCCCCCCCGGCAGCCACCGCCGCAGCCGCTCCGGCGGCGCCTCCATCCAGACTTCCTTGCATGTGGGGCACAGCCGGCGCATGAGACGCTGGGCGATCACTCCCCGGAGCGCGGCCGCGATCTTGTACGGCTCCACGCCGATATCGGCCAACCGCGTCACGGCGTTCGCGGCATCGTTGGTGTGCAGGGTGGACAGGACCAGGTGTCCGGTCAGCGAGGCCTGCACCGCGATCTGCGCGGTCTCCCGGTCGCGGATCTCGCCGATGAGGACGACGTTCGGGTCCTGGCGCAGGATGGAGCGCAGCGCCGAGGCGAAGGTGAGGCCCGCCTTCTCCTGCACCTGCACCTGGACGATGCCCGCCATGCGGTACTCGACGGGGTCCTCGACCGTCACGATGTTGACCCCCTCGCTCTTGATCTGATTGATGCAGGAGTAGAGGGTCGTGGTCTTGCCCGAGCCGGTCGGACCGGTGACGAGGAGGATGCCTTCGCGGAACTCGAGCAGGCGCTTGATCGCCTGCGTTTCGTCGGGCGTCAGGCCCAGGGAGTCGAGTGACTTGACGGTCGCGCGGGAGTCGAGCACGCGGACGACGACCTTCTCGCCCAGCGACGCCGGCAGGGTGGAGACCCGTAGGTCGATCGCCTGGCCGTTGACTGAGACGCGGGCGCGCCCGTCCTGGGGCCGGAGCCGGTCGGCGATGTCCAGGGAGGACATGATCTTGATGCGGGAGATGAGCGGGACGCCGGCGGCCCGCGGAATCTTCATCACCTGGCGCAGCACACCGTCGATCCGGTAGCGCACCGCGACGCCGCCCTCTTCGGGCTCGATGTGAATGTCGCTCGCCCGCGACAGGATCCCCTCGGAGATGATCAAATCGACGAGGCGGACAACCGGTCGCTGGCTCGCCTCATCCGCCGACGCGGTGAGCTCTTCGGGCGGATGGTCGGCGAGCTGGACGATGTCGGCATGCCCGTCCATCCCCTGCAATAGCTTGTCGAGCGCCTTCTCGGGGCGATACAGCTCGTCGAGCTTGTCGGCGATGCGGAGCGGGTCGAGCAGCACGGTGCGAATCTCCCGGGCGGTCGCGAAGGCCAGGGCCTTCTCGGCGTCGAGATCGAATGGGTTCGCCGTGGCCACTTCGAGATACGAGTCGGTGATGATGAGTGGCAGCACGCGGAAGCGCCGGGCCAGCTGCTCCGGAACCTGGGTCTTGATCTCGGGATTGAGGCGGGCCACATCCGCGACCTTGAGCCGGAAGCGCGTCGAGAGCGCCGCGAGGATCTGCTCGTTGGTCGCGATCTTCTCCTCGACCAGCGTCTCCCACAGGGTCTGGCGCCGCCCTGCCTTCGCGCGCAGCTCGGCGAGACGCTCCGCCGTCAGCACTCCCTCAAGGGAGTGCAACAGCCATTCGTCGGGGAACGGAGTATCGGTCATGGGTGGCCGTGTCAAAACCTAGCGGCAGCGCCCGCTCCGTGCAGGCCGGCGGCACTCACAAGATGCCCCAGAAGTCCCGCGTGAGGTCGAAAGCGCAGCGCAGCCGGCGAGATTGCGTCCCCACTCCCGCCTCGATCCGGAATACTCCGAGCCATTCGAGCGCCAGCCCGATCGTCGTGCGCGCCCCAGGCGTCGCCGCCCACGGCGTGCCGGGGACGGGGCGGTCCGCCCAGCCCGCCGCGACGAAGGGGGCGAGCACCGCGGTGCGCGGCGTGCGCGCGTAGGGACCGATGGCGATGGAGACGAACGGCACCGGCACGCGCCACTCCACGTGGACCAGGGCCATGCGCCGGCCGCCCCACGCTCGGAAGTCGTCGCCGAGCAGCGTGCCACGCCCGCCGAGCACGAAGGCACGGTGCGGGGGCAGGTCGGCGCTCGCCACACCGCCCTGCAGGCGGAGCAAGGCGCGCGTGACGCCGAGGGGAAAGAGCACGTGTCCCAGCCCCGCGACCCGCACGTAGGTCCGGCCGCCGTCCAGCCGCGCGCCCTCGAGCGCGAGCTCGGCGTGCAGATCGCGCCGCACGGCGAATCCTTCGCTGCGGCGTCGCAGGGCCAGCTCGATGAGATCGACGCCCGTCGGGGCGAGCGGCGGGTTGGGGCGGAACGCCCCCGCACTCACGGCCGGCTCGGCCCGCACCGCCAGCGAGTCCGTTCGCTCCCGCGCAACGCTCGCGCTCCATTCCCCACGCGCCCCGAGCCCGTGCCGGTACGCGACGCGGGCGCCCGTCGCGAGATAGTAGTCGCCGTAGTCGTCGCCGAACTCCTGCGCGGCGAACGAATTGAGGATCGGCGCAATGACCGGGACGTCGCCCACGTCCCGCACCGTGCGGTACAGGTCGGCCTCGAGCACGCCCCGGCCCCGGCGCGCCACGCCCGCCACGCTGCCCGTGGGCCGGCGGTCGGCGAACCCGTAACCGCCGAGGACGCGCAGCTCCCGCCCCTCGCCCCCCGCCCGTAACACCACGCCGGCCCCGAGCGCGAGGCCCTCGACTCGATTGGCGTGCACCAGATCGCTCACACCGCGCACCCCGAGGCGCCGCGCCTTGAGCCCCGACAGCGCGTGCTCGCCCGCAATCCGCTCCACGGCCGCGCGCACCGCCGCGAGATCGTTCTCCCGCACGGGCTCGGCCACGTCCTGAATCGCCGCCGCGAGCGGCTCCCGCCACGGGAAGGAGTCCCGCTCGGCCTGCGGGGCCGCGGTGATCTCGTCGCCGGCGAACCAGCTCGACGCCAGGCCGAGGTTGAACTGATAGCCGTCCACCTGCCAGCGGCCGCGAATGATGCCGCGGGCCGGCACGTCGAGCCACGTGGCGCGCCGGCGGATCTCGATCTCCTGACGATAGGGGAGCCAGAAGCGATCCTCCCACAAGGCATTGTCGAGCACGACGCTCACATCTTCGAGCTGCGGGTCGAGGTAGGCCCGGGCTGTGAAGTTGAACGCCATGCGCACGAGATCGGCGGTCGCCGCGTCGAGAAACAGGGTGCCGACGATGCGCGGCTGAGTGAAGTCCTTGGGACGCACCTGGAGCGCCACCACCCGCACGACCCGTTGCGGCAGCGCGATCGTCGTGGTGTCGCCCAGGCTGAAGTCGTACAGCGCCGCGCCGCCGGGCGCCAGGGGATGGGGGACGTCGCGCACCTCGTCGCCCTCTCCCAGACGGATGGCGCTGCCGAAGTTGTTCTGGATGATGCCGAGGTGGTCGCGGTGGTAGGCGATGTCGGTGGGCAGCTCGGCTTTGTCGCGCCATCCCACGATGACTTGCTTGCTCAGGCCTGGGGCCTTCCAGTACACTTCCAGCTCCAACTGGTCGGCCTTCACGAGGCGCGGCGGTTCGGCCAACCCTTCGCCGAATTGCCCGAGAAAAAACAGGAACCCATGGGCTGCGGCCTTGTAGTCCCGGAGGGCGGCATCGCCGGCCGCGAGGGCGCGGCGCGCGATGGCGCGCTGGACCAGCGCGAGCCCCGAATCGCTATTCCACGCCTGCGCGACCGCAGGGAGGGGGGAACCGGTGGCGACGGCGAGGACGACCCACAGGGCGAGGAGCGGCACCTGACGCATCGTCGCGTAATCTAATGACGGACCCGCGCGCCGAGTTCCTGCGCCGGGCACGGGCAGGCGGGGGTGGGATGGTGCCGGTCGCGCGCGAAGTCGTGCTCGATGCCGACACCGCCGTCGCAACGTTCACCAAGATCGCCCGGCCCCCGTTCGCCTTCCTGCTCGAGTCACTGGTCGGCGGGGAGCGCTGGGCGCGCTACACCTTCCTCGGGACCGAGCCACGCGAGGTGTGGCGCTATCGCGGGCGCCAGGTCGAGCGCTGGACGCGGGAATCGGGCTGGGCGCCGGCCGGCGAGACCGACGATCCGATCGGGCACCTCGCCGTGCACCTCCGGGCGCTGCGCGCGACGGCCGCCCCGGAACTGCCCCGCTTCACGGGCGGTGCCGTCGGCTACCTGGGCTACGACCTCGTCCGCACCATCGAGCGCCTGCCGCGGCGGCCTCCAGACACACTCGGCCTCCCCGACGCCATCATGATGATCGCGGACAGCCTGGTGATCCTCGACAACCTGTTCGGGCGCGCCATCGTCGTGGTGAACGTCGAAGTCCCCGCCGGCGCCGGGAGCGCCGAGCTGGGCCGGCTGTACGACGCCGCCGGCGCACGTCTCGACGAGCTCGTGGCGCGCCTGGGCGAGAGCCACCGGCTCACGCCCCTGGGGTTGCAGGACGGCGCCCCACCCGTGCCGACGGTGTCGCGCTACCCGCGCGCGGCCTTCGAGCGGGACGTGGCGCGCATCCTCGAGTACATCAAGGCCGGCGACACGTTTCAGACGGTGTTGTCGCGCCGCCAGGACGCTCCCGGCGCCGTGGATCCACTCCGGCTGTATCGCTACCTGCGCGCGCTGAACCCGGCGCCGTACTTGTTCTATCTGGCGCTCGACGACTTCACGTGCGTGGGCAGCTCGCCCGAAGTGCTCGTACGAGTCGAAGACGGTGAGGTCACGGTGCGGCCCATCGCCGGCACGCGCCCCCGCGGGCGCACGACGCCCGAGGATGAAGCGCTGGCGCAGGCTCTCCAAGCCGACGAGAAGGAGCGCGCCGAGCACCTGATGCTCGTGGACCTGGGCCGCAACGACGTGGGTCGCGTAGCGCAGTACGGCAGCGTGCGGGTGAGCGACTTGCTCACGATCGAGCGCTACTCCCACGTCCAGCACCTGGTCAGCGAGGTTCGAGGGAAGCTACGCGAGGGATACGACGCCCTCGACGTCTTCAAGGCATGTTTCCCCGCCGGGACGGTGACGGGCGCGCCCAAGGTGCGGGCGATGCAGATCATCGACGAGCTGGAGCCCGAGGGCCGCGGCCCGTATGCCGGCGCGGTGGGCTACGTCAGCTGGGGCGCGGTGAACCTGGACACGGCGATCGCCATCCGCGCGGCTACCGTGCTGCCGGACCGCGTCACCGTGCAGGCGGGCGCCGGCATCGTCGCCGATTCTGATCCCGCCCGCGAGTTCGCCGAGACGGAAGCCAAGGCGCAGGCGGTGCTCAAGGCGCTCGCCCTCGCCAAGGCAGGTGACTGACGTATATTCTGCGCCTGTGTTCAAGCTGCTGAGCACCACGGGCGAGCAGGCGATCGATTTGCAGCCCGGGCGCACCGTCGTCGTGGGACGCGCCGTGACGAGCGACGTCCCGATCTACGACCCGACCATCTCCCGCAGGCATGCCGAGGTCACCCTCGCCGACGGCGGCGTCCGGGTGAAGGACCTAGGCTCGTCCAACGGCACTTTCCTGAACGGCGCGCGCGTTTCGGAAGCCGTCGCCGGCGAGAACGACGTCATCACGTTCGGCAAGGTCGCGTATCGCGTGAAGGCGGTGACGGCGCCGGCGCCGCGGCCGCAGGTCGTCCCTCCGTTCGAGACGCCCAAGACGGGCGGGCCGGCCGGCGGCACCATCGTGCGGCAGCTGCCCGTGAGCCCCTCGGGGGGCGTCCCGGCGATCGTGGCGGCCGGCCCCTCCGGCGCGTCCCACCTCAAGGTCACGGCGCAGTCCCTGGAGGAGCGGCGCGAGAAGAAGCTGTCGCTGCTGCTCGAGATCTCGAAGGAATTGTCCAAGCAGCAGGAGCTCGACCGCCTGCTCGACAAGGTCGTGGATTTCACGTTCCAGATCATGAACGTGGACCGGGTGTCGATCCTCCTGCTCGAGCCCACCACCGGCGAGCTGGTGCCGCGCACCTCGAAGAGCCGCACCGGCACCGCGGGGGCGGCGAAGCACGTGCCCCAGTCGATCGCGCGTAAGGCGGTCGAAGAGCGCGTCGCCATCCTCTCGGACAACGCCGCCGCCGACGAGCGCTTCAAGGGGAAGTCGATCCTCATCCAGAGCGTCCGCAGCGCCATGTGCACGCCGCTCATGGGGACCGACCAGACGGTGCTCGGCATCCTGTACGTGGACAACCTCACGGCCACGCATTCCTTTGCCGACGAGGATCTCGAGTTCCTGATCGCCTTCGGCAGCCTCGCGGCGGTGGGGGTGGAGAACTCGCGGCGCTCCGAGCGGCTGCGGCGCGAGGCGCTGGTGCTCTCCAACTTCCAGCGCTACTTCGCGCCCAACCTCGCCTCGCAGATCGCCGAGTCGGAAGGCGCGATCCAGCTGGGCGGCACCAAGCGGCCCGTCGTCATCTTCTTTTCCGACATCCGCGGATTCACGCCGATGTCCGAGACGATGGGGCCAGACGAGATCGCCACCCTGCTGACGGAGTATTTCACGGAGATGGTGGAGATCGTGTTCGAGCACTCCGGCACACTGGACAAGTTCATGGGGGACGCGATCATGGCGTTGTGGGGCGCGCCGATCGCCCACGAGGACGACGCCGATCGGGCGATGGGCTGCGCGGTCGACCAGCTCAAGGCGCTCGAGAAGATGAACGCCAAGTGGAAGAGCGTGGGGCGGCAGCAGGTCGGCATCGGGATCGGGATCAACTTCGGTGAGGTGTTCGCGGGCAACATCGGCTCCGACCGCCGGCTCGAGTACACCGTGATCGGCGACGCCGTGAACACCGCGAGCCGCCTCTGCTCGTCGGCCGGCCCCAACGAGATCCTGATCTCCGAAGCGTTCTACCAACAGCTCAAGCGGCCGCCGAAGGTCGAGCCCCTCAATCCAGTCCAGGTGAAAGGGAAGGCGAAGAAGGTGCCGGTCTACCGCGTGAAGCGGTAGGTCATGCCGAACCGCTCGAGCAGATCGAGCGCGAGCCGCAGCGGCAACCCCATCACGCCGAAGAAATCCCCGCGGATCCAGTCGACCAGCGCCGCCCCGCGCCCCTGCACGGCGTATCCGCCGGCTTTGTCCATCGGCTCGCCGGTCGCGACGTAGGCGGCGATGGTCGGCGCGTCGAGCGGCCGGAACGTCACGTCGGTCACGTCGAGCGCGTGCTCGATGCGGTCCCCAGAAGCGACGGCGACGGCGCTGAGCACCTGGTGGGTGCGGCTCTGCAGCTTCGCCAGCATCGCGGCGGCCGCGGCAGGAGACGTCGGCTTGCCGAGCACCTCACCGCGCACGACGACCGTCGTGTCGGCACCGAGCACCAGCTCCCCCGGCTCGCGGGCCGCGATCTGGGCGGCCTTGGCCCGCGCCAGCCGGACGACGTAGCCCTCGGGGACCTCGCCGGTACCGCACGTCTCGTCCAAGTCCGGGACCACGACGCGAAACGGAAGCCCGAGCATCTCGAGCAGCTGGCGCCGCCGGGGGCTGCCACTCGCGAGGATGAGGCTCATCGCTCCAGGATCAGCGTGACGGGGCCGTCGTTCACGAGCTCCACGTCCATCGTCGTCGCTCCGAACTCTCCGGTTTCGACACGGATGCCGCCGCTCCGCTCCTTGAGGAGGGCCACGAACCGCTCGTACAGCCCACCCGCCACGGCGGGCGGCGCCGCGGCGGTGAAGCTTGGACGCCGGCCCTTATGGGCGTCGCCATACAGGGTGAACTGAGAGACCACGAGCACTGCGCCGTTCACCTCGTCGAGATCGAGGTTCATCTTCCCCTGCGCGTCGCCGAACAAGCGGAGGCCGAGGATCTTTTCCGCCATCCAGTCAAGCGTCTGCTCCGTGTCGGTGGGGGCGAAGCCGACGAGGGCCACGAACCCCACCCCGATTTGCCCGGTCACGCTCCCTGCCACGCGCACCTCGGCGCGCGAGACGCGCTGGAGGACCACCCTCATTCCACGGTGACCGACTTCGCCAGGTTTCTCGGCTGATCCACATTACACCCCCGCCGCACGGCGATGTAATACGCCAAGAGCTGCAGCGGCAGGACCGTGAGAATCGGCGTCAGCAGGTCGACCGTCTCGGGCACCTCGATCCGCTGGTCGGCGAGCTTCGCGAGACCGGTGTCGCCTTCGGTGACGACGGCGATGACGCGACCGCCGCGCGCCTTCACTTCCTCTACGTTGCTCACGATCTTCTGGTACACCGCGTCCTTGGGAGCCACGAACACCACCGGCATCAGATCATCGATCAGCGCGATCGGCCCGTGCTTCATCTCCGCCGCGGGATAGCCCTCCGCGTGGATGTAAGAAATCTCCTTGAGCTTGAGCGCGCCCTCGAGCGCGACGGGGAAGTTGTAGCCGCGGCCCAGGTAGAGCACGTTCGCCGCCCGCAGCAGTCGCTCGGCGATGCGCTCGACGTCCGAGGCCCGCTCGAGCACCCGGTGTACGAGCTCCGGCAGGCGGGCGAGGGCACGCACCACCTCCCGGCCCTGCAGGATCGACAGTGCGCGCAGCCTGCCGAGCTTGAGGGTGAGCAACGCGAGGGCCGCGATCTGACTCGTGAATGCCTTCGTGCTCGCCACGCCGATCTCGGGACCGGCATGCAGGTAAATCCCGCTCGACCTGGAGCAGGGCTTCGTCGGAGAGGTTGAGGCCGCCGAGCTTGGCCGTGCCTTCCTCCTCGAGGAGGCGCCCGCGCAGCGTGTCGCGCAGGCTGTCGGGCTGCTCCATGATCTCTTTGAGCATGAAGTGGGCATGACCGCCGCGCTCGATCGTGGCCAGGTCCCACTCGAGATGGGTCACGGCCTTTTCCTTCTCGACGGCGGCGAGGTCGAGGATGTGGTACTCGTCGGGCCGGACCACGGCGACCTCGCCGTCGTCCAGGTAGACCACCGAGCGGGTGTGGGCCAGCACCGCGGAGGCGTCGGAGGCGACGAAGTTCTCGTGATTGCCGATCGCCACCAAGAGTGGCGACCCCTGCCGCGCAGCCACGATCGTGTCCGGCTCGCGCGTCGAGATCACGGCGATGCCGTAGGTCCCCTCCACCTGAGCGAGCGCCCCGGCGACGGCCTCGACCAGCGAGCGGCCCCCCCCCTTCGCGTGCAGCTCCTCGATCAGGTGCGGGAGCACCTCGGTGTCGGTTTCCGAGCGGAAGATGTGGCCCCGCTTGGTGAGCGCCACGCGCAGCGGTCCGGCGTTCTCGATGATGCCGTTGTGGGCGAGGGCGAGCGTGCCGCCGCGGCGGTGCCGGCGGGGAGCCTCGCGCCCAGCTCGTGCTCGAGCCGGTCGATCTTCCCAGCCGCCTTGTGCACCTCGAGGCGGCCGTCCGCCACGAGCGCGAGCCCCGCCGAGTCGTAGCCGCGGTACTCCAGGCGTTTCAGGCCCTCGAGCAGGAGGGGCGCCGCCTGCCGGCCGCCGGTGTAGCCTACGATGCCGCACATGCTCGTCGTCCCTCCTCCACAAGTTGCCGTGCGAGCTCAGGCGCCGGGGCCTCGGCGATCAGGCGGACGACCGGCTCCGTATTCGACGGCCGCACGTGCAGCCAGCGGTCGTCCCAGCCCAGCCGCAGTCCGTCCTGCTCATCCGGGGCCGCGTCGGGAAAGCGCTGCTTCAGCGCCGCGTACGCGCGCGCCAGCGAGAGGGGGAGGCGGCGCGGCACCTTTGCTTTGACGATCGTATAACGCGGCGCCGCGGCCACAAGTTCACTCGGTCGGCGGCCGTCCCGCGCCAGCAGCTCGAGGACCAGGGCCGCCGCCACCGGGGCATCGCGACCCACGTGCAACGGCGCGTACATCACCCCGCCGTTCCCTTCGCCGCCGATCACGGCGCCGAGCTCCACCATCTTCCGGGCAACGTGCGCCTCGCCCACGGGAGTCCGGACCACCTCCGCCCCGCACTCCCGCGCCGCGTCTGCGACGACGAGGCTGGTGGAGAGGTTGCAAACGACGGCGGTCGGGCGGTCGGGCGGTCGGGCGGTCACCGCCGGCTCGCGACCGCCCGACCGGCTGACCGGCTGACCGCCCAAGACGGCTCTCACCGCAAACGCCAGCGTGTAGTCCTCTCCGATAGGTTCGCCGTTCTCAGCCACGATCGCCAGGCGATCGACATCCGGATCGACGGCCAGGCCCACGTCCGCGCCCGCGCGGCGCACCAGCGCAGCGAGCTCCGTCAGGTTCTCGGGTGTAGGCTCGGGGGGGCGCGGGAAGTCGCCGTCCGTCTCGAGGTGGATCCCGCGGACCGTGCACCCGAGCCGTTCGAGCAGCGCCCGCATCGGCGGGCCGCCGGCGCCGCGCACGGCGTCGAGGCACACGGTGAACCTCCTGCCGCGGATCCGTTCACGGTCGAGGACCGGGAGCGCCAGGACCGCCGCGAGATGCCGCTCCATCGCGTCCGTATCCGCGGTCACCCCGCCCCTTTCCCCTTTCCCCTTTCCCCGCGTCTTGTCAGGCCTCTCCGCCAGCTCCCGCACGCGCACCCCGTCGGCGCCGTCCAGGAAGATACCATCCGGTCCGATGAACTTGAGGGCGTTCCACTCGATCGGGTTGTGGCTCGCGGTGATGGCGATGCCGCCACCGGCGCCATGGTGCAGCACGGCCAATTGGACCGTGGGCGTCGGAGCCACGCCGACGTCGCGGGCGGAGCAGCCGGCCGCTTGCAACCCGGCGATCACGGCCTGGGTGAAGCGCGGCCCCGACGTGCGGGAGTCGCGGCCTATGATGACGGACGCTCCCTTCGCGCCCTCGCGCACCCAGGTTCCGAACGCCGCCGCCCAGCGGGTGACAACGTCCGGCGTGAGGTCCTGGTCGACGATCCCCCGGACCCCCGCCACGCCGACCATCAGGGTCCCGGTCAGGAGCGCCCGGCTTCCTCCGCGCGCATCGGGAGGTGCAGCGGCCGAACCTCCGCAGTCGCCACCGGGAGCGACGCCGCGTCGGGAAAGGCGACGACAAACGCTTCCACCACCTGGGGGTCGAATTGCCGTCCCTTGCAGTCCTCGAGCTCCTGGACCGCCTGCTGCAGGGAGAGCGGGGGCCGGTACGGGCGCAGGCTGGTCATCGCGTCGAACGAGTCGGCCACCGTGACGACGCGGACTTCGAGGGGGATCGTCTCCCCGCCGATCCCGTCGGGGAACCCCTTGCCGTCGAGGCGCTCGTGGTGATGGCGCACGATCGAGAGCGCCAGCGGTGCGTCCCGCATCAACGGCTCGAGGATGCGTGCGCCGATCACCGGATGCTCCATGATGTGCCGGTACTCTGCCTCGGAGAGCTTGCCGCTTTTGTGCAGCACCGCTTCGCTCACGCCGATCTTGCCGATGTCGTGCAGCTCCGCACCGAGCGCGATGACGTCCACGACGTGCGGCGGGAGTCCCAGCCGCTGGCCGATCCCGACGGCGTACTTGGACACGCGGACGGAGTGACCCCGCAGGTACTCGTCCTTCTCTTCGAGGAAGTGGACCAGCGCCTGCAGTCGCTCGAGTGACAGCTCCTCGATGCGACGCGCCTGCGCCTGCACCCGCTCCTCCAGCTGCTCGCGGTAGCTCTTGTTTTCGAGGATGAGGCGGCGCTTGTCGAGGGCCTGCATGACGCGCGCACGCACTTCGTCGAGGTGGAACGGCTTCGCCACGTAGTCGAGCGCGCCCATCTGCAGGCAGGCCACGGCGCTCTCGACTTCGGCCACCGCGGTTACGACGATCACCGCGGTCTCGGGCCAGCGGGCCAGGATCTCCCGCAGCAAGGTCACGCCGTCCATCTGGGGCATGCGCAGGTCCGAGATGACGAGCGGCGCGGGCTGGCGCTGCAACAACTCCAGCGCCTCGGTGCCCGACCCCGCCTCGCGACAGGTGAAGCCGTCGCCCTCGAGCAGCCGCACCAGGACCCGCCGCAGGCGCGGCTCGTCGTCCACCACCACACACGACATGCTGTTGACCCCGCCCATGAGTGCTAACGTAAAGGTCGCTTGCTCGGCGCGAAAGGCGCCCTTACGTTCCCGCCATGACCGAGGTATCCGGGGACGACCTGACGCACCGCTTCGCCACGCGCGCGGTCCACGCGGGCGCCATCCCGGACCCGCTCGCCGGCGCGGTGATGACGCCGATCTACCAGACCTCCACCTACGTGCAGGAGGGGCTGGGCCGGCACAAGGGCTACGAGTACGCCCGCACCCGCAACCCAACCCGCGAGGCGCTCGAGCGCAACGTCGCGGCCCTGGAGGGGGGGCGCCATGGGTTCGCCTTCGGCTCCGGGCTCGCCGCGCTCGACGCCGCGCTCAAGCTCCTCTCGGCAGGCGATCACGTGGTGTGCGGGGAGAACGTGTACGGCGGCACGCACCGGCAGATGACTCACATCTGGGCGCGCCTTGGCCTCGGGTTCACCTTCGTCGACACGGCCGACCCGCAGCGGATCGCGGACGCGCTGACGCCCGCGAGCCGGATGGTCTTCGTCGAGACGCCCACCAACCCGCTGATGCGCCTGTGCGACCTCGCCGCGGCGGGAGACATCGCGCGACGCGCCGCGGCGCTGTTCGTCGTCGACAACACGTTTGCCACACCCTGCTTCCAGCGCCCGCTCGAGCTCGGGGCCGACATCGTACTCCATTCGACCACCAAGTACCTGAACGGTCACAGCGACATGGTCGGCGGCCTGCTCGTGGTGCAGCGCGCCGACCTGGCGGAGCGGCTGGGATTCATCCAGAACGCGAGCGGCGCCGTCCCGGGGCCGTTCGACTGCTGGCTGGCCTTGCGGGGCACGAAGACACTGGCCCTGCGCATGCGCCAGCACGACGCGAGCGGCCGGCGCATCGCGTCGTGGCTCGAGCAGCACCCTCGCGTCGAGCGCGTCTACTACCCGGGCCTGCCTTCGCACCCGCAGCACCAGCTCGCCTGCCGGCAAATGAGCGGGTTCGGCGGCATGGTCAGCCTCGAGCTGGGGACGCTGGACCGCGCCCGGCGGTTCGTCGAGCGCACCCTGGGCGGCGTGGAGAGCCTGGTGGGTCACCCCGCCTCTATGACCCACGCCAGTGTCCCGCGGGACATGCGCGAGGCGATGGGGCTGACCGACAGCCTCGTGCGCCTCTCGATCGGCGTCGAGGACACGGACGACCTGATCGCGGATCTCGAGCAGGCGCTTGAATAAGACCGGGATGCGGGATGCGAGAGGCGGGATGCGCGGAAACACCCACGGACGCGGGCCGTAAGGTAGGGGCGAGATCTCGCATCTCGCATCTCGCATCTCGCATCTCGCAAATAGGAGCTTCGCATGACCGAACCGACCTCTCTCCCGACCCCCCGTCCCCGCAAGGTCCTCACCCAGATCGCCGCGGTCTCGTGGGAGCACCCCGCCGATCGGGCGGCGCTCCAGGCGCTGCGCAGCGTTCCGGGGTTCGACGAGGTGGTGAAGAAGATCTACGGCTTCGTCGGGGAGCGCGGCGTGCGCCTCCTGTTCCAGGCCGACGCCGTGCGCGTGGGACCGACCCAGTTCCCCAGACTCAACGCGCTGTACACCGACGTGCTGACCTCACTCGACTGGGCGGACCGGCCGGAGCTGTTCGTCTCCCAGACGCCGTTCGTGAATGCCGGTGCCTTCGGCATGGACAAGCCGTTCATCGTGATCAACTCGGGCGCGGTGAAGCTGCTCGACGACGACGAGATGCGGGCGCTTCTCGGGCACGAGCTGGGACACGTGATGAGCGGCCACGCGCTCTACCGCACGATCCTCGTGCTGCTCCTCAACGTGAGCTTCGCCTCGCTTCCCTTCCTCGCCGGGATCGCCCTGCTGCCGATCCGCATCGCGTTGCTCGAATGGTACCGCAAGAGCGAGCTTTCGTCCGATCGCGCCGGCCTGGTGGCGAGCCAGGATGCGAAGGCGTCGCTGCGCGTGTTCCTCAAGATGGCGGGCGGCGGCGACATGACGCAGATGGACCTGGACACCTTCCTGGTCCAGGCGAAGGAGTACGAGGAGGGGGGCGGGGCGCTGGACCGCGTCTTCCAGATCCTCAACACCCTCGACCGGACCCACCCGTTCAACACGCTGCGCGCGGCCGAGCTGCAGCGCTGGATCGAGTCGGGGGCCTACGACCGCATCCTGCGGGGGGAGTACACGCGCCGCGGCCCGGAGGCCGAGCGCCGGCCCCTCGACCAGGACCTGGACGAGGCCCGCGAGCATTACATGAAGGAAGCCAAGGCCGTCGTGAACGACGTCGTGGACACAGCCAAGCGGGCCGCCCGGGCGTTCTCAGACACCTTCAAGAAGAAGTGAGGATCCTGGTCGTCGGCGGGGGCGGCCGCGAGCACGCGCTGTGCTGGGCGCTGCAGCGCGACACCCCCGAGGCGACCCTGTTCGCTGCACCCGGCAACCCCGGCACCGCCCTCCTCGGCACCAACCTCCCGATTCCGGCGACCGCCGTCGACGCTCTCGTCGCGGCGGCGGCGAAGCACCGCATCGACCTCGTGGTCGTCGGACCCGAGGCCCCCCTTGCCGCCGGGCTCGCCGACCACCTCCGCACGCAGGGCCGGCCGGTGTTCGGCCCCACCCAGGCGGCCGCCGAGCTCGAATGGTCGAAGGCATTCGCCAAGGACGTGATGCAGAAGGCGCGCGTGCCGACGGCGGCGAGTCGCACGTTCTCCGAATTTGCCGCTGCGCGACATTGGATCACGTCGCACGGCGCGCCCATCGTGGTCAAGGCATCCGGCCTCGCCGCGGGCAAAGGCGCGGTCGTGTGCGAAACACAAGATGCGGCGCTCGCCGCAGCTCGGGCGATGCTCGAGGAGCACACGTTTGGAGACGCGGGGACCGAGATCGTCGTCGAAGACTTTCTCGCAGGTGAAGAGCTCTCGGTCCTGGCGCTCACCGATGGGGAGCGGATCGTCATCCTCCCCCCGGCGCAGGACCACAAGCGGCTGCTCGAGGGTGACGCGGGGCCCAACACCGGGGGCATGGGCGCCTACTGCCCCGTGAGCGTCGCAACCGACTCGTTGCTGCGACGGGTGCGCCAAGAGGTGCTCGAGCCGACGCTCCGCGAGATGGCGGCGCGGGGCGCACCCTACCAGGGCGTGCTGTACGCCGGCCTTATGCTCGCGCCGGACGGGACGCCGTACGTGCTCGAGTTCAACTGCCGCTTCGGTGATCCCGAGGCCCAGACGATCCTTCCGGTCCTCCCCCGCGGCACGACGCAGCACCTCACCGCTATCGCGACCGGCGGCTGGCGGCCGGAGCACGACGCGATCCCCGCGACCGGAGCGGCCGTGACCACAGTGCTCGCCGCCCACGGCTACCCGGACCGACCCGAGGTGGGTGCGGCGATCGAGCTTCCTCGCGACCTAGGCCCCGACGTCCTGCTGTTCCACGCCGGGACGGCCCGCGATCCCGACGGCACGCTGCGCGTCGCTGGGGGCCGGGTACTCGCGGTCACGGGGCTCGCGGGCTCCGTCGCCGCCGCAGCCAGAGTCAGCGCCGCCGCAGCCGCGCGCATCTCGTTCGCCGGGAAAGCGTACCGGCGCGACATCGGGTGGCGGGAGATGGTCCGTGCCGGAACTGCCTGAAGTCGAGACGATCGTCCAGCAGCTCGCTCCGCGGCTCGAAGGCCACCGCATCCTGCGCGCCCAGCTCGCGAAAATCGACGTGCTGCGGCGCGTCTCCAAGCCCCGCCTGCTCCGCACGCTCACCGGCAACACCTTCGAGCAGGTCTCCCGGCGCGCCAAGCACGCCGTGTTTCGGCTGGGGAGCGGGCACCGCCTGGTGGTGCAGCCCCGGATGACGGGCTCGCTCGTCGCCTACGACCGGCCGCTCCGCCGCGACGAGAGCAAGTACGCGGTGCTCACCTGCCGGCTGGAGGACGGCCAGCTCTTCGTCTACCGCGACGTCCGGCGCCTGGGGACCGTGTGGCTGCTGGACGAGAAGGGCTGGCTCGCGTACACCGGCCGCCTGGGCCCCGAGCCGCTGGACGACACGTTCACCCCGTTCCTGTTCGCCGAGCGGTTGCGGGGGACCCGCGCGGCGATCAAGAAGGCGATCATGGACCAGCGCCGCGTGGTGGGGATCGGCAACATCTACGCGAACGAAGCGCTGTTCGAGGCCGGAGTCGATCCGTCGAAACGCACCGACAGGCTGTCGCTCGAGGAGTTCGCCCGTCTGCACGCGGCGGTCACGGACGTGCTCGGCCGCGCCGTCGACTCTGCGGGAACCACCGTGCGCGACTACCGCACGGGCACCGGGGAGCGCGGGCGGTTCCAGTTCGAGCTGAAGGTGTACGGCCGCGGGGGCGAGCGGTGCGTGCGGTGCGGGAAGAAGCTCGTCACGACCCACACGATCGACCTGCGGGCGACGACCTTCTGCCCGGGGTGCCAGAAATAAGGGAGGCGGCAGTTACTTGGCAATCAGCTCCAACGCCGCATCCCGCACCGCATTGAATCCCCGCGTCGACTCCGCCGCGCGCGCCTCGTTCGTCGTGTTGAACGCGGCGATCACGGCCGCCCGGGTCTTCGGATCGAAGTAGAGAAACGACCGGAACCCCGCCTGCTGCCCGGTGTGTCCGATGAACCGCGTCCCGCCGCGCGTCAACATAAAGAAGGACAGGCCCACCGAATCCCCCGGCGCCTCGCTGTCGGCCGGGCACAAGGGACGCCACATCTCAGCGAGCGATGCGCGCGCCAGCACCCCCAGGTGCACCCTGCGGCCGGCGGTGTCGGCCGCTGGCGCGTCCGTCAGGAACGCGACCCAGCGCGCCACGTCACCGAGCGGGGCGTTCCAGCCGCCGTTCGGGATCGTGATCCCGGGATCGAAGTCGCGCCCGTTCGCTACCACCGACTCGCGCCCCGCACTGTCCCAGGTCACGGTGTAGTTATTGGACCGCGCTTCCGCGAGTTGAGCCGGCGTGGCGCCGAAGTAGCTCTGGGCCATGCCGAGCGGCGTCCACAGGTTCTTGTAGACGTATGCCTGGTAGGGATCGCCCGTGATCTGCTCCAGGATGCGCGCCAGGTAGATGAACGCCGGGTTCGAGTATCCGTAGCGCGAGCCGGGCGCGAACAACAGCTCCTGGTACGGCATCATCGCCACGAGCTGCTCCCACCGGGTCGGCTCGAACGGCTCCCATGGCTTTCCCGCTTTGTAGGGCCACGTGGGATTCTGGAAACCGCCTGAGTGCGATAACAGCATGCGGATCGTGACGTCGTCCATGGAGCCGAAGGGGTCGTGCACCAGTCGCAGCTCGGGGATGTAGTGCGTCACGCGGTCGTCCAGGGTGAGCAGCTTGCGGTCCCGCAGCTGCATCACGGCGACCGCCGTCAGCGTCTTGGTGATCGACGCCCAATGGTAGATGGTCCCGGCATCCGCGCGCTGCCGGCGCTCGCGATCGGCGTACCCGAACTCGTGATGGGCGAGGACGCGTCCGTCCCGCATCACAAGCACGCTCGCCCCTACCACGCTGTCGCCCGTGGCGTAGGCATCGAAGCCGCGGACGAAGGCGGGCCAGCCCGCCGGCGCCTGAGTGCGCCGGGGGCTCATCGCCGGCACCGCCACGAGGATCGCGAGCGCATGGGTGAGCGTCACCGGCGCCGCCCCGGCCGCACCCATCGCCCCCCCCCGCCGACTTCGTGAGCCATGCGGCGGGCGGCCAGGGTGTCGGGGATGTCGATCGAGATACCGTGCCGCTCCAGAGCCGCGAGTAGCAGCGCAGCCGCCGCGCCGGAGAACGCCCGCAGATTGATGCGCAGCGCTTTGCCCTGCTTCGGTCGGATCCAGAACATGGCGAGCCCCTGCGGGGCGGCACGATTGACGACCGTCTCGAAGTAGGCCCGCTCGATCTCCTCGAATCGCAAGGAACATCGGGTGGTGAGACTGCGGTAGCGAATGCCGCGGGGACCGACTTCGAGGCGCAGGACCGCAAGACCCGCGAGCAGCACCGCAGCGACCGCCCCGGCGACCGCGAGCAGCGGCCACGCCTGCGCGCTCTCGCGCGTCACGAGGAAACCGGTGAGGACGAAGAACCCCCCGAACAGGCCGGCGGCGACGTATGCCCGCCCTTGCGCGCGAGCGACGAAGGGGGCGTCGGAAACCATGCTGCAATTCTACCCTGACCGCACGATTATCTTCCACTCCCCACTTTCCGGAAACACCGATGAACGCAGGCAGCTCGAGACGTGCTTGGATGATCACACTCGGCCTCCTCGTGGCCGGCTGCGGCCGGCAGCGCCGGGACGTGGCGACCGCACAGGCCGGGAGCCCCACTCGGAACGACGCGGCTCCGGCGACATTCCGCGCCCGCTTCGAGACCAGCGCCGGGGACTTCGTCGTCGAAGTGCATCGCGACTGGGCCCCCAACGGCGCCGACCGGTTCTACTCCCTGGTGAAGAGCGGCTACTACGACGGCGCGCGCTTCTTCCGGGTGCTGTCGGGTTTCATGGCCCAGTTCGGCATCCACCGCGACCCCCAGGTGTCCGCGGTGTGGCGCGAGCGACGCATTCCCGACGATCCCGTGCGCCAGAGCAACACGCGCGGCATGGTGAGCTTCGCGACCGCGGGCCCGAACACCCGCACGACGCAGGCGTTCATCAACTACCGGGACAACAGTATGCTCGACGGACAGGGGTTCGCGCCGTTCGGCCGAGTGGTCGAGGGCATGGAGGTCGTGGACCGGCTGTACGCGGCGTACGGCGAGGGAGCGCCGCAGGGGCGCGGCCCCGACCAGGGTCGCATTCAGGCGGAGGGGAATGCGTACTTGGAGCGCGAGTTCCCAAAGCTGGACTACGTCAAGCGGGCAACAGTCGTCACGTAGGCACCTCCCCTTCCCCTTCCTGCTCGAAGGCGAAGACGTCGTCCACCCTGGCCACTTGGGCGAACCCCAGGGTCCGCAGGGCCGCGAGCATCCGATCGGTGGGCTCCGCGCCGGCGACCTTGCGGTGAGTCTCGACGATGAGAACCCGCGCGTGGCGCGCGACGACCGGGCCTTCCCGCTCCACCAGGTCCACCTCGGCACCTTCGATGTCCACGATGAGGTTGATGCGTTGGAACGCGGTTTCGGCGAGCAGGCTCGCGAGCGTGGCCGTCGGTACGACAAGGCGCCGCCCCGTGCCGCCGATCCGGCTCGCCGCGAAGGAGTCGACCGCCAGCACGGTCTGCTCGCTCCCGTAGGCCAGCGCGACGTTGCAGGTCCGGAACCCGCACCCGTTCAGCCGCCGGTTCACCTCGAGCGTGGGGATCAGGTCGGCGTTCGCTTCGACGACCACGTGATCCGCAGGGCCAGCCAGGAGTCGGTTGATGATGCAGGAGACAATGCCGATCCCGCCGCCCAGCTCCACGACGGGAAGGTCGGTGCGGACATATCGCCGCGCCAGCGCGATCTCCCCCCGCTCGTGCAGGCCGACATCGAGTCGGCCCTTCTCGCGCGTGGTGATGAGCGTGTTGTCGACCGAGAAGTCCAAGCCCCCGATGCTCACGCGGTTACCGCCCAGCTCCACAAGGCGACCGACGAGTCGATGGCTCACGAGCATGGAGCGTCCCAGCGGGCGCACCACGCGACGGGCCAGTCCTAGGGTGATGGACAACAGGCCGCTAGCCGGGGCCGCACGCCCTCGGAGCATCGGCGTCGAACAGGGTGAGGACGGCAACGGCGTGAGACGCCGCGTCCAGCTCCACCAGGCGCGTAACAACCCTATAGGTGCAGGGCGCCAGCCGGACATTGAACGTGAGGATGAACTTGTACGCGGTCGATTGAATTGGGAGTGCCACGGTGTCTGGCTGACCGCCTACCGCGGCTCGGCTCGAAGGTCCGAGATTCAACGTTGAATAGTCCACCGGCAGCTGCCGCCCTATCGTCTGCTTGGCCCAGGGCGCGACTGAGGCGACCAGGGAGAGGCGGGAGTCGCCCAGAGTGACGGTGTAGAGCGAGTCCCACCCGAGGAGCTGTACGGAAGAGGCACCACACCGCATGCCATGCACTTGAAAGCGGGGCAGCTCGAGCGTGGTGGGCGGGGCGATACCACCTGAGTCCCGCAGCGAAACGACGTACAAGACATGAGCGGGCATCGGGTGGCGGGGGGAGAGCTCAAAGGCGATGTAGCTCGGCCCGGTACAATAGTAGCCGTCGCGGTCAGCCTGAACTGATCTCGCGGTGCTCAAGAAAGCGAGGGCCAGGACGAATCCTGAATTGATAAGGTCTCTCACGCTCATTGTGCTTTCGTCCTAACCCCGCCCCAGCGTCACGAGCCGCGCCCGCGGCGGAATCCCCGGCTCCAGCTCCATGATCCCTACGCTCGGCGCCAGCCCGAAGCGCGGCGCCCCAGCCCCACCCGGATTCATCACCGTCACCGTTCGGTCCACCAGCTCGAGCAGCGGCCGGTGCGTGTGCCCGAAGACCAAGACCTCGGCCCGCGGGTACGCCGCCACCAGCTTGGCCGGCGTGGGGCTGCCGAACTGATCCCCGTGCGTGACCACGATGTCGAACCCGTCGAGCCGCAGCGTCGCAACCTGCGGCAGCCGGGCCCTGATCTCCATGCCGTCCACGTTGCCGTAGACCGCCGTGACGGGCGCGAGCACCTCGAGATCGCTCACCACCTGCCACTTCCCAACGTCCCCGGCGTGCAGAATGTGGTCGACTTTGGCGAAGACCTCGAGCACCTCGGGGCGCAACAACCCGTGCGTGTCCGCGATGACACCCAGACGCACCTGGAGTCAGCGCGCGGCGGGGGGACGCAGCTCGTCCAGGATCCTCCGGGCACCGTACACGTCGCGCAGCGCCTCGATGATGGCCGCCGAATGCACGGCGACGGCGCGCGCCGTCTCGTCCGTATAGATGAATTCCCCCGGCAGGCTCTCGATGTTGCCGTCGAAGATGAGCCCCACGATCCGGCCGCTCTTGTCCACGACCGGGCTCCCGGAGTTGCCCCCGATGATGTCGTTCGTCATCACCATGTCGAGCGGCGTCTTGAGATCGAGCGCGGCCGGCGGCGTCAGCCAGCGCGCCGGCAGGGCCCACGCGTCGTCGCCAGGGTTGGAGTAGTGGCGATCGTACAGGCCGTAGAAGGTCGTGAACGCGGGCGCGTGCGTACCGTTGTAGTCGTACCCCTTCACCACGCCGTCGGCGAGGCGCAGCGTGAACGTGGCGTCGGGGGCGATCGCCGTCCCGTACACCTCGAACAGCGCGCGGGCGAGCTCCGCCGTGCGCGCTTCCTCCTGCTGCTGTAGCGGCCGGTACTGCTGCAACACCTGGCGCAGCCGGGGCAGCAGGTCCCGCATCAGCCGGATCGCCGGATCGGCGCTCGCCGCGAGATCGGCGGGGGACGCGAGCAGCGCCGACCGCCTGATCGAGTCCGGCACGACCGAGCCGCGCACGATCGCCTGGGCCGCCTCCCGCGGCGTCCGCCCCGCCCCTCCAAACGCCTCCACTACCCACGGGTCGCGCGCGCCCACGAGCCGCGCCGCATCCTCCAGCTGGGCCGCGAGGACGAGGACGTCCAGCGCCGGATCGATGCTGGCGTGCGCGATCTCGTCGCGGGTCGCTCGGAGGACGCTGTCGGGCGCGCCGCCCGCGGTCATTTCGCCGTAGCGCACCAGCAAGAGCGCGGTCCCGAAGGTCCGGGAGCGCAGCAGCCCGCCCTGATTGAGGGCGTTCACCGTCGGAGCGAGCTGCCCGAGCTGCCGGCGCAGGTCGGCGATCTGGTCCCACAGGCCGCCGTACTGCGACCGCAGCGCCGGATTCGCCATGACGGCGCCCCTGAAGTTGCGCTCGAACGCGACCTTCCGTGCCATGAGCGCCGGCGTCTGCAGCCCCTGCAACTCTCCTGAGTAGGCCTTGAGGGAATTCTGGATCTCGAAGTAGTCATTGACCAGCCGGCGCCGCGCTGCCGGGTGCTGGGTCATGTAGTCGGCGAGGATGCGGCCCCGGCTCTCGAGCAGCCGCACCACGCCGGGGTACTGCTGGTCGCGCCGGTACTCGAGCTGCGCCACGGTGCTGAGCCGCGACGACGAGCCCGGGTTCCCGATCACGAACACCGCGTCGCCCTCCTTCGCGCCCGCCTCACTGAAGGAGAGATACGCATCGGGCCGGAGGGGGCGGCCGTTCTCGTCGTACACGCGGAAGAATGAGACGTCGAGGTCGTAGCGCGGGTAGGTGAAGTTATCGGGATCGCCGCCGAAGTAACCGATGGCTTTCTCGGGCACGAAGACCAGCCGGACATCGCTGTAGCGGCGGTAGCAGTAGAGGGAATAGCGTCCGCCGTTGTAGAGGGCGGTCACGTCGCAGCGCCGGTTCGCCGCATGGCTCTCGCGTTGCTCGATCTCGTCGATCTTCGCGTCGCGCGCGGCGAGCCGCTCGGCTTCGGGCTGTCCCGTCGTCCCCGCTGCCGCGACCTCGGCCGTCACGTCGCGCAAGCTCACCAGCTGATCCACGTACAGGTCCGGCACGCGCCGCTCGTCCTCCGGACGCTGGGCGTAGAAGCCGTTCGTGAGGAGGTCCTCGCCCGA
>WNGP01001009.1_pt1 | contig 22560 bp, 18 predicted proteins | sample 5407671 | NCBI WGS metagenome assembly WNGP01 (sample SAMN13153381, study PRJNA577476) | soil metagenome | isolation source: 40 cm soil or saprolite under Garry oak tree replicate 2 | place: USA:California | collected 2016-06-15
CCCCGAATACCCTGGCGACGATGCTGAGGGCGACGCCGGTCAAAGCGATTCCGATGACGCTTCGCAACACCCGCTCGAGCGGCGACGCCCCGGAGCCCTGACCGAACGCGCGCTCCTCACGGCTCCGTTCCATTTCGGCTTTGAACGCGACGCCGAGATCGCCGTGGTCGAAGCCGGACTTGAGGAGACCGCGCGCTCGCCCCGCCAACACGCCGAGAGGCACGACCGTCACGCCGACCGCCAACAGGCCGAACCCCACAGCCACCGAACCCGTGAGGTACCCGGCGCCAACGGCGGCTCCCAACAGTCCCCACTGGTACACGAGGACCCCGCCGCCGTCGAGCCGCGCGTCGTGCTTCACAAACGCGCGCAGCGCGACCGGCAACTCCCGGCGTTGCTCGAGCGCGTGACTCAACTGCTCGGCGAGCGCCTCCGTGCCCTCCGGTCGCTCGGCCGGATCCTTGGCGAGACACCGGTCAATCGCCTGGGCCAGCCGCCGTGGCACGCCGGGACTCACCTCTGCCAGCGGCCGCGCAGGCTCGGTGACCTGCTTCGCGAGAACCTCCGTCGCCTTCTCCGCCTCGAAGGGCAGCGCGGCTGACAACGTGAAGTAGCCCACGACGCCGAGCGAGTAGAGGTCGCTGCGGGCGTCGACGGCCTCGCCCAGGGCCTGCTCCGGACTCATGAACTCAGGCGTGCCGATCACCTCGCCCCCCGCCAACGCGCCGGCCCCAGCGACGATTCCCGCAATGCCAAAGTCCGCCACCAGCACGCGACCCGTCGACTCGAGCAGGATGTTGTCGGGCTTCACGTCGCGGTGGATGACGCCCTGGCCGTGCGCGTACGCCAGCGCCCACGCCACGTCGCGCAGCACGCGCGCGCCCTCCGACGGGGGCATAGGTCCGCGCTGCCGCACCCGCTCGGTCAGCGTCTCGCCATCCACGTACGCCATCGCGAAGAACACGAATTCGCCGATCTCTTCCACCGCGTAAATCGGGATGATGTTCGGGTGGGAGAGTTTCGCCGCGGTGCGCGCCTCCCGCAGGAACCGCTCGCGCAACCTGGGGTCGGCGGTCTTGGAAGGGGGAAGAAGCTTGATGGCGACGGGGCGATCGAGACGGACTTCGCGGGCGAGGTAGACGACCCCCATGCCGCCGCGTCCCAGCTCGCGCTCCAGCGAATAGCGGCCCGCGAGCGCCGACTGGAAGTCGATGAAGAGGCGGTCGGAAGGTGGGTGGGGGTGCGTCATCGCACCCCTAACCTAACGCCCGGCTCAGGCCGGCGTCTCGAGGCGTCCAGACCCCAGAATCGTGACGATCGGGGGTTCCCGCCGCAGTCCCACCTCGGCGATCCGAAACAGGAAGCGGCCGAGGGGACCCCGCCAGAATCGCAACCGGCGCTCCCCGCGCGGGTCGGTGCGCAGCTCGGTGCGCGCGCGCGCCACGATCGCAGACAGCAACGCCACGATACTCGCCCCGACGAACAGCTCCTCGGGCGCCGAGGGCACCCACACGCTCGTCCCTGCCACGAGGAACGCGACGCGCGCCAGCCGTTCCATCGTGCGCTCGAACGGGCTCGGCGCCGCACCATAGATGAACGCCAGCTCCTCCCGGCGCCGTCCCCGCTCGGCCGCGAGCCCCGCGACGAGACTGTCGTGCCGGTATCCGGCCGTGAGCAGGCGGCGCACGCGAACGATCGCGGTGAACACCGGAAGCAGCAGCGCCGCGACGCACGCGGCAGTGGCGGCGGCGCGCAGCGCCAGGTCGCCCGTGTACAGCCAGGTGAGGATCGTGACGGGAAGGAGCACCAGGCTCATCAGGCCCCGGTTCGCGCCGCGGATCAGGAACGCCCGCACCGCGAGCGGCGCCTGGGGCGGCTCCACCGCATCGGTGACGGCGCGGACCAGCGCGGCGACGTCGGGGAAGCGCGCCCACGGGTCCTTGGCGAGACAGCGATCCACGACGGACGCGAGGCGCGGCGGAATGGCGGGCGCGACAGTACGGAGCGTCGGCGCCGGCTCGGTGATGTGGAGGACCATGGTCGCTCCGTCGGTCGCCGCGTCGAACGGCAGCCGCCCCGACAGCGCGTAGAAGGCGACGACGCCGAGCGAGTAGACATCGCTGCGGGCGTCCACCGGCTCGCCGCGGGCCTGCTCCGGACTCATGAACGCCGCGGTGCCCAGCACGGGTCCGCGCGGGGCGGCGGGCCGGCCGTGCGGACTGACGTGGGCGATCCCGAAGTCGGCGAGCAGCGCGCGGCCCGTCGCCGTCTCGATCAGGATGTTGTCGGGCTTCACGTCACGGTGCACGACGCCGCGTGCGTGCGCGTAGCCGAGCGCTTCACCCACTTCGGCAAGCAGCCGGGCGCCCTCCTCCGCACCCAAGGGGCCGCGCGTCACGACCCGTTGCGCCAACGTTTCTCCGGCGACATACGCCATCGTGAAGAAGACGAACTCACCGACTTCGTGCACCGTGTAGATCGGGACGATGTTGGGGTGGGCCAGGGCCGCGGCGGTACGCGCCTCACGCAGGAAGCGCTCACGGCAGGGGCCGTCCGCCGCCAGCTCGGGAGGCAAGAGTTTGACGGCGACGGGCCGGTCGAGCCGCAGCTCGCGGGCGAGATACACGAGCCCCATCCCGCCCCGCGCGATCGGCGCCTGCACGTCGTAGCGCCCGGCCAGGGCCTGGCGCAGCGCGGGAAGGTGCGAGTCGGTGGTCTCGGGCATCGGGCCCGCTATACCCCAGCAGCGGCGCCGAAGTTCGCGCGGCTCTGGCTGGACACGGGTGCGGTTTGGGACGCAGATTCTGCCGCCTATGACGACCCACCAGCCGTACGTCCCGGCGACGCAGACGCTCCCGGAGCTGACGCCGCGGGCGCTCATCCTCGGCGTCGCGCTGGGCCTGATCTTCAGCGCGTCGAGCGTCTACCTGGCGCTCAAGATCGGGTTGACGGTCAGCTCCTCGATTCCGATCGCGGTGCTGTCGATCACGATCTTCCGCGCCCTGGGCCGGACGTCGATCCTGGAAAACAACATCGTGCAGACCACGGGATCGGCCAGCGACTCGGTGGCGGCGGGCGTGGTGTTCACGGTGCCCGCGATCCTCTTGATGGGTTACGATCTGGACATCGGTCGCGTGGCGATCCTCGCGACGGCGGGCGGCCTGATGGGCATCCTGATGATGATCCCGCTGCGCCGCGCCCTGATCGTCAAGGAACACGGCACGCTCATCTACCCGGAGGGCACCGCCTGTGCGGAGGTGCTGATCGCCGGTGAAGAGCGCGGGCTCCAGGCGAAACGGGTCTTCCAGGCCTTCGGCATCGGGTTCGTCTACAAGTTCCTGATGGGCGGGTTGAAGCTGTGGCGCGACGTGCCGGGCAAAGCGCTCGGGTTCTACCCCGGGGCCGCCGTGTCCACGGAGATCTCGCCCGAGCTGCTTGGGGTCGGGTACATCATCGGGCCGCGCATCGCCGGCTACCTCTTCGCGGGCGGGTGCTTCGCGTATCTGGTGCTCGCCCCGGCGATCAAGCTCGTGGGGTCGGGGCTCACCGAGCCGTTCGGATTCCCCCCCGTCAAGCTGATCCGGGACATGAGCCCGGGAGAGATACGCTCGAGCTTCATCTTCTATATAGGCGCGGGCGCAGTCGCGTCGGCGGGCATCATCGCCCTCGCCCGCTCGCTCCCGACGATCGTCAGCTCGTTTGCCGCGAGCCTCAAGGACCTGCGCGAATCGCGGCTCGGGCAGGCGGTGACCAAGCTTCGCACCGAGGACGATCTCCCCATTTCGGTCACCATCGGCGGCTCGATCGTCCTCGCGATCGTGCTCACGCTGCTGCCCCAGGTGGGTGTCAACCTGTTCGGCGCCATCCTGATCGTCATCTTCGGGTTCTTCTTCGCGACGGTGTCGTCCCGCGTGTGCGGGCAGATCGGCTCTTCCGCAAACCCGATCTCGGGGATGACGATCGCCGCACTGCTGGGCACGTGCCTGCTCTTCGTGTTGATCGGCTGGACGGGCGTGGATCACCGGGTGCAGGCCATCTCGATCGCCGCCGTCGTCGCGGTCGCGACCGCGAACGCGGGCAACACCTCACAGGATCTGAAGACCGGCTTCCTCGTCGGCGCGACGCCGCGCCGCCAGCAGCTCGCCATCCTGGTCGGTGCCGTCGGCTCGGCGCTCGTGGTCGGATGGACCCTGACGCTGCTCAATCGGGCCTACACCTACCCCGTCCCCGAGTCACACCCCGCCTTCAGCGCGCAAGCGATGGGTCCGGCGGTCGAAGTGCGCCCCGAGACGATGTCGGGATTTCGCATCGCGGGCAGTGACTCGATCGACCGGGCCACGTACCAGGTGGTGCGCGTCTACGTGGTCACCGAGGGCGTGGCGGCCGGCAAGTACCTGATGGATCCGGCGACCCACGAGCTGCGCTACGTCCTCGATCCCGGGATCGGGGGGCGCATCCACGAGTTCGCCGGCCGCGCCATCCCCCGCCTCGATTCACCCAAGGCGACGATTATGGCGCTCGTCACGGACGGCATCCTCACCCACAAGCTGCCGTGGGCGCTCGTGTTGCTGGGCGTGTTCATCACGATCGCGATCGAGTTGATGGGCGTGCAGGCCCTGCCCGTCGCGGTGGGCGTGTATCTCCCGATCTCGACCTCCTCGGCCATGTTCGTAGGCGGCGTCGTGCGCTGGCTCATCGAGCGGCGCGCCAAGGCGGCGCAGCAGTCGATCGCCGAGGTCGAGTCCGGACCGGGCGTCCTGTTCTCGAGCGGCTTGATTGCCGGCGGCGCCATCTGCGGCATCGTGCTCGCCGCCATCGCGGGCGTGCTGGGCTCCGCCGACGCACTGGCCGAGCGCGTGCCATTGTTCCACGCGCTGGGGTCCATCACGGAATCGAACCTGCTCGCGTTCGCGCTGTTCGCCGTGCTCGGCGTGACGCTCTTCCGGGTCGGCTCCCAGAAGAGCTAGGTGATGCGAGTGGTCTCGCTGCTCCCTGCCGGCACCGAGATCGCGGCCGCGCTCGGAGCGGGCGGATGGCTCGCCGGCGTGTCGCACGAATGCGACTGGCCCCCCGAGGTGCGGACGTTGCCCCGGGTCACGCGCACCACGGTCGACGCCGCCCTCCCTTCCGCGGAGATCGATCAGCGCATGGCCGACGCCCGGCGCAGCGGCGAACCGCCGGTCACGATCGACCTCGAGGCGCTGGAGCATCTCCGGCCTGACGTCATCATCGGTCAATCGTTGTGCGACGTCTGTGCGGTCGATGTAGCGGCGCACCATGCTGCGCCCCTACTCGCCGGTTTGCCGAGCCGCCCGCGCGTCGTCACGTTGCACGCGCACGATCTCGCGGGTGTGTTCGCGGACATCGGAAAGGTCGGGGATGCGCTCGATCTGGCAGGCGAGGCGGAGGAATTGGTGGCTGGCCTCCAGTACAGGTTGAGACGTGTAGGGGCGCAGCATGCTGCGCCGGTACATGCCCAGCCCCGCGTTCTGGTTCTGGAATGGGTCGCCCCACCCTACGTCGCGGGCCACTGGGTGCCGGAGCTCGTCGCGGCAGCGGGCGGTGTTGACGTCGGGGCCCGCGCCGGTGACCGCTCGGTGACGCGGACCTGGCCCGAGCTCAGGGCGCTCGCACCCGACGTGGCCGTCGTCGCGCTGTGCGGGTTCGACGTGCCGCGGGCCCGCCGCGAGGTGGCCGCGGTCACCGACCGCGACGCGCGGACGCTGCTGGGGGACGCTCGCATGGTATTCTTGGACGGCAACGCCTACACATCGCGGCCCGGGCCGCGCTTGGTGGAGGCGGCCGAGTTGTTGGCTCAATTGATCGACGGTTGAGACTCATGACCTTTCTTGCCGTGTTGACGTCGTGTCACGTGCTGCTGGGGACCCTTCAGACGGGAGCGGGACCCCGGGACACGTTGCGTCTTTATGCGGTCGGCGACATCAACCTCGGTCGCCGCGACGCGCTCGATCGCCTGTTGCAGGGCGACACGCTGTATCCCTTTGCGGCCGTCGTCGACACGCTGCGGGCGGCGCACATCCTGTTCGGCAACCTCGAGAGCGCGATTTCGCTGGAGACGCGCCACCGCGATACCAGCGGGTTCGTCTTCACCGCTCCGCTCGTCGCGGCGCAATCGCTGGCCCGCGCCGGGTTCGACATCCTGAGCACCGCGAACAACCACGGCTGGGACGGTGGGCCTTCGGCCATGGAAGAAACGATGCGACAGTTGACGCGCTCTGGCATCCTGTTCGTCGGCTCGGCGCTCGGCCGGCCGATGGCCGAGCAGCCCGTCATCGTGCGCAGTCACGGGTGGCGCGTCGCGTTCTTCGCGATGACCCGCGCCTGGAACGCGGCGCCGGACGACTTCTATGGCCACGAGGGCGCGAACTACGTCGCGTGGGGCGACCCGCGTTGGATCTACCCGGCCCTGCAGCGCGTGAAGGCCGAGGGCCGGGCCGACCTTGTCGTCGTGAGCGTCCACGCCGGTGTCGAGTTCGCGGAGGAGCCGCAGCCCTCGCTGCGACGCTTTTACGAAGGGTTGGTGGACGCGGGGGCCGACATCGTCCTCGGTCACCACCCCCACGTGTTGCAGCCGGTGGTGTGGCACAAGGGGAAACCGATCGCGCAGTCCCTCGGCAATTTCATTTTCGGGGCGGGCCGGACGTGGACCGGCCTGTCGGCGATTCTCCGCTTCGACATTGCGCCCCCTCCCGGCAAGTCCATTAGGGTCTCGGCCATCCCTGTGCGCGCCGGTTATCAGGCCCAGTTCATAGACAGTGTTGCCGCCGACAGCGTTCGGCGCCGTCTCAACCTCCCCCGTTCCCGGAAGGCGGGCACGACATGACGAGTCAGACGTTGGGATTCCTGAAGAAGCTGCTCGACACGGCGGGGCCCTCGGGCTTCGAGCAGGCGCCGGCACGCGTGTGGCGCGCGGAGGCCGAGGGCTTTGCCGACGAAGTCTGGGCCGACGTGCAGGGCAACTCGGTCGCGGCCTTGAACACGAAGGGGAAGCCGCGCCTGATGTTGGCGGGACACATCGACGAGATCGGCCTCCAGATCACGCACATCGACGACGACGGTTACCTGTATTTCGCGGGCATCGGCGGCTGGGACTCGCAGGTGCTCGTGGGCCAGCGCGTGCTGCTGCTGGGCCGCTCCGGGCCGGTGCGCGGCGTCATCGGGAAGAAGGCGGTGCACCACCTCAAGAAGGAAGAGCTGGACAAGGTCTCGAAGGTCGCTGACCTGTGGATCGATATCGGGGCGGCGAGCAAGGCGGAGGCCGGGGAGCGCGTGCGCGTGGGTGACGCGGGGGTGCTCGACACGGCCGTCCAGGAGTATCCCAATGGCCGCATCGTGTCCCGCAGCATCGACAACCGCATCGGTGCGTACGTCGTGGCCGAGGCGGTGCGCCGCCTGGCCGCCGACCGGCCCAAGCACGCGGCCGTGTTCGCGGTGGCGACGACGCGCGAGGAGATCGCCTGGCAGGGCGGCGGCGCGCGCACCAGCGCCGCCGGTCTCGATCCGCAGGTGGCGCTCGTCGTGGACGTGACGCACGCAACCGACTACCCCGGGGCGGAAAAGAAGCAGGCGGGCGACCACCATCTGGGCGGCGGCGTCGTGTTGTCGCGCGGCTCGTCCGTGAGCCCGGTGGTGTTCGATCTGCTGGTCGAATGCGCCGAAAAGGAGAAGATCTCGTACACGATCCAAGCGGCGCCGCACGACACCGGCACCGACGCCGACGCGATCTACAACGTGTTACGGGGAGTCCCGACGGGCCTTGTGAGCGTACCCAACCGTTACATGCACAGCCCCAGCGAGATGGTGGCGCTCGAGGATCTGGACCGGGCGGCGCGACTGCTGGCGGCGTTCGCGCGGCGGCTCGAGCCTACGCAGGATTTCGTGGCGCGATAGGACCGGGGGCGTACAACCCGATCCGCAGCCGGCTGGGCAGCGGCGCCACCGCGTCTTCGACGACCACGCGCAAGCGTCGCACCGGAGTCGCGGCGCACCGGTCGAGTTTCCGGTGACCGATCGTCGTGCCGACGGCCAGCGTCTGCCACGGGCCGTCCACCGCTCCGTAGACCGCGTAGCGCGCCACGCGCTGACCTTGGACGATGTCCTCTTCGAGCCGCACGATCCCGGCGGTCACGGTCCGTCCCAGGTCGATCTCGCCGGCGCCGGCGCGGGGCCCGTTGGCGCGCCACTGCACACGCCGCCCGAACGCATAATCCTCGGCGAATAGGGTCGTGAGCCGGGCTCGCAACGCCGCGAGCCGAGTGACATCGGTCGGGTGGAGGACGCCGTCGCGGGTCGGCGGGACATTGAGCAACAACTTCGAGTTCCGCCCGACCGATGTGAACCAGATGTCCGTGAGTTGATCCACCGTCTTCACCCGCTCGTCCTCAGCCGCGTGATGAAACCAGCCCGGACGGATCGACACGTCGGTCTCCGCGGGGCGCCACACCGACCCCTGCGGATCCCCGTGCTGCAGCGCGGCGATCACCGCGTCCCCCGGCGCGCCCGGGTACGGAACCGCGGCCGGGTCCATCGTGGACCAGTTGGGGTCCCCCGCGACGCCGTTCTCATTCCCGCACCAGCGCAGGTCGGGGCCGGCGTCGGAGAACATGACCGCCTGCGGCTGGAGCCTTCGCACTAACCCGAACACGCGCGGCCAGTCGTAGACCTGTCGCCGGCCGTTCGGTCCCTCGCCGTTCGCGCCGTCGAACCACACTTCGGCGATCGGCCCGTAGCGCGTGAGCAGCTCCATCAGCTGGTCGCAGTAGAAGTCGTTGTAGCGCGGCGAGTCGCCGTACAGCGGCGCGTTGCGATCCCAGGGCGAGAGGTAGAGGCCCGCCCGGAGCCCCTCGTGCTTGCAGGCGTCCGTGAATTCGCGCACCACGTCGCCCGCCCCACCACGGAACGGGCTGCGCGCCACGCAGTGCTCCGTCAGCCGGCTGGGCCAGAGACAGAAGCCGTCGTGGTGCTTGGCCGTGAGGATGAGCGCGCGGGCACCGGCCGCGCGCGCGCTGCGCGCCCACTGGCGTGCATCGAGGCTCGTGGGCGCGAAGATGGCGGGATCTTCGCGCCCGTCTCCCCATTCGCGATCCGTGAACGTGTTGACGCCGAAGTGGAGGAAGAGGGCCAGCTCATCGCGCTGCCACGCGAGCTGCGATGGCGAGGGACGCGCCTGGGAACGCGCCGCCTGCGCCGACCACGGGAAGAGGGTCCCTGCTAGTGCGGACGTCGCGGCCGCGGTGAACTCACGCCGCTTCATCCCCTTTGCGCGATCTTGAAGGCGCTCGAGACCGCCAGGAAGATCCAGAGCAAATCCCAGAAACTGAACAACTCCTTCAGGGCACCGAAGAACCCCATCGCGTCGAGAATACCTTGCGAGCTCGCCCCGACCACGCGCTCGCGCTCCGCTTGGGTGGAGGACGCGACGCGCGCCAACGCCTCGGCCTGCATCCGCGCCTGCAAGTCCTCGCGCTCCTCGGGCGATGCCGCACCCTTGCGATCCTGGACGCTCTGGATCGCGGCCTGAAGCTCAGGGGAGAAGGAGTGATGGATCCCCATGTCGACCAGAAACATCGCCGCCGTCGCCTCGCGGTTCTTCAGGAGCTCGCCGCGCAGAATCGGCGGCAGGGCGAATTCCAGGATGAGGATCTTGCCGCAGAGGAGTGCCGCGACGGCGATCACCGCCGCGGTGGGACCCAGGGTCGCGCTCGGCTCGTGCGCGGATTTCGCGACGGCGAGACCGATGAGGGCGCCGACGCCCCAAGCGACCCAGCCGATCTCGTAATGCGTCACATAGGCGACGAGGGCCCACAGGAACGCCGCCGGAATGCCGACGAGAATGCCGGCCAGCGCCGGGCTCGCTCTCTTGGGGGCGGCGGAGCGCGGGGCACCGCCGCCACCGTACACCTTTACGGGATTGAGGCGGGAGCTGGAGGGACGCGGGGCGTCGTCCATGGCCCCACGCTAATACATCCCTACTTTTGTTTCAAATCGAGCACGGCCGCCTGGGCGGCCGTCCGTACCTGCTTGTCGCTATCCGCGCCCAGACCCTCGAGCGTGCCGACGGCCGCCGGCGTGGCGGCGAGTCGCAGCGCCTCGACGGCGGTGACGCGCAGCGCCGTCGGCTTGCGGCCGAACAGTTTGCCGCCCGGCTGGGCGAACTTGATCAAGGCCTGCACCGCGTCGGGGCTGCCGATGCGCCCCAGCGCGAGCATCAGCTCCTGCTCGACCGCCTCGTTTTCCTCTTCCCCCATCGCGACCACGAGCGGCATCGCGAGCGCGCTCGCCTTACGGCCGCCGACGCCCACGGCGGCCTGAATGCGGACCTCGGGCGACTTGTCCTTGAGCGCCCGCCGCAGCGGCTCGGCGGCCGAGCGGGAGCCGGTCTTTGCGAGGGCGAGGGCCACAGCTTTGCGTACGCGCTCGTCTTCATGGTCCAGTTGGCGCGCCAGCGCCGGCACCGCTTCCTCGAGTCCCAGCTCCCCCACCAGCTCCGCCACGTTACGCACCACGAACCACTGATGGTGGCCGAGCATGTGGACCAGCTGATCGGTGCCTTCCTTCATACCGGTCAGGGCTTGGAAGATGCCGCGCCGCTCGTCGATCGTCGGGGCGGCGACGAGCAGATCCAGCAGTACTTCCACGCCGCTCTCCCCGGCCCGCTGCAAGGCGAGCAACGCCGCGTCGCGCTGCGTCGGCATCGGGACCAGGTGCGCGATCCCTTCCAGCAGCGGTTTGGTGTAGAGGCGCTTCAGCGCGATCGAGTACTGCCGCCGCCGCGCCTCGTCGCCGATCGTCTGCTCCGCCCGCACGATGCCCGCCACGATCGCCAGCGCCTGCTCGAGCCGGTTCGCCTGCATCGCGGTTTCGAGCTGGCGGCTGAGCACCGCGAGCAAATCGGGGACTTGCGGGCCCGTGGGCTTGCGCTGCAGCTCGGCGATGAGATCCGTCGACGAACGCGTGGCCGCGACGGCGGGCGCGAATGCCGGCGGGTGGTCCTCTTGGAGGAGCGCGGGGACATCGGTCGGTGGAGGAGGAGCCGGAACCTGGTGCGAGACCTGCGGCGCGTCCGCCAACGGGACCGACGCGACGTGTCTGTGGATGGCGACGCTAATCCGTTGCGCGCCCGTCCCCCGCAGGCGCGTGGGAACGTCGTCCTCCCCGGGCTGGTCGGCGAGCGCCCGGAGCAGCTCGAACATCTCCGCGGGGGGCGGGGTCGCCGGAATCCGAATCTCCGCCACGGAGTGAAATTCGAGCCGCTGCGCCAGGCCCGCGCACGCGGCGCCATCGAGCGGCACGCCGTTGACCGCCAGGCGACCTCCATCGATGGTCATCGTCACGGCGTCAAACTTCAGTTGCTCGACCAGCGCCCGAAACTGCAGCTTCTGATCCTCTTTCGCGGCGGGGTCGCGAAACAGGTCCAGGCTGCGTGCGAAAACAGTGGCGAACGTCTCGGGAACGATCATAGAGCGGAGCAATCTAACGCTTCCCGACACGGGACGGGGTGGCTAGCGTTACACCATGATCACGACGGTGCTGCTCGTCACGGCGACCTTGGTCGCGCGCGCCCCCGCCCCGCAGGACACGCTCTCACCCGCTGCGCGTCGTGTGCTCGCGGATGTCCGCTTCCTCGCCGACGATCGGCAGGAAGGCCGCGGCGTAGGCAGCGGCGGATTGAGCCGCGCCGGCGTCTACATCCGGGACGGGTTCGCGCGCGCCGGACTCGAGGCGTCGTTCCAGGACTTCACGATTCCGCCCGACGCCCCGGCCGTGCTCCACACGACGCTCGGCGGCACGGCGACGCGGAACGTGGTGGCGATCCTGCCCGGCGCGTCGCCCACGTTGCGCGGGGAAGTCGTGCTGGTCGGCGCGCACTACGATCACCTGGGCCTGGGCGGCTTCGGCGCCATGGACCCCGACTCGACGGGCCGAGTGCACAACGGCGCCGACGACAACGCCTCCGGCACCGCCGCGCTGCTCGAGGTCGCCCGCCAGCTCGCCGGCCGCAAACCCGCGCGCACGGTCGTGTTCGTCGCGTTCAGCGGGGAGGAGCTGGGGACGCTCGGGTCGAGCTACTTCGTGCAGCATCCCGTGCCGCAGCCCGTGGACTCGATCTACGTGATGCTCAACATGGACATGGTGGGCCGGCTCCGCAGCGCGCGGCTCCTGGCCTTGGGCGCGGCGACCGCGAAGGAATTCCCGGCCCTGCTCGATTCGCTGAACACCCCGCCGCGCTTCGATTTGCGCGCGTCGGGGGACGGCTGGGGACCGAGCGACCACGAAGTCTTCTTCGCGGCGCGGCGACCGGTACTGCATTTCTTCACGGACCTGCACGAGGACTACCATCGCTCGACCGACGATTGGCAGAAGATCAACGCCACCGGGCTCGCGCAGGTCGCGCAGTTCGTCGCCGACGTCGCGTGGACGCTCGCGAACCGGCCCGGACCCCTCACCTTCGTCGACGCACCGCGTCCCCAGGCCACGACCGGCGGCGGGTCGGGCTACGGCGCCTACCTCGGCACGATCCCCGACATGACCGGGTCTCCCGGGGGCGTGCGCATCACCGGCGTGCGCGCCGGCAGTCCCGCCGAGCAGGCCGGCCTCAAGGCCGGCGACGTGATCACCGTCATCGGGGCGAAGGTCGTCGCCAATCTGTACGACATGACCGATGCGCTCCGCAGCCATCAGGCGGGCGACACCGTGGTGATCGTGGTGAAGCGAGACGGTGGGGAGCAGCGCGTCACCGCAGTCCTGGGGAAGCGCGCGTCGTGACTGTCGTTTCCGAGGCCGGCAAGATCGTGCGCGCGCTGCGCGCCGCGCACCTGCACGACATCGGCCGGCGCGGCCTGCTCCAACTGGCGTGCGACCGCCTCCGGGCGCTGGGCGGGCCCTACACCTCCGTGTACGCCTACATGCTGCATGGCACCGAGCTGCTGCTGGAGGCTCACGCGGGGCGCGACACCGAACACACGCGGATCCCTGTGGGCGTGGGCGTCTGCGGGACAGCCGTCGCGACGAAAGCGGACCAGAACGTCGCGGATGTGAGCGCGGCCGGCAATTACCTCGCCTGCAACGCCTTCACGAAGTCGGAGCTGGTCGTGCTGATCCGCCGCGGCGATCATATCATCGGTCAGATCGACATCGACTCCGACGTTCCTGCGGGATTCGGAGAGAAGGAGTACGCCGAGGTAAAAGAAATCGCCGACGCCCTGGCGGTGCTCCTGTAGAGCCTCGGCTGTTCATCCGTCGCGTCGGTGCCGGACCGCTCATCGTGGTGCTGCACGGCGGCCCCGGTGCCCACCACGACTACCTCCTTCCACAGTACGACCGCCTCGCCCCCGGTGGACAGAAACGCGAGCTGTTCTACTACGACCAGCGGGGCGGCGGGCGATCGCCGGTGCCCCGCGAGACGCCAGTCGGCTGGCGCGAGCACGTCGCCGATCTGGAGGCCATACGTGTCTCGCTCGCCATGGAGCGCCTCACCCTGTGCGGCTACTCTTGGGGTGGACTCCTCGCCCTCCTCTATATGCTCGAGCACCCCGAGCGTGTCGAGCGTCTGGCCCTGGTCTCTCCCGCCTCGCCGACCGCGACCTACCGGCGCCAATTCGAGGAGGAGTTCGCGCGGCGCATGGCAGCGCCGGAGATCCGCCAGGCACGCGAGGAGCTGCGCGCCAGCGGGTTGCGCGAGCAGGACCCCGCTGCGTACCAGCGGCGCGCGTTCGAGCTGTCGGTCGCCGGTTACTTCCGCGACTTCCGGGACGCGAAGCACCTCACACCGTTCAGGGTCAACGCCCGCACGCAGCAAGCCGTCTGGGACAGCCTCGGTGAGTACGATCTGCGGCCCAGGCTACAAGAGCACGCGTCCCCCGTCCCCCATCCCCCGTCCCTCGTCGTGCACGGCACCTTCGATCCCATCCCGATCGCGGGCTCCCGCGAGCTGGCACAGATCCTCGGCGCCGATCTGGTGGAGCTCCCCGTCGGGCACTGTCCTCACGTCGAGGCGACCGACGAGTTCGTGCGGGCGCTGGACGAATTCCTCCCCCAGCAATGAGACCCACCCCGTTCGCGCTCGCGTTCGCCGATCTCGCCCGCGACCGCTTTCCAGCGATCGCTCTGGTCCTGGAGCGCGACGTGCTCTCGTCGGCCGATCGCGACCGCTTCGTGTTGCTCGAGCCGGTGGGCCGGCTGCTGCGCGAGATCGCGCCGGACGGCACCGGTGCCGACGCACTCGAAGCCCACATGCTGATGCTGCATCACGCCTATCGCTATTGGGCGGGCGGTCGTTGGGTGTACCGCATCGGAGAGACGGAGCTGCGACGCGCAGCCGGAGGGGGGGGCACGTCGATCACGTCGCATTTGCCGCATCCATCGCTCTATCTGCAGCTGCCTGAGCTGAAGGTGTGGGGAACCCCGACGGCGGAGGGCGCGCCGGAGCCACTCGATGGACTGTTCGTCACCGAAACCGCCGAGCCCGGCGGAATCGCGCTGCTCGGCATCTTCGGGATGCGTGACGGCCGCCCGGGGTTCAGCGCGGTGGGCCTGGACGGCCGTGCCGACTCGGGCGACGCCACGGGCGGCGAGATCGAGGTCGCGGCCGCACGCGCAGACGGCAGCGAGCGATTCAGTCCGACGCTCGCCGGCGGCGCGCAGGCAGGGCTCTACTCGCTCGCCAACGCGGGGGAGCTGCTGCTGCTCACGTGCCGGCTCCTCGTGCTCCTCCCCGAGATCGAGCACTTCGTCGACATCACGTAACGCGTCCCGCTTCCGGCATCCCGCATCCCGGATTACGTTCGTCCTTACATGGATAAGCTCGCCGTTCGGTCGGTCCTCGAGCACATCGCCGCGTTTCTCGAGCTCAAAGGGGAGAGCGCAGCGCGCGTCCGCGTCTACCAGGACGCGGCGCGCCACGAGCTCGAAGCGACCGGACGGTCGAGCACGCTCGACGAGCTGCGCGAGCAGATCCCGCCAGGGCTCGCGGAGATGCTGCGCATCTCCGGGCTGGGCGTCGCCAAGGTACGCCAGATCCACGAGCGCCTGAACATCGAATCGCTCACCGAGCTGGAGGACGCCGCGGCGGACGGCAGGCTCGCCGCGCTGCCGCGCTTCGGACGCAAGACCGCGGAGAACGTGCGCAAGGGGATCGCGGCCCTGCGCCAGGCGAGCGCATTCCGCCTGCTGCATCACGCGCTCGACGAAGCCCAGGGTATCGCGCAGGCATTGGCGGCGCTCGAGGGCGTGCGGCGCGTGGAGATCGCCGGGAGCGTGCGGCGGCGGCTGGAGATCATTCGGGGTCTCGACTTCGTCGTGATCCATGCGGGCGGCGGCATGCGCGAGGCGCTCATCCGACGGCTCGACGCCGCACCGGGCGTCATCGAGCTGGCGGGCAAGGAGGGCGCGATCACACTGCGCTTCGCCTCCGGCGCCGTCGCTCAGGTTTTTCTCGCCACCGAGCCGGAAGCCGGCCTCGCGTTGCTGCGCGCCACGGGATCGACCGAACATGTGGCGCTCGTCGAGGCACGTCTCACGGGCGGCCCTCCCGCGTGGCCCGACGAGGAGAGCGTGTACCGCGCCGCCGGCCTGCCGTGGATCCCACCCGAGCTGCGGGAGGGGATGGGCGAGATCGAAGCGGCCGCCGCCGGCCGGTTGCCGCGGCTGCTGGAGCAGCGCGACCTGAAGGGCCTGCTGCACTGCCACACCAACTACTCCGACGGCACGACGACCGTCGCCGAATGGGCCCACGCATGTCGGGCCGACGGATACGAGTGGCTGGGGATTACCGACCACAGCGAAACGTCCGCCTACTCCGGCGGCTTGCGCGCGGCCGACGTGGCCCGCCAACACGCCGAGATCGACGCGGCAAATCGCCGCTGCGGCGATTTCCGAGTTCTCAAGGGGGTCGAGGCCGATATCCTCGCCGACGGCTCACTCGACTACGGTACCGCCGTGCTCGACCAGTTCGACTTCGTGATCGCGTCGATCCACACGCGGTTCGGCATGACCGAAGCCGCGATGACCGAGCGAGTGCTTCGCGCCCTCGACGATCCCCACACCACGATCCTCGGCCACCCCACCGGCCGACTGCTGCTCGCGCGCGAACCGTTCGCGATCGACCTGGAGCGCGTGCTGCAGCGCGCCGCCGAGCGTGGCGTCGCGGTCGAGGTGAACGCCGACCCCCACCGCCTCGATCTCGACTGGCGCGTGGTGCGGCGCGCGCGGGAGATGGGCGTCGTCGTTTCCGTGGGCGCCGACGCGCATTCGGTGGCCGGCATCACGAACGTGGCGTTCGGCGTCGGCGTCGCTCGCAAAGGCTGGCTGGGCGCCGAGCACGTCCTGAACACGCGTGACGCCGAGGGCTTTCTCGACCACGCGCGGCGCCGCACCGCGGTCGCATGAGAACGAAAACCAAGACTCCGCGCGTGAAACAGATCATCGCACGCTTGGAGCGCGCGTATCCTGACGCGACCTGCGCGCTGCATCACACCAGCGCCCTCGAGCTCGTCGTCGCCACGATTCTCTCGGCCCAGTGCACCGACGCCCGCGTGAACATGGTCACACCGGCGTTGTTCGCGAAGTATCGGACGGCGGCGGACTACGCCGCGGCCGACCCGCGTGTGCTGGAGCGGGAAATCCAGTCCACCGGCTTCTTCCGCAACAAGACCAAGTCGATCATCGGCATGGCGCAGGCCCTGCTGGAGCGGCACGGCGCCGAGGTGCCCGATACCATGGAAGCGCTGACCGAGCTCCCGGGCGTGGGCCGCAAGACCGCGAACGTGATCCTCGGGACCTGGTTCAAGAAGAATGAAGGCGTGGTCGTCGATACCCACGTCCAGCGGCTCAGCCGCCTGATGAAGCTCACCCGGCACGACGATCCGGTGAAGATCGAACGGGACCTGATGGACCTGCTGCCGCGAGACAAGTGGACCTGGTGGTCGCACACGCTGATCCAGCACGGCCGGCAGGTGTGCATCGCGCGGCGGCCGAGATGCGAGGAGTGCGTGGTAAACAAGCTGTGCCCGAGTAGTAGAGTATGAACGCCTTCCGTCCACCCCGGGCCGTCGGCGCGGGGTCAGCCGAGACTACGATTGGACCATTGGGGGCGGCTGACCCCGGGGCGATGCCCCGGGGTGGACCGATCACATGACCAGCTCTCTCCCTCCGATCGATCGAGAAGGGCTCGTCGCGACCCGCCGCGACCTGCACCAGCACCCGGAGTTGGGTTTCGAGGAGACCCGGACGTCAACGCTCGCCGCCGAGCGACTCCGGAGCCTCGGCTACGACGTCAAATCGAGCGTCGGGAAGACGGGCGTAGTGGGAATGCGAGCCGGCGGGAATGGTCGCTGCGTCCTGCTGCGCGCTGACATGGACGCGCTCCCGATCGAAGAGGCGAACGACGTCCCGTACCGCTCCCGGCATCCGGGCAAGATGCACGCGTGTGGGCACGACGGGCACGTGGCGATCGGGCTCGAGGTGGCGCGGCGGCTCGGAGCGCTGCGGCTCGGCGGGACGGTGAAGTTGGCGTTTCAGCCCGCCGAGGAAGTCTCGCACGGCGCGCAGGCGATGATCGCCGACGGCGTGCTCGACGCACCCACGGTCGACGCCGCGTTCGGGATCCATCTGTGGAACGACCTGCCGGTCGGCACCGTGGGCGTGATGCCCGGCCCGATCATGGCGTCGGTGGATGAATTCGAGATCACGATCCTGGGCCGCGGCGGCCACGCCGCCGCCCCGCACCAAACCGTCGATCCCGTTCTCATTGCGGCCCACGTCGTCACCGGCCTTCAGAGCCTGGTGTCGCGGCGCCGCCATCCCTTGGAGGAAGGCGTCGTCTCGATCACGCAGGTCAACGCCGGACACGCGTTCAACGTGATTCCCGGCCGCGCCGATTTGCGCGGTACGGTGCGGACGTTCGGCGGCAGGTTCTGGGATGATGCGCCGGCGCTCGTGGAGGAGACGGCGCAAGGCATCGCCGCGGCGTTCGGCGCGCGCGCCGAGGTGCGCTATCGCCGGCTCTCCGGGCCGCTGATCAACGATGCGCGCATGGCCACGCTGATGGCCGAAGTCGCGGCTCAGGTCGTCGGAAAGGACAACGTGAAGTCGGGCGTCCGCACGATGGGCGGCGAGGACATGTCGTACTTCCTCCAGAAGGTGCCCGGCTGTTTTGCGTTCGTCGGATCGGCACCGAAGACAGGCCCGGCCGCGCCGCACCACAGCGCCGGCTTCGATATCGACGAGGAGTCGTTGGTGATCGGGGCGGAGCTGCTGAGTCGGGTGGCGGTGAGGTATCTCAACGACCATTTGTGATCCCCGGGCTGTCGCCCGGGGTCAGTTGAGACTTCGCGCGACGCCGGACTGACCCCGGGCGCAAGCCCGGGGATCACGCAGACCCGGCGGCGATTTCCGGATACATTTCCCAAGACCGATGCCTAACCTTCTCGCGACCGAGCCCTCCGCCTACCTCAAATCCGCCGCCCATCAGCCCGTGCACTGGCTCCCCTGGGGCGACGCGGCGTTCGCGCGGGCGCGCGCCGAAGACAAGCCGATCCTGCTCGACATCGGCGCGGTGTGGTGTCACTGGTGCCACGTGATGGACGGCGAGTCGTACGAAGATGCCGGCGTCGCCGAGGTCCTGAATCGCGATTTCGTGTGCGTCAAAGTGGACCGCGACGAGCGCCCCGACGTGGATGCGCGCTATCAACGCGCCGTGCAGGCGCTCTCCGGGCAAGGGGGCTGGCCCCTGACGGCGTTCTTGACGCCCGAGGGGGAGGTCTTCTTCGGGGGCACGTACTTTCCGCCCGAAAACAATCACTACGGCCGCCCCGGGTTCCGCTCCGTGCTGGTCCAGGTCGCGCGCGCCTACCGCGAAGACCGCGACAGGATCACCGCCAACGCCCGCGCCATTCGTCAACACATCGTGGAATCGCTCGACGAAGCGAAGGCCGGCGCAGTGAGCGCCGACCTCATCGCGCGCGGCGCGGACCAGATGGCCGGCATGTTCGACATCCGCTACGGCGGCTTCGGTACGGCGCCCAAGTTCCCGCACGCCGCTGCATGCGAGTTTCTGCTCACCCGCTGGCACGACACGAAACTCGATTGGCAGCGCGAGATCGTCGAGAAGACGCTCATGGCCATGGCGCGCGGCGGGATCCGCGACCATGTGGGCGGCGGGTTCCACCGCTACGCCACCGACGAGCGCTGGATCGTGCCGCATTTCGAGAAGATGGCCTACGACAACTCCGAGCTGCTCCGCGCCTACCTCTCGGCGTACCAATCGTTCGGCACGCCCTTGTTTCGCGAAGTCGCCACAGAGCTGGTGGACTGGGTGTTCGAGGTGTTGTCCGATCGCGAGCGCGGCGCGTTCTACACGTCCCAGGACGCTGACGTCGCCTTCGGGGACGACGGCGACTATTGGACGTGGACGCTGGAGGAAACAAAGGCGGAACTGAATGCGGGAGAAGGCGCGGTTGTTTCGCGGGTGTTCGACATAGAGGACGTCGGGGAGATGCACCACAACCCCAAGAAAAATGTGTTGTGGTGGAAGCAGAATCCTGCCGGGGACGATGAATGGCCGTTGTTGCGAGCGGCGGTCCGCAAGCTCAAAGTCGCGCGCGACAAGCGCCCGACACCGTTCGTGGACCGCGCGGCCTACGTCAACTGGAACGCGATGATGGCCGCCGCCTTCCTGCAAGCCGGCGCGGTGCTCGACCGGCCGGAATGCAACACGCTCGCGCTGAAGGTGCTGGATCGGATCTGGCGGGAGGCGTGGGACGGGGGACGGGGGATGGGTCATGTGCTCGCGCGCGACGAGCCGCGCGGGATGTTGGACGACAACGTGCAAGCGGCCGCCGCCTTCCTCGACGCCTACGAGTCGACCGGCACCGCAATGTGGCTGGAGCGTGCCACCGCGGTGATGTCGCATTGCGCCGCCGTGCATTGGGACGAGGCCGCGGGCGGGTACTTCGACGTCGCGAAGGACGGCGCCGGCGTCGCGTATCTCGCCACCCGCGGCAAGCCGGTTCAGGACGCGCCGACACCCTCACCCAACGGCGTCGCGGCTCTTGTTTTGGCGCGCCTGTGGGCACTCACCAACCAAGCTGAATGGCGCGCCCAGCTCGACCGCCAGCTCGGCGCGTTCGCTGGAAGCGCGGGAGAGCTGTCGCTGCACGGCGCGACACTGCTCCGCGCCACCGACTGGGCCGTCAATCCCGTGACGCGCATCGAGGTCGCGGGCCCCGCAGGCGAAGGGCCCGCGTGCGCCATGCACCTGCTCGCGCTGCAGACGTATCGCCCACGCAAGGTCGTGGTCCGAAGGATTGCGGACACGCCGGCCGCCACGGTCTGTGTGGGCACCACCTGCTCCCTGCCGGTTCCCGCTGCCGCCGAGCTCGCCCAGCTGCTCGCGTGAACACGCGCGTGCTCGGCCGCACCGGCTTGAAGGTGAGCGAGATCGGCTTCGGCGGGTGGGCAATCGGCGGCAACGCCTTCGGCAACTCGTACGGTCCGACCGACGACGCCGAGTCGACGCGCGCCGTGCGCCGCGCCTACGATTTGGGATGCACGTTCTTCGATACCGCGGACGTGTACGGCCACGGACACTCTGAAGAGGTGCTGGGCGCGGCGCTGCAGGGCATCCGTGACCAGGTGATCGTGGCGACCAAGGTCGGAGGCAACTTCTACAACCGCGACATCCACCCCTTGATGCGCGACCGCATCGCGCAGACGGTCGGCCGCCCGCTCGAGGAGATCGCGCGCGGCGCGGCGCTCGCCGTCACCCACGACGCGAACTTCACCGCCCCATACATCCGCTTCGCCGTGGAGCGCTCCCTGGCGCGGCTGCGCACCGACCACGTCGATCTCTTGCAGCTGCACAACCCGCCGATCAACCTCATCTCGACGATGGAGACGTACGCAGTGCTGGAGCAGCTCAAGCGCGAGGGGTCCATTCGGTTCTACGGCGTGTCGGTCCACCCACCCGAAGAAGGCATCGCCGCGGTCAACGCGACCATGCCGGACACGGTGCAAATCGTGTATAACCTGGCGCGACGGGAGGCAGAGGACGCATTCTTCCCGGCCGCTCGGACTGCTAACGTAGGCGTCATCGCGCGGGAGCCGCTCGCCAATGGCTTCCTGGCCGGGAAGTACGCGCCGGACAGCACCTGGGAGCGGGGCGACATCCGCGCCCGCATGCCGCGGCCGTACGTGGCGCAGCTCACCGCCCTCGGCCAGCGCGTCAAGGAGCTGGCGGAGAAGTCGGGACTCAGCGCGGCGCAGTTGGCGCTAAAGTTCGTGCTCGACCGGACCGACATCGCCTGCGCGATCGTCGGCATGAAGACGGTGCAGCAGGTGGACGACAACCTCAACGCGGGAACGTAGATGCCGAACAAGAAGGCCGTACTAGAAACCGTGAAGGGAACCATCGAGGTGGAGCTGTTCGCCGACGAGGTCCCGGACACGGTGGCGAATTTCGAGAAGCTCGCGAGCGCGGGGTTCTACGACGGGACCAAGTTCCATCGCGTGATCCCCAACTTCATGATCCAGGGCGGCGACCCCTACTCGAAGACCGGCAAGGGACCCGTCGGCACGGGCGGTCCCGGTTACACGATCAAATGCGAGACGCAGAAGAACACGCACAAGCACGTGGCCGGAACGCTCTCGATGGCGCACGCCGGCAAGGACACCGGCGGCAGCCAGTTCTTCATCTGTCACTCACCCCAACGGCACCTGGATGGTAAGCACACCGTCTTTGGACAGGTGACGAAGGGGATGGACGTCGTGAACGCCATCAAGGGCAACGACGAAATCAAATCCATCAAGGTCTCTTGAAGGGAGTAGCTCCATGCTCGCGTTGATTCTCGCAGCCAGCGCGCTCGCTGTGCAGGATAGCGGCGCCTTCATCGTCCGCCTCGGCAACGACACGTTGTCGCTCGAGCAGTACCACCGTACGGCGACCCAGCTGCGCGGGGAGTACGTGATCCGCACGCCCCGCAGCCTGCATCGCATCTACACGGCGGACCTGAACCCCGACGGCTCGATTCGCCGCTTCGAGTTGATCACGCACAACATCGGTGGCGGCCCCGGAGCCGCCGAAACCAAGGGGTCCGTCGAGTTCACGGGCGACAGCGCGATTGCCACCAATCCCAGCGGCGACAGCATCGTCACGACGCGAGTTGCCGTGCCCAAAGGCACGCTCCCCTATACGATCCACATCTACGGTCTGGTGGAGCAGTACGGACGAATCGCGCGCGCCACGGGACGCGACAGCGTGGCGATCACGTCCCTGACGGGCGCCACCACGACGACCGGTGGATACGTCCGCAAGCGGGGCGGCGATACGCTCGTCCTCAACTTCACCCAAGGGCAGCTCGCCGGTGTGGGTCCATTCACGTTCCGGCTGGACCGCGTCGGACGGTTGGTGTGGCTCACCGGCAAAGGGAGCACCGTCCAGGTGGATGTCGAGCGGGTGCCGTCGATCCCGATGGCGGCGAAGACCGCCGCGTTCGCCAGTCGTCCGTTGGGACAGCTGTCGGTGCGGGATACGGCGCGCGCCAC
>WNGP01003430.1_pt1 | contig 22556 bp, 20 predicted proteins | sample 5407671 | NCBI WGS metagenome assembly WNGP01 (sample SAMN13153381, study PRJNA577476) | soil metagenome | isolation source: 40 cm soil or saprolite under Garry oak tree replicate 2 | place: USA:California | collected 2016-06-15
GACGTCGGCGACCGGCGCGGGCCAGCGGCTGCCGGCGAAGAAGTTCATGCGGTGATCGGCCTGGATCAGCATGATGTGCGAGGAGTCGAGCCCGGGACCGGTGAGCGGGTGACCGACGCGGAGCGATGCGCCCAGCGGTCGGGGCGAGCCGTCCGCGGCGCCTCTGGCGCCTCCTTCGTGTAGCCCTAAGGCGGCCGCGGCCTCGCCGCCGTCCCCCGGCGCGCTCACCGACGGCTGGGCGCTGTCGGTGGGAGGGGCGCGCAGATAGTAGACCTGCTCGGGCCGCGCGGTGCTGCGCAACACGCCCCCGCAGCCGCCGGTGAACGCCGCGCACAGCACTCCCACGCCGCACGCCGCGAGCCGGCCGCGGCTCACCGAGGGATCTCCACGCCGCGCGCCTGCGGCTGATAGAGGAGCTGCGCCGGGTTCTCGCGGAGACTATTGGAGAGCGCGCGGATATCCTCGGCCGCCTCGCGCCCCTCGCGGGCGAAACGCTCGATCTCCGGCAGTCCGTCGCGCGCGAAGGAGCGCAGGTCCGCGCGGTTCTCGGCGATGACCCGGTCGAGGCGCTCGGTGGCGCTCGCGAGATGCTCCGAGATGGAGCGCAGCCGCCCGGCGGCGCCCGCGACGTCCGGTCCGGCGGCATCGATCAGCTCCCGCGTACCCTTCATGGTCGCCGCCAGATCGGCGCTGGCCCCACGCAGCTCGGTAACCAGCGCACTGAGGTCGTGCGTCAGCTGCGGGAGCCGGCCGGTCGAGGCGGCGAGATTACCGAGCGTTGCGGTCACCGCCTCGAGGTTCGGATCGGACAGCAACAGGTGGGCCCGCTGCACGAGGTCGCCGACCGCGGCCACCAGCTCCGGGAGGCTCGCCAGGAACACATCGAAGCGCGAGGGCCCCGAGCGGATCACCGGGTACTTGAGGCCCGTCACGGGGGGCGGGGTGCGCTTGTTGCTGCGGTCCTCGAGCAGATCGATGTAGAGCAGCCCTGTCACGCCCTGCAAGCCCAGCTCCGCGACCGTGTGCTCGGATATCGGGGTGGTGGAGTCGATGTCGACGACCACCTCGACGCGGCTCGAATCGCGCGGATCGATGCGCATGTCGACGACACGGCCGACGCCGACCCCGAGGTAGCGCACCGCCGCGCCCCGATCGAGGCCGCTCACGCTGCCGGTGAAGTAGATCTCGTAGCGATTGTAGTCGCGGTGCTCGCGGGTGTCGGAATACCAGTAGACGAACAGCACGCCGAGCAGGCCCACGAGCAGCACGAAGGCCCCGACCGCCGCGTAGTTCGCCTCACGCTCCATGCGCGGCTCCGAGCCTCGCGCGCGAGCGCTCGCCGTGGAAGTAGGCCTGGATCCACGGGTGGGGATGCTCGACGATGCGCTCCAGGGTGTCGGATTCCATGCGTCCGTCCACGATCACCCCGACACGATTGCAGGTACGGAAGATCGTGTCCAGATCGTGTGTGATCATGACGATGGTGAGGCGCAGCTGCTTCTGCAGGTAGAGCACCAGCTCATCGAAGGCGGCGGCGCTCACCGGATCGAGTCCCGAGGTGGGCTCGTCGAGGAACAGGAGTCCCGGATCGAGCGCCAGGGCGCGCGCGAGCGCCGCGCGCTTCACCATGCCGCCGGAGAGCTCGGCCGGGTACTTCCAGGCGGAATCGGCCGGCAGGCCCACGAGGCGCAAGCGCAGCATCGCGAGCTCTTCCAGCGCCGCCGGCTCGAGCTCGAGGTGCTCGAGCATCGGCAGCTGCACGTTCTGCAGCACGGTGAGACCGCTGTAGAGCGCGCCCTGCTGGAACGTGACGCCGTAGCGCGCCTTGATGTGGCGCAGCTGCGCCTCGGTCATGCGGGTGATGTCGGCGCCGGCGATGCGCACCACGCCGGCGACCGGGCGCTGCAATCCCAGGATGGTCCGCAGCAGCACCGATTTCCCGGCGCCGGATCCGCCGACGATGCCGAACACCTCGTCGGCGCGCACCTGCATGCTGAGGCCGTCGTGCACCACCTGCCTGCCGAAGCGGTTCACGAGCCCCTCCACTTCCAGCGCCGGATAGATCAAATGTCCAGCTCCATGAACAGCACCGCGAACAGCGCGTCCGCGAGGATCACCATGAAGATCGCCTGCACCACCGCGACCGTGGTGAGGCGCCCGAGCTCGCGGGCGGAGCCCCGCACCTCGAGGCCCCGATAGCAGCCGGCGAGCCCGATGAGCAGCGCGAACACCGGCGCCTTGATCACGCCCACCCAGAAGGTGGTGGGGGCGATCGCCTCCTCGACGCGGGTGGCGTACTGGGTGAGCGGCATGTCGAGGAGATAGCGGCACAGCAGCGCCCCGCCCGTGAGCCCGACGAGATCGGCGATGATGGTGAGCAGCGGCAGCGCGATGACGAGCCCGAGCACCCTCGGCACCACCAGCACCTCGAAGGGGTCGACGGCGGTCGCGGTGAGGGCGTCCACCTCCTCGTTGAGCCGCATCGAGCCGAGCTCGGCGGCGAAGGCGCTGCCGGAGCGGCCGGCGACGATGATCGCGGTGAGCAGCACCCCGAGCTCGCGCAGCACTCCGATGGTGACCAGGTCGACCACGTAGATGTCCGCGCCGAGGTTGGCGAGCTGCCGCGCGCTCATGTAGGCGATGATCACGCTGATCAGGAAGGCGATGAGCGCCACGATCGGCATGGCGGTGATGCCGGTGTCGTACACGTGGCGGGCGATCGAGATCGGGCGCAGCCTCCTCGGCTGCGGCAGGCTCGCCATGAGCGTCGCGCTCACGCGCCCGCCGAAGGCGAGTCCCCGGTAGAGATCCCGGCCCGCACTGACCGCGATGCGGCCGATCGCCGCGAGCGGCTGCGGGCCGGCCGGCGCAGGCGATCGTCCGCCGGCCCCCAGGCCCTCCTCCTTCAGCGTCTCGTCGAGGAGCCGCAGCTGATCCGGCTGAGTGCCGAGGAAGCGCACGGCGGCGCCGGCCGCGCGCGCGCGGCGCACGAACCGGCGCAGCACCCAGGCGCCCGAGAGGTCGAGCGCCGTGAGCCTCCGCGTCCCGATCGACAGCTGCTGCGCCGCCGCAAGATCGAGCGAGGCGAGCGCGGTCTCGAGCGCCGCGAAGCGCTCGGCCACCCACTCGCCCGTCAGCTCGAGCTCCAGGTCCTCACCGGTGCGCCGAACCTCGACGCTCATGCTTGGTACTGAGGCACCGGGCGCGGCGCGTCAGCGCTTGGCGTGCAGATGCGCCTCGAGGAACCAGAGGTCCTTGTCGGTCTCGCGCGAGACACCGGTGAAGAGGTCCGCGCTGTCGGCGTCTGCGAGCCGCGTGGCCTCGTCGATCCCCGCCCGCACCTTGGCCCCGAACGCGGCCAGCGCCGCGGACAGCGCATCGACGTGGGCGGTACCATCGCTGATGTCCTCCGGATAGGGCCGGAGAGTCGTGGCGCGCGCGACCGCCGCGAGCGTGCCGCGCGCCGTGCCGCCGAGGGCCGTGACGCGCTCGGCGATCGTGTCGATGTGATCCTCGAGGTGCTCGGCCACCCGGTCGAACAGCTCGTGCAGCGCGATGAAGTTCGGGCCCTTGACGTTCCAGTGCGCGTGTTTGGTCTGGGTGCCGAGATCGATGGCATCCGCCAGGCGTGCGTTCAGCAGCTCGATCACCTGGGTCCGGACGTTGGCCGGCAGGTCGTTCCTCGTGTCGAACATGGGCTTCTCCTCAAGCTCCGTGGCATGAGCGCATTTGAGCACCGCGAAGCACCGGCAGGCCAATCGCCTGTCCGGATCGCGATGATAAGCGCGATCTATCAGGCAGGCGATACTGACCGGGCGATGCGCAGCCGGATGGTCTCAGGTGTCGTCGCGGTAGCGGCGGAGGCGTATGGCGGCGAACACGAGGCCCGCGGCGGCCGCGAGCCCGAGCCACAGGTCGACGTCGGTGAGGACGGCCTTGAGGTCGAGTTGAGCGAGCCCTGAGCCGAGCGCGAACGCGCGCCCATGGCCGAGGCGCACGTGCGAGAAGAGTATCGGCCAGACTCCAAACAGGCGATAGGCGATGAAGCTCGCGATGTAGTGCGTGCCGAAGGCCACGCGCTCGAGGATCTGCGCCACCACGGGCGGGAGGAGCAGCCAGAGGAAGGGGTTGCGCCGCGCCCAGGCCGACACCACCAGCAGGTACGCGGCGAACGGCGCATACCAGAGCGCCGCGACCACGAGGCACAGGAGCAGCGCCAGCTCGGCCTGGAGCCACCCTCCCAGGTCCCAGCCCGGGATCGCGGGCAGCCGTCCGAGCACCGCGTTCACCTGCCAGATGCCGGTCAACGCGAGCGACGCCAGCAGCCCGAGCGCATACACGCCGAGCGGCGCGATGACGAGCGCGACCAGGAGCTTCGACAGGACGGTGAGCCCGTCGGACACCGGCAGCGACTTAAAGAAGAGGATGCTGCGGTCCTTGCGCTCGGCGTAGAGGCAGTCGAGCAGGTAGAACAGGAGGACGATGCCCGTCACCAGCGAGAGGGGCGAGGAGACAAACCCCTGCATGACGGCGAACAGGGTCATGCCGTTCCAGGGACCCTGGTCACCCGACAGGTCGGCATGCGGCGCGCGGTACTTCAGGCTGGCGAAGAGCGCGCCGAGGACCATCAGCGCCGCGACCACCGCGGGCGCGACCCAGAGCGCCCGATGCTCCCAGAATTCGCGCCGCACCAGACTGAGAAGAGTGCGGCTGAGCGCCCTCGGTGCCGGCGGCGCTCCGCTCGGCGCGCGCTCGGGCGCGGCATCGGCCACGGAGCTGCTCATGTGTTGGGGCTCCCCTGCATCTTGGCGACGAACAGATCCGCGATCGAGGGCGTGCGCAGCTCGCCGAGCGCGCCGAGCTCGGCGGCCGAGCGCCCCTCGAAGAGCATCGCCACGCGCCCGAACACCTCGCGCTCGTAGAAGGGATGCAGGGCGCGCGCGCGTGTTGCCTGATCGCCGGCGGAAGTCAGCTGCTGGTAGCGGTTGCCGAGGTCCTCGATCGAGGCGGCGAGCACCACCCGTCCGTGGTTGATGAAGATCACGTCGGTGAAGAGGTTCTCGACCTCCTCGACCTGGTGCGTGGTGAGGAGGATCGTGCGGTCCCTGTCGAAGTAGTCGTTGAGCAGCGTGTCGTAGAACTTGCGCCGGTAGAGGAGGTCGAGCCCGAGCGTCGGCTCATCGAGCACGAGCAGCGGCGCATCGATCGCCATGACCAGCGCCAGATGCAGCTGCGTCACCATGCCCTTGGAGAGCTCGCGCACGCGGCTCGCCATCGGGATGTCGGTCCTGCTCAGGATCTCGGTGGCGCGCGCGCGATCGAAGCGCGGGTGCACGCCGTCGACGAAATCGAGCGCCTGCCTGACCCGCAGCCAGCGCGGCAGCACCGCCACGTCGGCGATGAAGCACACCTCGCGCATCAGCTCATCGCGCTGCGTGCGCGGATCGAGCCCGAGCACGGAGAGCTCCCCGCCGAAGGCGGTGAGCCCGAGAATCGCCTTGAGCGCCGTGGTCTTCCCGGCGCCGTTCGGACCGATGAGCCCGACGATGCGGCCGGGCTCGACCGTGAAGCTCACCCCGTCCAGGGCGCGCGTGGCGCCGTAACTCTTGGTGAGTCCACGCGCTTCAATTACTGCGCTCATCGTCCTCCCCTTCGGACTCCCCCTCGGAGCCGGCACCCTTTGCCGTGGCCGACGGCCAGGTGGCCTGCGGTTGGGCGGCGGCGGCGGCGCGCTGCAATTCCTCCTGCGACAGGCCGAGCCGCTGAATCGTGGCGGAGATCCGCGGCCACTCGTCCTCGAGGAAGCGCTGGCGCTCGTCTTTCATCAGCGCCTTGCGCGCGCCCGGGCTCACGAACATCCCCCGGCCACGCCGCTTCTCGACCAGCTGCTCGTCGACGAGCTGCTGGTAGCCCTTGAGCACGGTGAGCGGGTTCAGGCGGAAGTCCGCGGCCACGCTTCGGACCGAGGGCAGCGGGTCTCCTTCCTTCAGGACGCCTTCCAGAATCATGGCGACGACCCGGTCGCGCAGTTGCCTGTATATCGGCGCACTGTCATCCCACTGCGGCTCCATGATCGTCTGCATGGTACCTGTGTCGGGAGATTAGCTGACTAATCTACCAAAACGGCTGGCTCGGGCTGGCCAAACCAGCCGTGCGTCAACTGCAGAGTGAGCGCGTGCCGGGCTTCTTTGACGCGGGCTTCGGGTGCCACCGCAGTCGACTCGACGAAGGTCGCGCTGAGAACCATCGTGATGAGGACCGCAGCCGCGCCGCAGGTGAGATCACGAGAGAGGTTGAAGTTGAGTGCGCTCATGGTCGTCTCCTGGACTTGTGTTCTGGATCGGTGCGTGCTCAGGCGTGCTGCGCCGGCATCGCAGCCTGATGCGCCTGCTGGTAAGCGGCGGCGACATGGAACGGCGCGGCGGAGGTCGACTGGACGAAGCTCAGGCTGATCGCCAGAGTGATCAGGACGGCGGCGGCGGCGCAGGTCACGTCCCGGTACAGGTTCTCGAAGCGGCTCATGGTCATCTCCTGGGTCGGTATCTATTGGGTTCGGGGCTCTGTCTGGTCGGGAGGGGCATCAGCCGCCTCCCTTAGTGATATACACTACTAGAACACTACTTAAGTGTCAAACTATTTCACCAAATCAGTTTGAGGACCTTCGAGGGCGCCTGGAAAGCCCCCTCGCACGGCCTTTGGAGAGCGCCGGCCGCTGAACCGTTTGAGAGAGCCGGTGGACCCCTTCAGCGCCAGGGAGCGGGCGGTGCCGGAGAGGCTAGAATTTCAGGCCCTCTATCCGAGGACTCGAGGAAGCGCCCGTCATGACAGCTCCGCTCAATGTCGCCATCACGGGCGCCGCCGGACAGATCGGCTACGCCCTCATCTTCCGCGTCGCCTCCGGTGCGCTGCTCGGGCCCGACGGGCTCGTCAACCTGCACCTCCTGGAAATCACGCCGGCGCTGCCGGCGCTCCAGGGCGTCGTGATGGAGCTCAACGACTGCGCTTTTCCGACACTCAACCGGGTGGTCGCGACCGACGATGCGACGGTGGCCTTTCGCGACTGCCAGATCGCGCTGCTGGTCGGCGCGCGCCCGCGCGGGCCCGGGATGGAGCGCAAGGATCTGCTGCTCGCCAATGCGCAGATCTTCTCCGCGCAGGGGAAGGCCCTGAACGAGGTCGCCGACCGCAAGGTCCGGGTGCTCACCGTCGGCAATCCCGCCAACACCAACGCGCTCATCGCCCGCGCCAACGCCCGCGATCTCAACCCGCGCAACTTCACCGCGATGACCCGCCTCGATCACAACCGCGCGCTGTGGCAGCTCGCCGAGAAGACCGGCGCGCAACCGAGCGAGATCCGCCGCATGACCATCTGGGGAAACCACTCGTCCACTCAGTACCCGGACTTGAGGCACGCGGAGGTCGCGGGCAAGCCCGCCAAGTCGCTGGTGAGCCAGCAATGGATCGAGGAGAGCTTCATCCCGGTCGTGCAGCAGCGCGGCGCGGCCGTCATCAAGGCGCGGGGCGCCTCGTCCGCCGCCTCGGCCGCTTCCGCCGTGATCGACCACATGCGCAGCTGGCGCAACGGCACCGGGGAGGGCGACTGGGTCAGCATGGCCGTGCCGTCGGATGGCAGCTACGGCATCCCCGAGGGCGTCGTCTACTCCTACCCCGTCACCCTCGCCGGCGGCGAGTACCGCATCGTGCCGGGTCTTGCCGTGGACGAGTTCAGCCGCAAGCGCATGGACGCGACCCTGGCCGAGCTGCGCGAGGAGCGCGAAGGGATCAAGGCGCTGCTCGGCTGAAGTTTCGCGACGGCTGGTGCGGGCGGCTATAGTCGGGTAAGCCGGCGCGAGGCGGAGGAAAGTCATGCTGGGCGCTATCGTCTCCCTGTTGCTGGTGGTGGCGGCCGCCTACGCGGTCACGCAGGTGGGCGGCGTCATCACGCTGCTGTTCATCGCAGCGGTGCTCTTCCTCGCCTACCGCCGCCTCTCGCTCCTCGCCTTCACCACGACCTTCACGGTGCTCCTCGCCGCCTACACGGTGCTCGGCGCCGGCGGCGCCCCGGCCGGAATCTGGAAGGGGTTCCTGTGGCTGCTGCTCGCGGCGCTGTGGCTTCTCAATGTGCGGCCGCTGCGCAAGCAGCTGATCACGCGCCCGTTCATGAAGACCTACTTGAAGCTCCTGCCGACCATGTCACAGACCGAGAAGGAGGCGCTCGATGCGGGCACGGTGTGGTGGGACGGGGAGCTCTTCACCGGCGCGCCGCGCTGGTCGAAGCTGCTCTCCGCGAAGGCCCCCAAGCTCTCCGCCGCGGAAGCTGCGTTCCTCGACGGGCCGTGCGAGGAGCTGTGCCGCATGCTCGATGACTGGAGCATCACCCACGAGCGCGCCGATCTGCCGGCTGCGGTGTGGGAGTTCCTCAAGACCCGCGGCTTCTTCGCCATGATCATCCCGAAGAAGTACGGGGGACTGGAGTTCTCGGCCTACGCGCACTCGTGCGTGCTCGCGAAGATCTCGAGCCGCAGCGCCACCACCTCGTCCACGGTGGCGGTGCCGAACTCGCTCGGGCCCGCGGAGCTCCTCAACCACTACGGCACCGAGGAGCAGAAGAGCTATTACCTGCCCCGCCTCGCGCGCGGGGAAGAAGTGCCGTGCTTCGCGCTCACCGGACCGCGCGCCGGGTCGGATGCGAGCTCCATTCCCGACACCGGGGTGGTGTGCCGCGGCACCTGGCAGGGTCGGGAGATCATCGGGCTCAAGCTCAACTTCTCCAAGCGCTACATCACCCTCGCCCCGGTGGCGACCGTGATCGGCCTCGCGTTCCGGATGTTCGATCCCGAGAAGCTCCTGGGCGGCAAGACCGACATCGGCATCACCTGCGCGCTCATTCCGCGCAACACCCCGGGCGTCACCATCGGCCGCCGTCACTTTCCGCTCAACGTGCCGTTCCAGAACGGCCCCATCCAGGGACGCGATGTGTTCGTGCCGCTCGACTTCATCATCGGCGGCTCGAAGATGGCCGGCAGCGGCTGGCGGATGCTCGTGGAGCAGCTCTCGGTCGGGCGCTGCATCTCGCTCCCCTCCAACGCCACCGGCGCCGCGAAAGCCGCGGTGTGGGCGACCGGCGCCTACGCGCGCATCCGCAGCCAGTTCAACACGCCGGTGGGCAGGTTCGAGGGCGTCGAGGCGGTGATCGCGCGCATGGCCGGGCTCACCTACATCATGGACGCGGCGCGCTCGGTCACCGCGGGCGCCATCGACGGCGGGGAAAAGCCCTCGGTTCCCTCCGCAATGCTCAAGTATCACGTCACGGAGATGGGCCGCCAGGTCGCCAACGACGCCATGGACGTGCACGGCGGTAAGGGCATCTGCCTCGGGCCGCGCAACTATCTCGGCCGCGGCTACCAGATCGTGCCGGTCGCCATTACGGTCGAGGGCGCCAATCTCCTCACCCGCAATCTCATCATCTTCGGCCAGGGCGCGGTGCGCTGCCACCCGTTCGTGCTGCGCGAGATGGCGGCGGCGCGCAATCCCGATCGCGCCGCGGGCGTGGAGGAGTTCGACCGCGCGCTGTTCGCGCACATCGGCTTCAGCATCTCGAATGCGGTGCGCTCCTTCATCATGGCGCTCACCCACGCGCGCTTCACCCGCGCGCCGGTCGAGGGCCCGACCGCGCGCTACTACCAGCACATCGTGCGCTTCTCCGCCTCCTTCGCCTTCGCGGTCGATGTGGCGATGCTCACCCTCGGCGGCTACCTGAAGAAGAAGGAGAGCCTGTCGGCGCGGCTCGGGGACGTGCTGTCCTGCATGTACCTCGCCTCGATGGTGCTCAAGCATCACGAGAACCAGGGCCGGTTGGAGGAAGACCTCCCGATCGTCGAGTGGGCCTGCCGCAGCCTCCTCTACCACGCCCAGGAGCAGCTGCACGGGTTCCTGCGCAACTTCGGGAACCGGCTGCTCGCGCTCGCGATGCGCGCCCTCATCTTTCCGCGCGGCCGCGTGTACTCCGCCCCCGACGATCGCCTCGGGCACAAGCTCGCAGGCCTCGTGATCAACCCGACCGAGGCGCGCGAGCGGCTTTCCCAGTACATCTACTGGACGCTCGAGCCCACGAACCCGCTGGGACTGCTGCAGGAGGCGCTGCTCCTCGCGGTGCAGCTCGAGCCGCTCGAGAAGCGCATCCGCGTCGAGGGCGTCAAGACCGGCAAGGTGACGGCGCTCGACCCGCCGGGACGCATCCAGCAGGCGCTCGCCGCCGGCCTCGTGTCCGAGACCGAGGCGGCGGCGTTGCGCGAGTACGACCGCAAGGTCATGGAGCTCATCCATGTCGATGACTTCGATCCGCGCGAGCTCGGCGCGCTCGCGGCCGCGACGCCCGAGTCGGCGGCAAGGTCGAGCGCCCACGTCGCGTGAGCGCGGTGCTACCTGGCGAGCGGGGTGCTGATGCTCGCCATCACCAGCATCTATAGCGTCCTCACGCTGTGAGGGATTTCTTGTGAAGGAGACTGAAATGCGTACCCCCACCGTTGCTGCAATGGTCCTGGCCTTCTCGGTTGCCGCCCCGATTGCCGCCGTCCCGGTCGCTTCCGCGCAGACGCCCGCGGTCTCCATGGCGCGCACCCCCTCGCCTGCGGGCGCCGAGGCCTACATCATCAGTCCCAAGGACGGCGCCAAGGTCCACTCGCCGGTGACGGTGGTGTTCGGCCTGAAGGGCATGGGCGTCGCTCCGGCGGGAATCAAGTTCGACAACACCGGCCATCACCATCTGCTGGTCGATACCGATCCTCCCGCCGACATGAGCGCCCCGCTCCCTGCGACCGACAAGATCCTGCACTTCGGCAAGGGACAGACCGAAGCCGCCGCCGTCCCCCTGAGTCCCGGCAAGCACACTCTGCAGCTGCTGCTCGGTGACCAGAACCACGTGCCGCACAATCCGCCGGTGATCTCGAAGAAGATCACCCTCACGGTCACCCCGTGAGCTTAGCGGCGCGCGCTGCGCAACCCTCACGACTGCGAAAAGCGGACTGACACCGTGACGCGCGCGGTCCTGCACGTCGACATGGATGCGTTCTACGCGTCCGTCGAGGAGCACGACGACCCGCGGCTGGCCGGCAAGCCGCTCATCGTCGGCTGGGACGGCGGCCGCGGCGTGGTGGCGGCCGCGAGCTACGCCGTGCGCCGGTACGGCGTGCACTCGGCGATGCCCATGCGCACGGCGCTGCGGCTCTGCCCGCAGGCGATCTGCGTGCGGCCGCGCATGCAGCGCTACCAGGAGGTCTCGCGGATCGTCTTCGGCGTGTTCCGCGAGATCTCTCCCCTCGTCGAGGGGCTGTCGCTCGATGAGGCGTTTCTCGATGTCACCGCGAGTCAGGAGCTGCTCGGCAGCGCCGTCGACATCGCGCGGCTCATCAAGCGGCGCATCTGCGAGCTCACCGGGCTCACCGCCTCGGTGGGGGTCGCCCCGAATAAGCTCGTGGCCAAGATCGCCTCCGACCTCATGAAGCCCGACGGGCTCACCCACGTCACCCTCGAGCGCGTGCGCGAGGTGCTGGATCCCCTCTCGGTGCGGCGCCTCCCGGGCCTCGGGCGCAAGACCGGCGCGCGGGTCGAGGCGGCCGGCATCAAGACGCTCGGCGAGCTCCGCAGCGCGCCCGATGCGCTCTTGTGGCCGCTCTTCGGGCGCTACTGCGCCTGGGTGCGCGAGCGCGCCTCCGGGATCGATGATCGGCCGGTACTGCCGGAAGTCGAGGAAAAATCCCTGAGCGCAGAGGACACCTTCGAGGAGGACATCGGCGATCGGCGCACCCTGCACGTGCAGCTCGCGCGGCTTGCAGACGTGGCGGCGGCACGGCTCCGCACGCGCTCGCTCACCGCGGGCTGTATCGGGGTGAAGATCCGGCGCGCGGATTTCACCACCTTTACCCGCCAGCGCGCCGTGACCCCGCCGACCTGCGAGGCGCGCGCCATCGCCGGCGTCGCCGCGGAGCTCCTCTCCCGCTGGCTGGGTGGAAACCCGGGGGTGAAACTTCGCCTGCTGGGCGTGGTCCTCACTGAGCTCACGCCCGCCTCGCAGCTCGGGCTGTTCGAGGAGACCCGCCGCTCGGCTAAGCTCGATGCGGCGCTCGACGAGGCGCGCGCGCGCTTCGGCAGCGGGGCACTGCGGCCCGGCAGCACCATCGGGTAGCATCCAGCCATGTACTTGAGCTTCTTCGGCCTCAACGAAAAGCCCTTCGCGATCACGCCCGATCCGCGCTACCTCTACCTGAGCGAGCGGCATGCCGAGGCGCTCGCGCACCTCATGTACGGCATCAACGAGGCCGGCGGATTCGTGCAGCTCACCGGCGAAGTCGGCACCGGCAAGACGACCATCGTGCGCTCGCTCCTCGCGCAGGCCCCGAAGAACGCCGAGATCGCCCTCATCCTCAATCCCCGCATGACGCCGCCCGAGTTCCTGCTCACCATCTGCGAGGAGCTCGGCATCGGGGTGCCGGACCAGGCCGCGGGGAGCCTGAAGGACCTGGTCGACATCCTCGGCGGCTACCTGCTGCGCGCCCACGGCGCGGGCAAGCGCGTGGTGCTGGTGGTGGACGAGGCCCAGAACCTCTCGCCGGAGGTGCTGGAGCAGGTGCGGCTGCTCACCAACCTCGAGACCACCACCCAGAAACTCCTGCAGATCATTCTCATCGGCCAGCCGGAGCTGCGCGAGCTCCTCGCGCGCAACGAGCTGCGGCAGCTCGCGCAGCGCATCACCGGGCGCTATCACTTGAATCCGCTCTCGCGCGGGGAGACCGGCGCCTACGTGCGCCATCGGCTCCGCGTCGCGGGCGCGACCGCCGACATCCTGAGCCCGCATGCGCTCAACGAGGTCTTCCGGCTCTCGCACGGCGTGCCGCGGGTGATCAACATCGTCTGCGACCGCTCGCTCCTCGGCGCTTATTCGCTCGACCGCCATCGGGTGACCGCAGCCCTGGTGCGCAGCGCCGCCTCGGAGGTCTTCGGGCGGCGTATCGCGCCGCACTGGCTGCCGTGGGCGCTCGGCGGGACTCTCGCTGCCGCGCTCGCCGCCGCGACCTTCGCGCTGTGGAACCTCCCGCCGTGGGGCGCGGGAGCACGGGGCGCTCACCTCGCGCGTGCGGACACCGTGGTGCCAGCCGCCGCAGCGGCCGCGGTCGGGACAGCCACCGCAGCGCCGGCGGCGCCGCGCGAGCCGCATCTAGGCGAGCTCCTGACGCGGTACGCCGCCGACACCGACACCGACAGCGCCTTCGACCGGCTCCTCTCGCTCTGGGGCGCCCACTACGAGAGAAACACCAGCGATCCCTGCGCCCAGGCGATGCGCCAGGGACTCGAGTGCGTCACCGAGCGCGGCTCCTTCGGGCAGCTGCGCCAGTACAATCGCCCGGCCATCCTGCTGCTGAACGACGCTGCGGGCGCGAGTCACGAGCTGCGCCAGTACAATCGCCCGGCCATCCTGCTGCTGAACGACGCTGCGGGCGCGAGTCACGAGGTGGTGCTGACCGCTCTCGACGACGAGCAGGGGCGAGTCGAGCTCGGCGGCCCGCGCACCGTGCGGCTCGGGGAGCTCTCGCGCTACTGGCTCGGCGATTTCATCATGCTGTGGCGTCCGGCCAGCTCGCCGGTGAAGCCCCTTTCCGCCGGCATGCGCGGCGCCGAGGTGCGGTGGCTCCGCCGCAGCCTCCAGCGACTGCACGGAGTGAGCGCCGACGCCCCGGCGAGCGAAGTGTTCGACGCGGAGCTCACCGGCTGGGTACGGGATTTTCAGCGCCAGCACCAGCTCGCCGTCGACGGCATCGCGGGAGTACGCACTCAGATCGCCCTCGCCAGCGCCCTCGGCGGCAGCGACACGCCGCTCCTGACCGCCGCCGCCGAGACCCATCCCGGCGGGTGATGCATGTCGTTCATCCTCGATGCACTGAAGAAGTCCGAGAGCGACCGCCAGCGCCAGAGCGGCCCGGCGCTCTTCGAGGTGAAGCTCGCGCCGCCTCGCACGGGTCTGCCCCCTTGGGGCCTCGCGGTCGGGGCGCTGCTGCTCGTGAACCTCGGCGTGGTCATGTGGATGCTGCTGCGCCACGCCGCAACGCCCGCTCCCGGCACGCCCCCCGTCGCCGCCGCCGGCGCGCGCGCCCCGCCCCTCCCGGCGCCCGCGACAGCGGTTGCGGCGGTGGCCACGGACCGCTCGGCTGCGCCCGCGGCGCCGATCCCGGCCGCAGCCGGCGGCGCTGCCGGTGCCGTGCCGAATCCCGAGGACTTCACTCCGGCATCCGAGCCCGCCAGCTCACCGACGGTGTTGAGCCCACACGTGCGGCGCGGCACGGCGGACGGCGTGCCGCTCTATCAGGACGCGGCGGCCGCCGCGGACGCGCACCTGCCGCAGCTGCGGCTCGATCTGCACGTGTTCGCTTCGCGGACGCAGGACCGCTTCGTGATGATCAACATGCACAAGCTCCGGGAGGGCGACTCGCTTCCCGAGGGCGTGCAGGTCGAGAGCATCACTCCCGAAGGCGCGGTGCTCTCCTACAACGGATCGAAGTTCCTGCTGCCGCGCTAGGCCACTCGAAGGCGCGGCCGCACCGCACCGGGCGAGTCGGCCCGCCCGCTACTCCGCCACGTACCAGCGCTTGTCCAGCTGCTCGAGCACGAAGTGGTCGTAGGGCAGTCCCTGACCCGTCAGGTCGTAGGTCGCCCGCTGTCCCTCGTACTCATAGTGTGGATCGAGGCCCCGCACGATGTGCAGCGTGGCGAGCAGCATCTGGCGCGTGCCCATGCTGTTCTGACACGAGGCGACGAGCGCCGCGATCGCTTTCTTCCCGGTGACGCGCCGGAAGTTCGGGCTCATCTGCTTGTTGTAATACTCGTCGCACTTGCCGTCCGACAGGAGCTTCTCGGACGTGGCGAGGAGCTCCACGATGCCGGGCTGCGCCGGAGCGCTGCTGCGGGCGGCGCTCCCGCGGAGCGCCGCCGGCGTGCGCGTCACCGCGGCAGCGCCGTGCCGGCCCTCGATGAGATCGTCGATCTGCGCCTCGATCTCGCTCGGCAGCGCCGCCTTCCAGCCCTTGCCGAAAGGTTTCAGGGTCACGAGGCCGGTCACCTGCACCTTGCCGCGGTCGTGCGGCTGGCGCCCGCGGATCAGCACCTCGACCTTGCCGTCCCTGTCGGGAACGGCTGCGATCCCCTCGGCCGAGTCGAACTCGCGCCCCGGCAGGTACAGCCGGTCGGCGAGCGTCGCGTAGAAGCCGGTGTCCGTGAGGCGCTCGATCTCGTCCAGCTGCTTGGCGGGGCCAAACAGCCGGTTGCGCACCGTGCTGTCATTGCGCTTCGCCTCGTCGTGCAGCAGGTTGAGGATGCGCAGCCGCAGCGCCCGCAGATCATCCGGATGTATGCTGAGCGCCACCTGCTCCGGGTCGCCGCTCGCGACCGCCTGGAGAAATTCGAGCGCCGCGTTCTTCTGCGCGTAGCCGACGCTCGTGGCGTTGCCGGCGGCGAGCGCCACGGCGCACGCCGACCCGAGCGCGAGCCCGAGCGCCCACGCCCACATACGCCTTGCCCGCACCCGCCCCGCCCGCACACGCCTTACCCGAAGCACCTGTCGCATGAGCCCTCAGATCGCCCGCCATAACTTGAGGTTTCGCAGCCCCCGACCCCTCGGATGCGGGGGCCCGTGCGGACCGAAGGACCCCGGCCGACCCCACAAGATGACCAGTTTCACAGAATCCCGCCGCCATTAGCGACAGGCTAGGCTTATTACGTCATGGTACCCCGCGGCCGGGCTCTGGGCCCGACGGGCGGGTTTCAGATTGTGACAGCCGGCACCTCTCACTCCAAAGCGCAGCGTGCAGCGGGAACGTCCCGCGACGTTGCACCGCTGCTGACGCTTGCCGGCCAGCCGCTGCTCGTGCTGACCCACGACCCCGCTTTCTTCGCCACGTTCAAGAGAGTGGCGGATCCGGCGCACGAGCTGCGCGTGGTCCGCTCCGAAACCGATCTCGCCTCCGCGCTCATGGCGCTGCACGCCGGGGTCGTGGTGCTCGATACCACCTCGCTCACCACGCCCACGGGAGAGGTGGCCCGGCAGCTCGAGGCGCAGTTCCCGGACGTGGTGCTGATCGTTGCGGGCGGCGTCGAGGAGCAGGCGGCGCTCGCGACGGAGATCACCGACGGGTCGATCTACCGCTTCCTTCACAAGCCGGTCTCCGAGCAGCGGGCGCGGTTGTTTGTGGACGCGGCCTGGCGGCGCCACCGCGAAGCGGAGGCGGGCCTCGTCACCAGCACCTTCGCAGCGCTCGCCCGCACCCCGAAGGGAGCGAGGTGGTGGCTGCTGCTCGCGCTCCTCGGCACTGCCGCCGCTGCGGGATGGTTCGTCGTGGATCGCCACCTCATCCGGCTCCCCATGACGACACCGGATCGCCTGCGCCCCGCCGCCTCCGTCGTCCCGGCCGTCCCCGCTCCCGCTCCCGACGCCGGTGACGCGGTGCTCGAGAACCTACTGGCACGCGCCGACCACGCGCTTGCCGCCGGTCAGATTGTGACACCGCCGGGCGCGAGCGCCGCGGATCTGTACCGCGAGGCTCTGCGCCGCAACGCGCGCGATCCGCGCGCGCTGAACGGTGTCGAGCAGGTTATCGACCGACTCATGGCGGAAGCCGAGGCGCTGCTCGAGGAGCATCACCTGGACGGCGCACAGCAGCTCGCCGAGGAGGCGCGCGCCATCAGCCCGCAACACCCGCGTGTGGCGTTCCTGATCGGCCAGATCGGCGCCCAGCGCGAGCGCGCCGTGCTCGACAAGGCGCAACGCGCCGCCGCAACCGGCAACGTCGCGGGCGCACTGGCCGTGCTCGACGATGCCGCGCGCGGCGGGCATCGCTCGATGCTGGTCGACTCGGCGCGCGAGCGGCTGACGCAGCAGCGGCTCGGCGGGGTCGCGGACTTTCTCAAGCGCGCCCGTGGGGCGCTCGCGGACGGACAGCTCGTCGAGCCCGCCGAGCGCAACGCGCGCTTCTACATCGAATCGGCGCGCGCGCTCGCCCCGCAGGATCCCGGCGTCGCGCAGGCGACGCAGGCGCTGATCGCGCGTCTCAACGTCGAGGCGGGCAAGGCACTCACCGCGGGCGACCCGGAGCGGGCGGACCGCTGGGCGGCCGCAGCGGCGGATGCGGGGGCGGCTCCGGCGGACGTCGCCGCGCTGCATGCCGAGGCACAGCGCCTGCGCGGCGTGAGCAAGGCCAACTCGGTGGCACACCTGGCGCAGTCCTTCAACGAGCGTCTCGGCGAGGGGCGCCTCACCGAGCCGGCCGGCGACAGCGCCCAGTTCTATCTAGCGAAGCTCGTGCAGACGGATCCGGAGCAGAATGCGACGCAACTCGCGCGCACCGCCTTCGACACGCGCCTGCTCGATGAGTCACGCGGCGCGCTGCGCGCTCAGGACTATGCGCTCGCGCGCCGCTGGCTCGCGGAAGCGCGCACCGCCGGCGCCGACCCGGCGGCCGTTGGCGAGCTCGACTCCGCGATCGGCGTCGCGCAGGAGCAGGCGCAGCGCGCCGCGAGCTACGTGAGCGCGAGCTCGCTCACCCGCACTCGCTACGTGCCGCCGGACTTTCCCCTCGAGGCGCGCAAGCACGGTCTCGAGGGCTGGGTGGATGTGCAGTTCCTCGTCAACCCCGACGGCTCGGTGGGTGACGTCACGGTCGTCGGCGCACAACCGGTTGGCGTCTTCGAGCAGGCGGCGCTCGATGCCGTGCGCCGCTGGCGCTATCAGCCCGTGATGCGAGCCGGCCAGGGCATCGGTCAGCGCGCCCGCGTGCGCCTGCGGTTTGCGATGCAACGATGAGCAAGCAACCCATGGATTCCCCTGTCCGGGTGCTGGTGGTGGACGACGACGTCCGCTACGGCGAGTGGCTGCGTCACCACCTGGATGTGCTCTGTCCGCACACGAGCGTCAGCCTGCTGAGCCGCAGCGAGTTCGAGCTCTGGTGCACCACTTTCTCGGGCCGCGACTCCCACCTGGTGCTGCTCGCCGCCACGTTCGGCTCGAGCCCGGACGATCCGCAGTCGCAGGGCCTGTCGCTGTTGCGGCGGCTGCGCGCCCAGCCGGTCACTCCCGGGGTGATCGCGCTCGCCGAGGACGGTAACGAGCTCACCGCCGTGCGGGCGCTCCACCTCGGTGCGCTCGACTACCTGCCGAAGCGACTGCTGACTCCCGAGCGCCTCAACAACGCCGTGCGCTTGGGGCTGCGGCGCGTGGAGCGGCGCGTTACGCGCCGTCTGGCGAGCCTCGCGAACCACTCGCGCGACCAGGCGCGGCAGGCGCGCGCCGCACAGCTCGCCGCGGCCACCCCCGAGGCGCTCGCCGGAGACTCCGATGCAGCCTCTGGTGCCGCTTTAGCGGCCGGCCCTGGCGCTGCGGCCGACGCCAGCCCGGCGGCCGAGCAGCGTCGGGGGCGGGGGCGGCGGCCGACGCCGCGGCCCCGGCCGACTCGGGCTCGGCCGAAGTGCTGCAGGGCCCGGGCGTGGCGGCGCTGCTCGCAGGAGCGGACGCCGAGCTCATTCCGGGCTACACGCTGCGCCTCAAGATCGGCGAGTCGGAGAAGGCGGTGGTCTATCTCGCCGCGAGCGCCCGGCGCGGATACAACGTCGCGCTCAAGGTGAGCAAGTCGCTGCGCGATGAAGCGGCGGGGCGGCAATTCCTCGAGCGCGAGTACACCGCGATCATGGCCGTCAGAAGCCCGCTGGTGGTGGAGATCTACGACTACGGCGTGAGCGGCGGCTTCGAGTACCTGGCGATGGAATACCTTCCGCGCGGGGACCTCAAGGCGCGCATCCAGCGCGGTCTGAGCGAGCGGCAGGCCATGCATTTCGTCGCTAAGATCGCCGCGGCGCTGCAGGTGGTGCACGCCGCGGGCCTCGTGCACCGCGACCTGAAGCCGCCGAACGTGATGCTGCGCGAGAATGATGCCGTGGCGCTCATCGACTTCGGCCTGGCGCGCTCGCTCGACGGCGCGACCAGCGCGATCACCCGCACGGGGGTGCTGCACGGATCGCCCTACTACATGAGTCCCGAGCAGGCGCTCGGCGAGATCCTCGATGCGCGCTCGGATTTCTACAGCCTCGGGGTCATGTGCTACGAGATGCTGACCGGCGAGAAGCCCTACTCGGGCGACAGCGCCATGGAAGTGCTGCAACAGCACGTGAGCGGACCGCTCCCCATGCTGCCGCCCGAGCTCGCGCGCTATCAGACGCTGGTCACGCGGCTGCTGGCGAAGTCGCGCGATGACCGCATCGGAACTGCCGCGGAGATCATCGCCGCGGCCACCGCGCTGCGCGAAGGCGCGGTCGACGAGCGAGAGACGAGCGCGGCGTAGCCTTCAAACCCCCTTCGGCTCGAGAGCGCGGTGTCTCGCGGCAGGCGCACCCGATAGGACGTGGCGGCCGCCCGCTTCAGCGCGCGATCACCGAGCGGCGCTGCTCCTGAGCCTTGCCGAGGGCGAGCGCCAGCACGCTCCACAGCGCCGAGATCGCAGCTCCCAGCCAGCCGATGGCCGCAGCACCGGCTCCGAATGAGCCGGTGAGCTCCTTGTAGAGCGAGCCGCTCAAGGCATCGCCGCCGCGGTACACGAAGGTATCGATGAGGCTCTTCGCCTTGTACTTCTCCTCGCGGCTCACCACCGTGAACAGCGCGTCGCGGCACGGCCGGGTCAGCGCGTAGTCCCCGACCCGGCGCACCGCGTACACCACCACGAGCACCATGAAGCCTGGCGCCAGAGCGACCAGCGCATAGCCCGCGGTCATGATGACGGGCACCGACACCAGCATGGCCCGGAGGCCCACCCATTTGAACAGCCGCCCGAAGAACAGCAGCTGCATCAGGAGCGAGGCCGCCTGCACCCAGAAATCGATGCCGCCGAAGAAGCGCGTGCGCTCATCGGCCGTGGCAAACGCCTTGGCCACGAACGCCTGCTGCTCGAGGTAGAGGAAGGTCGATACCCAGGTCATGAGCAGCACGAAGAGCGCAATGCCGAGAAGATACGGCGAGCGGACGACCTGACCGAAGGCGGCCCAGAGACTTCCGCCGAGCGCGGCATCGGCCTGCGGCGGCTCCTCGACGCGCACCGCGGCCGCCTGTGTGCGCTGCAGGCGGATCACCGCGATCATCAACACCAGCGACACGGCGAGCAGCGCCGCCGAGATCGGCAGCAGATTGATGGCGCCGAGAGGCACGGCGAGCTCGTGGGCGACGAACGGCCCGATGAGGCCCCCGGTGCTGGCTCCCGCCCAGATGAAGCCGAACACCCGTCCCGCCTGCTCGCGCGTGAACAGGTCCGCCATCAGGCTCCAGAACGCCGCCACCACGAACAGGTTGAAGACGCTCACCCACACGAAGTAGGTCCGCGCAATCCAGGTGCGGTCCGCCCCGAGCCGGAACCAGACGTAGAAGCCGAGCAGGTTGGCGATGAAGAACCCGTAGACCCACGGCAGGAACACGGCGCGCGGGAAGCGCGAGGTGAGCCAACCGTAGAGCGGCTGCAGCACCAGCATCACGATGAAGACGCCCCAGAAGAGGTACGGAATCTTCTCGAGCCCGGAAGTGATACCCAAGGCATCGCGCACCGGACGAAGCATCGTGTAGCTCGCGAACATGCAGAGGAGCGTCGCGAACGATGCCAGGAGCGCCGGCGCCTCACCGGGCTGCAGCACGACGAGGCGGCGCAAGAGCGCGGACAGACGCTCCATCAGCGCGCCCGCTCCCTTCGAGCGCGCGAGATCGCCGACCCTGGCTCCGGTGTCATCGATCATGAGGCGTGCTCCGGCCGCGAACGGCGCTAAGCTCTCCAGTCGCGTGTCAGTGTGCCACAGACGTGTTACCGGGGGCCGCCGCGCGCTCCGTGAGTGCACCGCCCTTGGCCGTTGCACGGCGCCAGACCGACAGGGTAAAACCCGCGCTTGACCTGGCCGGCGCCCGCGCTGCACGCTCGCACGGCATTGCATGCCGCTGGGGGGTGGCGACATGAGAAGAAGAACCTTCTGTGCAGGGGGACTCGCGGCGCTCGGCGCCGCCTCCATTCCCTTCCATCGCGCACTCGCCGCGGACAGCGGCGCGGATATTCCCGCCGTCGGGCCATCCCTCGCTCATCGTGCGCTGCGCGGGTGCGGCGGACGTGCGGCGCGCGGTGAGCTTCAGCGGCGCCCGGGGCCTCCTCACCGCGGTGCGCGCGGGCGGTCACAGCGTGTCGGGTCAGTCAGGTTGCGACCGCGGCCTCGTCATCGACCTCTCGCGAATGCGCGCCGTCGAGGTCGATCCGGTCGCGAAGCTGGCGCGCGTCGAGGCGGGCGCGCTCCTCGGCGAGCTCGACCGCGAAGCCCTCGCGTTCGGCCTCGCCACGCCCGTCGGCACCGTCGCGGACACCGGCTTGGCAGGCCTCACGCTCGGTGGCGGTGTCGGACGCCTCGCCAGGAAGTTCGGGCTGACCTGCGACAACCTCGTGGCAGCCGAGCTCGTGACGGCAGACGGGGAGTGGCGGCGCGCGAGCGCCACGGAGAACGCGGATCTCCTGTGGGCACTTCGCGGCGGCGGTGGCAATTTCGGCGTGGTGACCTCCTTCACCTTCCGCCTCCACGAGGTCACCCCGGTGATGTACGGTGGCAACCTCCAATTCCCCATCACGGGTGGCCGCGAGATGTTGCGCAGCTTGGGCGACATCATTGCGGCCGCGCCCGACGAGCTGTACGTGGACGTGGCGATGGGGACCGCGCCGAAAAACGTGCGCTGGCTGGCATTCAACGTCTGCTACTGCGGTCCTTCGGGCGAAGCGGAGCGCGTGGTGGGACCGCTGCGCAAGCTCGGCAAGCCGCTCGAGGATACGCTCACTGCGACGCCCTACGATCAGCTCCAGGGAAGCGGCGACCTGCGCGGGTTGAGTCCGCTCGGCGCCTACGGCAAGGGAGGGCTCGTCTACGGCATCACGCCGGCGCTCGTCGACATCATGGTCGGCGCCACCGAGAGCGCGCCCTCGGACGGGCTGATGATGTGGCTGCAGCACCAGGGCGGGGCGATCAGCCGCGTGCCGCCGAAGGCGAGCGCCTATTTCAATCGCGGCGCGAGCCACAACGTCGGGGTGTTCGATTCATGGCAGATGTCCGCGGCGGACGTGGAGCGCAGGACCGAGTGGGTGCGGCACACCTGGACGCAGATCGAGCCGCTGACGCGCGGGCAGTACGTCAATCTCGCCGCCACCGACGATCGCGAGACGCGAGTGTACGCGGCCTACGGCGACAATTACCCGCGGCTCGCGGCGCTCAAGAAGCGCTACGATCCCAACAACCTGTTCCGCCTGAACGCCAACATCAAGCCGGCCTGAGCTAAGAGCCCGCGCGCCGCTCGCTTGCCCGCGCCCCTCGCCGCGCGGGCCGGCCGCGCTTGACACTCACCCCGTCATGCAGGTGCAATGCGCGGGCATCCGGCCGGGGGACCGAGGGGCGACAGAAGAATCCATGCATCTTGTTGATACCACGCTGTTTTATTCGCCCACCAGCGGTGGCGTCAA
>WNGP01001126.1_pt1 | contig 22552 bp, 18 predicted proteins | sample 5407671 | NCBI WGS metagenome assembly WNGP01 (sample SAMN13153381, study PRJNA577476) | soil metagenome | isolation source: 40 cm soil or saprolite under Garry oak tree replicate 2 | place: USA:California | collected 2016-06-15
GCTTCCGCAAATACCAGTATGCGTAGGTTTCTCCCCGCATGCCGGTGCGCCAAGCTTCCCGCTTTTTCGCATCGCTGGAAAAACTCTCCGCTTCACGCAGGCCGCGCCGCCCAGTGCACCGCCCGAAACATCCGTTGTGAAAATATCGGCATGGTCCCAGCACCGATTCCCCCAGCCTCCCGCGCAGTATAAACAAAAATCCCGTGGCTGCCATACTTCTTCTGCAGCAGCCACGGGACCCGGAGTTTTCCGCTTCTATTCTGCGATCTCCATTTTCACGTCTCGAATCACGCTTTCTTCTCCGCTTCACGGAAGCAATCTTCCAGCGTCCGCACGGCAAAGTCCGCTTGCTCCTGATCAATCAGGAGGGGCGGCGACAGGCGAATGGTGTTTTCACCTGCACCGAGCACCAGCAGGCCTTTATGAAAAGCCAGATCGACGATCGCGTTGCGCAGATCCGCGGCCTTTTCCTTCGTCCGCTGATCGCGCACGATCTCAACGCCGATCATCAAGCCGCGTCCTCGTACATCGCCGACGATTTTGAAGTTCTTGGTCCAATCAGCCAGTCGCCCGAAGAGGTAGTCGCCCATGCGGCGGGCGTTTTCCATGTACTCGCTCTCGATCAGGTCCATGGTGGCCAGCGCAGCTGCAATGCACACCGGATTCCCGCCGAACGTCGTGCCGTGTGAGCCCGGCTTCCATCGCATCACGCTTTCTCTTGCGACGATCGCGCCGAGCGGCATGCCGCTTGCGATGCCCTTCGCGGAACAAAGAATGTCCGGTTCGATCCCGGCGTGTTCACTGGCCCACCACTTCCCGGTGCGTCCCATTCCCGACTGAACTTCGTCCACGATGAACATGATGCCGTGTTGCCGGCAGATCCGCTGCAATTCCTGCAGAAAAAACTTTGGCGCGGACACATACCCGCCTTCTCCTTGAATCGGCTCGATGATGATACCCGCGACATCCTCGGGATCGAACAAGCGCTTGAAAATCTGGCCTTCGAGCTGTTCGAGAATTTCCACGCCGCAGGTCTCCTCGGTGTGGTGGTGCGCACAGCGATAGGCATATGGATACGGGATGTGCTCGATTCCACTGAGCAGCGCGCCGAATCCCTTGCGCTGTGTGGACTTCGAGGCCGTCAGCGAGAGCGCGCCCATCGACCGGCCGTGGAAGCAGCCGTAAAATGCGATGAGCTTGTCGCGCTTCGTGGCGTATCTCGCCAGTTTGATGGCGCCTTCAATCGCCTCGGTCCCCGAATTGGTGAAAAAGACCTTCTTGCTTTCCGTGCCTAGCATCGTCCGGCCCAGCCGCTCTGCCAGTTGCGGCATGCTTTCGTAATAGAAATCCGTGCCGGACATGTGAATCAGCTCGGCCGCCTGCTTCTGAATCGCAGCGACAACTTTCGGATGGCAATGGCCGGTCGAACACACGGCGATACCGGCCGCGAAATCGAGAAATGCATTGCCATCCACGTCTTCCACGATCGCGCCGTGCCCGCGCTTGGCCACCAGCGGGTAATCGCGCGTATACGAGGGCGACATGAATTTCGCGTCTTGCTCCAGTACGCGCTTGGCGTTCGGCCCGGGCAGCGCAGTCACGAGCCGGGGTGTTTTCGCTTCCAGAGTCGTTGGCATGTCTTCCTCCACGGAAGAAATCAAAAGGTTGGAGTTGATCGAGAACTGCGGGGCGAAAGCAGGCGCGCGAACGGACGGATCCGGGAGTGGCCTGCGAGAGAGAGAAAAAGAACTTAGTTAGTCTACGCCGTAGAGTTCTGGCCGCTGGGCGGCCGGCGGACATTTCCCCGGGAGGAAAGCAGGGCGAATTTGAAGGTTAAGGCTCACTTGCGTTTCCAGCGGACACTGCCATCTTTAGCGTCCTCAATCATTATACCACGATCTGCGAGCTCTTTGCGGATACGGTCGGCCGCGGCGAAATCGCGTTTTTTCTTGGCGTCATTGCGTTCCGCGACCAACCGATCGATCTCAGTGTCGTCCGGTCCACTCTCCGCGCTGCCGTATCCGAGCGTGCGAAGTTTTTCGGCATCGTTGTTTTCCACGACGGCGAAAACCCTATCGAAAATAGCCAGAAACTCCAGCACCGTTGGGACGTCGCCCTGGCGGAAGTCGCCTTTATGGACGGCGATATTCGCTTCGCGCACCAGGTCGAACGCTGCCGCCAGTGCCCGCGCCGTGTTCAAGTCGTCGGCAAGCCCGGCGTCGAACTCTTCCGCCGCCTTCGCAATGCGCGCGGCCATGCCCTCTTGCTTGCCGGCGGGAAATTTTCCTCGCTTCAAACGATCGGCGAAATTCCGCAGCCTTTCCACCGAGCTGGCCGCCTGCTGCAGACCATCGAACGTGAAATTGAGCTGCTTGCGGTAAGGAACACTGGCCAGTGCAAACCGAAGAGCCGAAGGCTTGTAACCCTTCGCAAACAAATCACGGAGCGTGAAGAAATTCCCCTGCGACTTCGACATCTTCTCGCCTTCGACAAGCAAATGCTCGGCGTGCAGCCAGTACCGCGAGAAGGGCTTGCCCGTCGCGCCCTCGCTCTGCGCAATTTCGTTCTCGTGGTGCGGAAATGCCAGGTCGATTCCACCGGTGTGAATATCCAGTGTCTCGCCAAGATATTTCATGGCCATGGCGGAACACTCAATGTGCCAGCCGGGTCGTCCAGGGCCGAGCGCTGTCTCCCAGAAATGCTCTCCCGGTTTCGGCGCTTTCCACAGCGCAAAATCCCGCGCGCTCTCTTTTTCGTAGCGATCGTTGTCGACACGCGCGCCCGCCTGAATGCCCGTGAGATCGATTTTCGAGAGCTTTCCGTACTCGGGAAATTTCGCGATGCGGTAATAAATCGAACCTTCGCCCGGATACGTGAATGATTTTTTCTGGAGCCGCTGGATCAGTTTCACCATATCGTCGATATGGTCCGTGGCACGGATCCAGTGCTCCGGTTCTTCGATGCTAAGCGTTTTGCAATCGTCGAAAAACGCCTGCACAAATTTCGCGGTATAATCACGGATACTCATGCCGGCGGCAGCGGCATTCGCGATGATGCGATCGTCCACGTCCGTCAGGTTCATGACGTGGTTCAGCTTGAATCCGCGCAGCTTCAAGAAACGCCGCAAAATATCCTGGAACACGAACGTGCGGTAATTCCCGATATGCGCGTAGTCGTAGACCGTAGGCCCGCACGTGTACATGCGCACTTCGCCGGCTTTTTGCGAAACGAAATTCTCGATTTTCCCGGTCAGCGTGTTGTGCAGCTGAATATCGGCCATGGGCTCTAAATGGTCTCTTTCAGTAAACGCATAAGCGCTCGATTGTAGCCGAGCCGTTTGAAACGGAGCAATGTCGAAGCTGCGCGATGTTGCGCAGCATTGAGCGCAATGCGACCTATTTAGTCCTAATTGACGCCTGCCCCTGACGCGGTTACAGTCCTCTTTCTCATCTGCTGAAGGAGTTATCGATGAATCGCTTTCTTTCCGCCGGGGCCCTGTTTGTTCTCTCGACTCTCGCGACGCCCATCCTTGGACAGGACCCAGCCAAGGCCAGTGCGCCCAAGCTGTTGACTCCCGAAGACTCTTTGAACCTGCGCAGTATTTCCGACCTGCAATTCTCCCCCGACGGCAACCGTCTGGCGTTTGTGGTCACGGAGCCCGCGAAGGGAGAGCGTCGCGCGCGCCACATTTGGCTTTACGAGAAGCAGTCCGGTTCGCTGCGGCAGTTCACTTACTCCGCAAAGTCCGATTTCTTGCCGCGCTGGTCACCTGACGGCAAACAGCTATCTTTCCTTTCAGATCGCGACGATCAGCAGCAGGTCTACGTCATGCGCTCGGACGGCGGCGAAGCCAGCGCCCTGACCAAAGGAAAGCGCGGCGTGCAGAATTTTGCCTGGTCTCCCGACGGCAAGCAGATCGCCTTTCTTGCCCCCGACGCAAAGACGGAAGCGGAAGAAAAGAAGGAAAAAGACAAAGACGACGCGCACGTGGCCGACAAAGATGATAAACACGCCCGTCTATGGCTGCTCACTATCGACACTGGAGAAGCCAAAGCCCTCACCGAACCCAAATGGAAAATCAGCCAAGCGGTGTGGCATCCATCCGGCACCGGTCTGGTGCTAAGCGCCACGGATCACCCCGAATCGGATCAGAACACGGAGCGCATTTTTTCCTTTCGTCTCTGGGACACGGTTACCGGTGACCGCAAAGCGCTCAACTCGATGACACAGATCCTCGCTCCTCGCGGCCCTTTCGGCAATATTCGCATCGCTGCGGATGGCCTGAGGATGGCGTTCGTTGGGTGCCGCGAAGACGGCCCCACGCCGCACGACCTCATGCTCGCCCACCACCACGGCGACAAAGGCGTGCAGAACCTTACCGGCGCCAGCGTTGACCGACCCGTCTTTGACTACCGCTGGTCCACGGACGGGGGGCTGCTCGCAGTTGTAGGCGATGGCTTCCACACGAAGTTCATAGCTTTCACTGCGGAAGGCGCGCTCAAGGATGTCGCGGCGGTACCGGCCAACCCAAATGCATTCGGCGTTTCCGATTCCGGTGAGGTCGCCTTTGCCGGACAAACCGCGACGATTCCCCAGGAATTGTGGCTTTGGGATCAGAGGAGCGCACCAAGGCAAATCTCTCACTTGAATGATTCGTGGAAGCAATACACCCTCAGCGCGTTGGAGTTCTACAAGTACAAATCCTTCGACGGCCTGGAAATCGAAGCGGCTCTTCTGAAACCGCTTGGCTACGACGGCAAATCGAAGCTGCCACTCATCGCTGTGATCCACGGCGGCCCCACGGGTGCCTGGCAAGACTCCATCGAAACATGGGGGCAGCTCCTTGCGGCGCGCGGCTACGCGGTCTTTTATCCCAATATTCGCGGATCGAGCGGCTATGGCGAGAAATTCATGGAGATGAATCGCAGCGACTGGGGCGGCGGTGATTACCGGGACGTCATGGCCGGTGTCGATGACCTCATCGCGCGGGGCGTCGCCGATCCGGAGAAGTTGGCCATCGGCGGCTGGTCTTACGGCGGGTACATGTCTGAATGGGCGATTACACAGACCACTCGCTTCAAAGCTGCTGTCTCCGGCGCGGGCCTCTCTAACCTAATTTCCGAATACGGCACCGAGGAGGGTCCCTCCTACGATGAGTGGTTCTATGGCGTCCCCTATGAGCCCGAGAAGGTCGCCGGATTCCTAAATAGCTCGCCATTCGTCCATCTCAAGAATGTGAAAACACCGACCTTAATTCTACAGGGAGACGCCGACCCGGTCGATCCCCCCGGCCAAAGCCAGGAACTCTACCGCGGCCTCAAGCGCTATGGCGTCGAAGCCGAACTCGTCGTTTACCCGCGCGAGCCTCACGGCTTTCACGAGGAGAAGCACCTCCTGGATCGCCTGAACCGCATCCTCGCCTGGTACGACAAGCACCTAAAGGAGGGATCGCCCGCTACCCGATAGGCTCAAGAAAACGCCTCGCGGGCATCCCGTAAATGCTTGTGGCGTTGGCAAAGCGGCCACAAGTTGTAGGGCAGGGCCTTTACACGCGGTGCGCATCGTGTTAGTGTTTTTTCCCGTACCGCCATCCTTGCGCCAGGCGGCTAGGCCTCTGACTGAGTACCTGCCAAACGTTTTGGCAGGCGACCCGAGATGGGTTGGCCTGTCGCTCCAAAGACCCTCCCCTCGAGGAACGAAACGTCGTCTATCCTCACGTGTTTTTACGCCAGCCATAGGGAATGGCTGGATTTCGCTGGTATCGGGTTGTTTTCGAGTTTCATGCCGGCAGCCGCGGAGAAGTTGACGACCAAAAGGGGACAACTTGCTGAAGCTGCGAAAAGTGGAAATCGTTGGCTTTAAGTCGTTTTGCGAGCGCACGGTAGTCACGTTCAGCGGGTCCGGCACGACCTGCATCGTCGGGCCCAACGGCTGCGGCAAATCCAATGTCGTGGATGCTATTTCCTGGGTTCTCGGCGAACAGAGCCACAAATCGCTCCGCGCCGAGCGCATGGCCGATTGCATTTTTAATGGCACCACCAAGCGCCCTCCGCTAGGACTCGCCGAAGTCACCATCACCATGGAAGATCCCGAGCTTGCCGAAGCCGCTCGCTTCGTGATGGAAAGTGCGGCGTCAGACTCTGCAACGGATTCTGCGACTCTTGTCAGCCAAAACAGTGAAAACTCTGGCTTGACCGATGTGACCGAAATTTTCTCGCTCGACCCCGCGCAGACCCCCGAAACGCAAGAAGCTGCCGCTGACGGTTCGGCTCCATCCCCGGCTGAACTCGGTGGCAGGTTCAAACGCAAGAAAAGACCGGCAGACAAGCCGGTTCTGGCTATGAAACCGGGCGAAGTCGTTGTTAGCCGGCGGCTCTATCGCTCCGGCCAAAGCGAATATTTGATCAACGGCCGCGTGGGAAGGCTCCGCGACATCCAGGAAATGTTCATGGGCGTCGGCCTGGGCCCGGACTCCTACGCCATCATCGAGCAGGGCCGCATCGGCCTGATTCTCTCGACCAAACCCATGGAACGCCGCGCCATCATCGAAGAAGCCGCCGGCGTCACGAAATTCAAAACCAAAAAGCGCCTCGCGGAAGCCAAACTGGAATCCTCCAAGCTCAATCTCTCGCGCGTCAACGACATCGTGGTGGAAGTCGAAAAGCAGCTTGGCTCGTTGAAGCGCCAGGCCGCCAAGGCGCGCCGCTACTCCGAAATCCGCGACCAAATGCGCGGCATCGTTCGCCAGATGTTGGCAGGCAAGGCGCGCGAACTGGACGCCGAAGCCGCGCGCAACAGCAAACAACTCGAAGAACTGACCGCCGCCGAATCGCAGCGCGCGACTGCCATCCAGCAGCAGGAAGGCGAACAGGACCGGCTGAACCAGCGGATTTACGAACGGGATGCCGAAATCCGGCAGAACCAGAATGTTTTGAATCTCACGGCGCTCGAAGCCGACCGCAGCGAAAATCGCATCGCGTTCAACCGCCAGCGCGCCGAAGAACTCGCCGGGCGTCACGCCCAGGCTGATGCGGAACTAGCGCAAGCCACACTGCAGGCCGTTGAATGGGAATCGCGAAGTGCTTCGCAGATTCAGGCGGTTACGTTGTTGCGCGAAGAATCGGGCGTTTTGACAGCTCGCGTGGAGGAGCTCGCGACACGCGCCGAGTCCCGCGCCGCCCAGATTGCCGGATCCGAAGCGCGGCTAGAAGCGCTGCGCCGGTCCTCGTCGGAAGCCGGCGAAAGCCTGCTGCGCCTGCATGGCGAACAGAAACAAGCCGAAGAGGCGCTCGTGCACCAGTCCGGAGCACTGCGGAAGCTCGAAGCAAACGAGCACGACTTGCTGGAAACTTCGATGCGCGCGCGCGACGATGCCGAGCGCGCTGCTTTCGATCACGAATCCGCTACCGCTCAACTCAATGCGCTGAAACAAGGCGCCGCGGAGCTTCTTGCCAAAATCGCCGGATTCCGCGAACAGCGCGATGCCCTGTCAAAAGAGGCGGGTGCGCTCCGCGATTTGTTGGCGAGGGTTCGCGCGCGGCATTCGACACTTACCCAAATTCTGAACGATCGCTCTTACACGGCGGACGCCGTTCAGAAACTTTTTGCCGCCAACGAGCGCGGTGGCGGGAAGGATTTTCATGCCGTCGGCGTGCTGGCCGATTACGCCGAAGTCGAGGAACAGCACGAAGCCGCCATCGAGCAGTACCTGCGCGACGAACTGGAATATGTCGTCGTCGAGACCTACGACCACGCGCGCGCCGGCGTTTCCATGCTCCGTAATGAAGTGGGCGGCCGAGCGACATTCTTTGTGGATTCGCTCCGGAACTTGCGTCTCTCCTCCGAATACGAGCCGATCGTGAATTTCCGTGCGGAAGACGGAGTCATCTCGCGGCTCGACAAACTGGTGGAGTTCCGCGATCCGCTCGGTGCGGCGGCGAAACAATTCTTGCCACGGCTGCGCTCCGCGTATTTGACGGATAGCGCGGCAGCGGCGGAAAGATTGTCGCGGGAAAACTCGCAATACGCTTTCCTCACGCCCGACGGTACCTGCTACCAGGGCCGCATGGTCACAGGCGGCCGGCCCGACGAAGTTGGTCCGCTGGGCATGAAGCGCGAATTGCGGGCCCTGGACGCGGAAGTGATGCAGCTCGAGCATGAAATGAGCGAAAAGCAGGCCGCGCTCGAAGCCGCAGCTTCCGAGTTACGTTTCACCGAAGGGGCGCTCTCGGAAATCAATGAGAAGCAGCGCGAAGCGGAACGCGAAGCGATCTCCGCCATGCACCGCCACGGCCAGGTGCAAAGTGAACTGGCCCGCCTCGGGCTGGAACTCAACGTCTGCCAGAACGAACTCGCGCGCATCCGCCTGGACGTGGAAAACGCGCGGCAGCGTGCCGAGCGCGCGAAGAACCAGCATGCCGCCGCCGCGCTGAGCCGCGCCGAAGCCGATGCCGAAAGCGTGCGGCTTGCCGAGGCACTCGTCCAGCTTCGCGGATCCATCCAATCGGAACAGAATGAGCTTGCGGCCGGCCGCGCCGAATTCGCCGCGATGAATGAGCGGCTCATGGCCGCGGAGGCTCTCGCCGCTCGGCTGAACGAGGAGCGCACCGAGCTCGGGCGCCGTGAAACCGCGCTTCAGCAGCAAGTGACTTCCATCGGCGGAGAAACTGTCGCCCTCACCAGGCAAAGCGAAGAGCTCGCCCTGCAGCTCGAAGGCCTGCGCGTCGAAAAGCTGCGCCTGGAAAACCGCCAGCGGGAACTCGAGCAGGAATGGGACGCCGCCCGCACGCGCGTCACGCAGATGGAAGATCAGCTGCGCATGGGCCGCCAGTCGCTGCAGGAACTTCGCGAACAGCGCAGCCACGCGGAAGTCGGCCGGGCCAAGAATGACTCGGACCGAGAGCATCTGCGCGAAACGTGCATGAGCGAAGTGAACGCGCAGCCCGAGGATCTGATCGCCACGGAGGCGGCTTTCATGTCCGGCGAAGAGCTGGCCATCGCGGAAACCAACTATCGTGAAATGAAGCAGCGCATCGAATCGATGGGCCCGGTCAACATGATGGCGCTCGAAGAGTTCAACGAGTGCGAGCAGCGATTCACGTTCCTGACGCGCGAACGCGACGACCTGCTGCAGTCGATTGCGGATACTCAGCAGGCCATCGCCGAACTCGACCTCGCCACCAAGGAAAAATTTGAGCACGCCTTCCACGCCATCAACAAGAGCTTTTCCGAAGCCTTCCACACCATTTTCGGCGGTGGCATGGCGGAGATGCGCTTGACGGAGCCGGACAGCTCCGGCGACGCGGGCATCGATATCGTCGCATCACCTCCGGGCAAGCGCTTGCAAAACGTGCTGCTGCTCTCCGGCGGCGAAAAGGCCATGACTGCTCTGGCGCTGCTCATCGCCATCTTCCGCTACCAGCCAAGCCCCTTCTGCATTCTGGACGAAGTCGACGCACCGCTCGATGAAGCCAACGTCGGGCGCTTCACTCGCCTGATCGCCGAGATGAGCGGCCAGACGCAGTTCATCATCGTCACCCACAACCGCAAGACCATGGAAATAGGCAGCGTGCTTTATGGCGTGACGATGCAGGAGCCCGGCGTCTCCAAACTCGTCAGCGTCCGCTGGGAAGAATCGGAATCGCCCGCGCCAAAGCAGCAGGCCGACGCTGCCTCCGCAGCATAAAATCGGTCCTCACTGACGTCGTGGCGCAGCTTTCTGCGCTCCTGCCGCCTCCCAATGAAACTCTGCGTCACTCTCCGCAAGCTGCATAATTTTTTCTTATGTCCCTTCGCAAAAATTCCTCCCGCCCGCCTTTGACTTCGCGTTGCGCTGCGCTAGAATGCTTCTCACTTTGTCGGGGGAACTTTCTAGAGTGTCACCTGCTCCTGCCATGAAAGTCTTGAGGGAAACGCAATTCGCCGGCCTGACGCCCGCCGTGCGCGGCAAAGTCCGTGACGTCTACGATCTCGGCGAAAAACTCCTGATCGTCGCCACGGACCGGCTATCCGCTTTCGACGTCATCCTTCCCACGCCGATTCCCGACAAGGGCCGCGTCCTTACGCAGCTTTCGCTTTACTGGTTCCATCTGCTGAAGGATGTAGTTCCCAACCACGTTGTCAGCGCCACGGATTTCCCCCCGCCCTTCGACAAGTTCAAGGACGAACTCGCAGGCCGCTCCATGGTTGTTCAAAAGACGCTGCCCCTGCCAATTGAATGCGTGGTGCGCGGTTACGTCTCTGGCTCCGGTTGGAAGGATTATCGGACCACGGGAAAAATCTGTGGCATCCCTCTGCCGGCGGGTTTGCGCGAATCTGACCGCTTGCCAGAGCCCATCTTTACACCCGCAACCAAAGCCGCCACCGGTCATGATGAAAACATCTCTTTCGATCACGCGGCATCGCTGGTCGGCGAGGAACTAGCCGAGAAGGTCCGCGGCGTCAGCCTGGAAATCTACCGCCGCGCTTGCGCGCATGCCGAGCCGCGCGGGGTGATCCTCGCCGACACAAAATTCGAGTTCGGCATTCTCTACCATCGGGCGCGCGACCGTGCCGCGGCCGATGACTTGATGTGGATCGACGAAGCCCTCACGCCCGATTCTTCTCGCTTTTGGTCCGCTGCCCACTACAGCCCCGGCGGTCCACAGGCCTCTTTCGACAAACAGTTTGTTCGCGACTATCTCGAGCGAATGCAGTGGCCGAAAACCCCGCCCGGCCCTGAACTTCCTCCTGAAGTCGTCGAGGCCACTCGTGCCAAGTACCGGGAAGCCTATCGCATCCTGGCCGGGCGCGAACTGGATTAGCAAGCCGGGCCCTCACACCGTAAGTTCTAGAGCGGAGCGTGCTATCGTGAAAGATCAATTGGAAGGACTTGTCAATCAGATGGTGGAGCGCGGGATACTGTTTGACGAAGCGGTCGGCGAATTCGAGAAGCGCTTCATCAAGCGCGTTCTGGACCGCGCCAACGGCAACCAATCCCGCGCGGCCGAAATTCTTGGTATTCACCGCAATACCTTGAGCCGCAAGATCGATGAGTACAAGCTCGATTCAAACGGTCACCGCCGGCTTTCACGCTGACAAATCTCCAAATCGCTTGCAAAAACGAAAACGGCTCCCCGGGCTTGGCCGGTGAGCCGTTTTTCTAACTGCTTCGGAGACCGAGAAGATTAGCTCGGTTTTGCAGCCGGCTTTCTCGCTACCGGCTTCCGCACTGGCTTCTTGGGGGCCCCCTTCTCCTTCGGAATGTCCTCTTCCTTCACTTTGGCCTTCTCCCAATGCAGGAAAAACGCCGGATCCGGGTCGTATCCCACCAGCGTGCCCGTAAAGTGGACAACGTTGTCCTTCTCGAGGCGCGCCGCGTCGGGCTGGCCGACGACTTTCACATCCATATTCGGCGTAGTCGCTTTTTCAAACTCGTCATCGCTCGTGACGAAGGCGATCTTCAGAACGATGACGTCTGTCCCCGGCACAACTTCGATCAGCTTCCCTGGCACTTCGGGAAACTCCAGACCGCAGGCCGCCAACCAGGTTATTTTGGCTTTATCGCCGCCAGCTTTAAGGTCCGTCACCACTGACGCAATGGTCATCACCGGCGGCCCATTGCGAACGGCATCAAGATCCGCGCTGCTCGGCAATTTGTAGCTTTCGGGCCGCTCCGCCGAAGTGCTGGCGAGCTGCAGCAGTTCGTTCAGCTCCGCATCCGTCAGGCCGTCGCAGACGTTTCCGCCCTGATAGTTCGCGATCAGCTTCCGCAGGTATGTCTTGATCTGCTTAGACTGCGCCTCCGTCGCCCCCTTCGCCGTCACCGCCTTGGCAAAGTACCAGAAAGCGTCCATCTGCTGCGGCGGGGTCATCGCTTGGTAGGCTCGGCCCACGTTGTAGTAGGCGACTGGGTCGTCCGGATTCAGGGCCAGCACTGCCTTAAAAGAAGCTACCGCGGCGGCGTAGTCCTTCAGCGTCATCGCCGCGTTACCCGCTGTGTAATTAAAAAGGATGGCTGGAGCTTGTTTCTGTTTCGCAAAGTCTTCGACGGAAGTAGTGTCGGGCTTCTTTATCTCGTCAAGGGTCTTCAATCCAAGCTGCGCCGCGTCTCGGCACTTAGTTGCGTTGTCCTTCGCAGAGGGATCAGTGTCTTTGATGTTCAAGCTGGCGCAGGATAAAGCTCTAGCATAGAGCGCTTGGTACCGGACTCCTGGTTCCGCCTTGTCACCCAGGGCCACCAGCTTGTCTGCATATTCAATCACCTTTTGAGGATTCTTGAGCTGGGTGTACGCACTAAAGTAGAGCGGATAGATGTAGACGAGGAGATCGGAATTCGGATACTTCGACACAAAATCATCCGCGCACTTGATGACCGTTGCGGGAACCTTCTCCGCCGCACAGGCCTGTTCTGCGTTGTATTCCGCCTGCGTGTACTTCGGCCCCTTCGCCGCACTGGCATCCTGACCTGTTGCCGGCGCTTGCGCGAATACACTCAGTCCGCTCCCAGCAATCAGGAAAAGGGTTGCGACCATCGCGAGCCCCGCTAATCTTCGTGTTGCGTTCATTCCCTTTTCTCCTCGCTCAAACTGCAAGCCTGAGTTTTCTGCTTCCGGTGCACCCCGGAACGCTTCCACCGGGAATCGCTCTGTTTCGGAAAACTTTGGGATTATAGGGAAATCCGTACCCCATCCGCAAGACGTTACCTTTCACTGACATTACGACCTGAGGGAATTTCTTCATCCAGAAGAAGGCTTCTTTATCCTTCCCCCATGGCCCCCGGGGATCCCAAGTTCTGCGGAAAACTCTAATGATAGGATGAGTGTCGCACAAAATGAGTGGCCCGTACGAGGAAGAATTCTCATGGCCCGAATAAACGGAACGAATGAAGATCCCCGGGAGAAGAAGCCGCTTACGGGCGGTGTGGCGCTCGTCACCGGCGGGAGCCGCGGCATCGGCCGTGCCATCGCGCACCGGCTGGCATTGCTGGGCGCCTCCGTTTCGATTTGTGGCCGGGATCACGCCGCACTCGAGGAATCAGCACGGGAGCTCGCAATAATCGGCGTGCCCCTGCATACCCAGGTAGCCGACGTCACAAAACCAGCAAACGTTTCCGATCTGGTTGCCGGGACCGAATCCACCCTGGGTCCCATCACCATCCTCGTCAACAACGCCGGCATCGGCCTCTTCGGCCCGGCCCACGAGAGAACCGAAGCCGATTGGGATCGCGTTCTTGATACCAATCTCAAGAGCGTCTTTCTGGTTTCCCGCGCCGTGGCGCCTTCCATGATCCGCCGCAGCTCGGGCGACATCATCAACATCAGTTCCCTGGCCGGAAAAAACACCTTCACCGGCGGCGGCGTCTATTGCGCCTCCAAATGGGGTGTCCTCGGCCTTTCCGGCTGCATGGCGGAAGATCTCCGGGAACACGGCATCCGCGTCAGTGTGATTTGCCCGGGAAGCGTCGCGACGGATTTCTCCGGGCGTAGCCCAAAGGACGCGTCGAAAGTGTTAAGCCCGGAAGATGTTGCCCACGCCGTGGAAGCCATCGTCACCCAAGGCCCGCGCAGCTTCCTGAGCGAGATTCACTTGCGGCCGCTGCGAAAACCCTAGGCAGGCTCACGCGAATCCCGGATATTATTTTCCTCTTGACAATCATCGTTATAACAACTATTATCCCGGCATGAACTTGCGCTCCAAATCCTCCCGGCTCGCCGTCTCCCTGGAGAACCGCATTTTCGTGGCGCTCTTAGAAACCGCCGACACCATCGGCCAGGAAGCAGAACAACTCGTGAAAACCGCGGGGCTTACGGGCGCGCAATACAATGTCCTGCGCATTCTCCGCGGGGCCGAGCCCGAAGGATTGCCCTGCCGGGGCATCGGAGACCGCATGATTTCTCACGATCCGGACATGACGCGCCTCCTCGACCGCATGGAAAAGCGCGGCCTGATTACCCGCGAACGCCAGACCGACGACCGCCGCGTCGTAAAGACGCGCATCACGCCGCAAGCACTCAGCCTTCTTAAAACCCTGGACCAGCCGGTTCACGATCTTCACAAGCGCCAGTTCCGGCACATGTCTGTTGCGCGCCTGAAGATTCTTTCTGATCTGCTGGAAGAAGTCCGCGTCCGCAAGTCTCTGTAGCAGGCCTTTCGGGGCGAGTTGCGAATGTTCAATCAAAAACGAAGAGGAGAAAAGCATGGGCAACTATCTATCTCGAATCGTAGTAACCGCGGGACTCGCAGCCGTTCTCTGGCTGCCTGCCAGCGCGGCCACATCCGAGTGGCGGATCGATCCGCAGCATTCATCCGCACAGTTTTCGGTTCGTCACATGGCCATCTCCACCGTACGGGGAGCTTTTAGCAAGGTCATCGGCACGATTGTGCTGGACGAGAATGACGTCACCAAATCCACCGTCGACGTCACTATTGACGTCTCGACGGTGGACACACGCGAGCCCGCCCGTGATAACGACTTGCGCAGCGACAAATTCTTTGACGTCGCCCACTTCCCGACGATGACTTTCAAATCCAAGAAAGTCGCACAACTCGCTCCCGGAAAACTCAAGGTTACCGGCGATCTCACCATTCGCGGCACCACCAAGGAAGTCGTGCTCGACGTTGAGGGGCCGACGGCTCCCGTGAAAGATCCCTGGGGCAATCAACGGGCCGCGGCAAGCGCCTCGACAAAAATCAATCGCCAGGACTTCGGCGTAAAGTGGAATGCCACCTTGGACAACGGCGGTGTGGTCGTCGGTGACGATGTCAATATCACTATCGATGCCGAAATGATCAAGCAAGCTCCGGCGAAATCCGGCAACTGACGGCACGGCTTGGGAGGGGAGTGGTCGGTGCAAATGCACCGCCCGCTCCGTTTCAATCATCCAACAAGGGATTGCATTGGGAAGGGATCGCACTCATGCAGAAACCAGCGCCAAGCGATTTTCCAGTCCACGAACTGATTCGCGAACGTTGGAGCCCCCGCGCTTTCGCCGACAAGCCTGTGCCACAAGACGCTCTACGCAGCATCTTCGAGGCCGCCCGCTGGGCGCCTTCCAGCAGTAATGAACAGCCCTGGGCGTATCTGGTGGCCACGAGAGATGACCAGGACAGTTTTGCGAGAATGCTGAGCGTTCTCGTCGAATTCAATGCCAATTGGGCCAGGAGCGCTCCCGTGCTGGCAATCGCCGTCGCGAAACTGACCTTCGCGAAGAACCACGCCCCCAACCGCAACGCGCTGTACGACACCGGCGCGGCGACGGCCCTGCTCTCCGTGGAGGCCACGGCACGCGGGTTGGCCGTCCATCAGATGGCCGGATTTGATCCGGAAAAAGCGCGCCAGGTGTTTGTGATTCCCGCAGGATGGGAACCGATCGCCGCACTTGCCATCGGTTATCCGGGCGACCCAGCTTCCTTGCCTGCACCCTTGAAAGATCGTGAGATGGCCCCACGGACACGCAAGCCGATTGCCGAATTTGTCATGGCCGGTCATTGGGGGCATACTGCTCCTTTCGCTACGAAATAGCTGGAGACCGCTGACCCCGCCCGCCATGCACCGCACGCTCGAATTCCTCCTCCATCATGGATACGCATTGTTGCTAGGATGGGTTTTCGTCGAGCAGCTGGGTTTGCCGGTCCCTTCCATGCCGCTATTGCTCGCCGCGGGCGCGCTTGCCGGTAGCGGCCACCTGAGTTTTTTCGCTTCGCTGTTCTACGTCATGCTCGCGGCCGTAACAGCGGATTCCATCTGGTATCAGCTTGGCCGCCGCAAAGGCATCAAGATTCTCCAGCTTCTCTGCAAAATTTCACTTGAACCCGATTCCTGCGTTCGCCGCACCGAGGGCCTTTTTTCGAAGCAGGGCGCTCGCTCGCTTCTGCTGGCCAAGTTTCTCCCTGGTCTGGGCACCGTCGCGCCTCCCCTTGCCGGCATCTTTCACATGCGTCCCCGGCGTTTCCTGCTCTTCGATGCCCTGGGCTCGCTCTTCTGGGCCGGCACTTTCCTGGGCCTCGGTTATGTCTTCAGCGGTCAGATCGAGCGTGTAGCCGAGTATCTCGCCTCTCTCGGCGGCTGGCTCCTGGTCCTTCTCCTCGGCGTACTCGCCGCCTACATCGCCTATAAGTTTGTCGCCCGCCAGCGCTTTCTCCGTGAACTGCGCATCTCACGCATCACCGTGGACGAATTGAAGGAAAAGATCGACTCCGGCGAAGAACTGGTCATCGTTGACCTGCGGCACTCGATGGACTTCGAGGCCGACCCTGAAACCATTCCCGGCGCCTTCCGCATGGACTCCAAAGAGCTGGAGGAAAAGAGTGACCGTCTGCCGCGCGACCGCGAAGTCATTCTCTACTGCACTTGACCAAACGAAGCCACCAGCGCCCGTGTGGCGCTGCTCCTCAGAAAAAACGGATTCAAGCGCATCCGCCCACTGCAGGGCGGTCTGGATGCCTGGCGCGAACGCGGCTACCCGCTCGTCACCGTCACGCTCGCTTAATCCCGGAAAAAACGCCTCAGGATCTCACAGCCGTGCTGCTGACTCGGACCAGTCATCTGATCTACAGCCGCGGCAGAACAATCCCGCTCTGCGCCTGGTACTTCCCTTTCTTATCCTTGTAGCTCACTTCACAATCTTCGTCGGATTCGAAAAAGATCACCTGGCACAGCCCTTCATTCGCGTAAATCTTCGCCGGCAACGGCGTGGTGTTGCTGATTTCCAGCGTCACAAACCCTTCCCACTCCGGTTCGAACGGCGTCACGTTCACAATGATCCCGCATCGCGCATACGTTGATTTGCCCAGGCAAATCGTCAGTACGTTGCGCGGAATCCGGAAATATTCCACCGACCTCGCCAGCGCAAAGGAATTCGGCGGAATGAGGCACACCTCGCCTCTATAGTCCACCAGCGACCGCGGATCGAAATGTTTTGGATCCACTATCGTCGAGTTCACGTTCGTGAAAATCCGGAACTCGTCTGCCACTCGAATATCGTAGCCGTATGACGACACTCCGTAACTGATCACTCCCTCGCGCACCTGCCGGTCCGTAAACGGCTCGATCATCTTGTGCTCCAGCGACATGCGCCGGATCCAGTGGTCTGGCTTGACGGCCATCCAGTCCTCCCCGATCTGTAACTTCGATTTGTTTCTTCGATTTGTTGCCACACCAAAGTGATTCGAATGAGTGCGCCAAAAGATGTTCAGTGTAGATTACCCCTCACGTCTTGACAACCCACGCCGCACCCACTAGCATCTGCCTCGGAAGCGCGGGAGGAACGCGTGATCAAGCTCGATATCGTAAATGCCGTCGTCGCCACTACGAACATCAGCCGCGCCAAAGCCGAGCAGGCCGTTGAGACTGTTTTCGAATCGTTGAAGCAGGCTCTTGGCCGCGGCCAGCGCATCGAACTCCGCCGCTTCGGCGTCTTCAGTGTGAAGCCGCGCAAGACCGGCATCGGCCGCAATCCCCGCACTGGAGAAGAGGTGAGTATTCCGCCGGGCAAGGCCGTCCGCTTCAAGCCCGGCAAAGAGCTTCAGGGCATCGAAGAAGAAAAAAAAGCGGATTAGGCCTGTCGCGGCATACCCTCAATCGCTCCAAGCCTACGACCGCCGCAGGGCTTCGGTCCTGGCGCGAACCCGCACAATTGTGCTGTACTGGCAAGTGACGATTCCAAATGTAACGTCGGCCACTTCGTGAGCGCGCCAGAAAATCCTCCGCCGTCCATTCCCATGAACGTGGATTGGCGCTCCGCATCTTCCGGCAGCGTCCGCGACACCCCTGTCCCCTACCGTCCTTCCAGAAAGATGTTGATTCTTGCTTGTATCCTCTTCTTCCTCACGCTTTGCACTTGCCTCGTCGCTGGCACGCAGTTCGCGACTGCCTACGCTCAGAATGAAGCCTTCTCTTTCGACGAATTCCTCCGCTCTTTCACACTTTTTTACAAACACCCCCTCGGCCTCGCCGCAGGCCTGCCTTTTGCTCTCACTTTGCTCACCATTCTTCTCACGCACGAACTGGGTCATTTCTTTGCCTGCCGCTATCATCATATTCGCGCCACCTATCCTTTTTTCGTTCCCTTCCCCAACTTGAACGGCACCTTCGGTGCTTTCATCTTGATTCGTTCGCCTATCCTCACGAACCGGGCTTTGTTTGATGTCGGGGCTTCAGGCCCGCTCGTAGGTTTTGGCTTCGCCGTTCCTGCGCTCGTCTACGGCGTCCTCCATGCCAAGCTTGTTCCCAGCCTCGCCGACCCTGCGCACGCCGAAGTCATCTATGGCACTCCGCTCCTGCTGCGCCTCTTGGACGCGCTCCTGCATCCCGGAATCTCGCCCGGCGCGCTTCTCCTGCCGCCGATTGGCCGCGCCGCCTGGGTCGGCCTCTTATTAACCTCGTTGAACCTCGTGCCCGTTGCCCAGCTCGATGGTGGTCATATTCTTCGTTCGCTCAACCCTCGCTTGCACTGGTATTCGTCGCTCCTCCTTCCTGCTGGTTTTGTCGTGCTCGGACTCCTCGGCTTCTGGGAAGGTTGGTACTTCTGGGCGGCTATGATCCTCGCAATGCGATTCCTCCGCGTCCCACCCATCTACGATCCTACGGCTATCGATTCCAGCCGCCGCTGGGGAGCGCTCCTGGCTCTGCTGATCTTTCTCCTCTCCTTCATGCCCGCGCCTCTCTACATTCCTCCAACTTCCCATTGACCGCTTCCCATCTCCGGTTATGATGCCTTCGGTCTGAACGCGCCATGCTGCGCCAGCCTGCCCATGCCTGAACTCGTCCGCGCACTCCGCTTTCGCGATCTTCTGCTCCTCTTCATCGGTTCCGTCATTGGCTCCGGCATCTTTCGCACGCCCGGCCCGATTCTTCGTCAAGTTGATGGCTCCGTCGGCCTTTCGCTCATGGTCTGGATAGTGGGCGGCGTCCTCTCGTTGCTCGGCGCGCTCACTTACGCTGAGCTCGCTGCTGCCAACCCCGAAGCTGGCGGTTTGTATTGCTACATTCGCGACGGTTTCGGCCGCCTCTCCGCCTTTCTCTACGGCTGGTGCCTTTTTCTCGTCATCGCAAGCGGCTCCGTCGCCGCCTTGGCGCGGGCCTTCAGTGAATATCTCGCTAGGGTTCTCCCAATTTCTCCCGTGGAGCAAACCATCGCCGCCGTCGTGATGATCGGAATCGTCACGGCCATAAACGTCTGGGGCACGCGCAAAAGCTCCGACCTTCAGAACTGGACTACGCTTGTCAAGATGGGCATCATCGTCATCCTCAGCGCTTTGCTGCTGGCTCTTGGTCATCATGGGCGCGACATCCCCTCGGCCTTGGGAGCAACTCGGCACGGACTCGGACTGTGGTCCAATTTCGGCCTGGCGATGATCACCGTTCTCTGGGCTTATGAAGGCTGGCAATTCGGCACCTACAGCGCCGGCGAAGTCATTGATCCACAGAAAGCCTTTCCGCGCGCTTTTCTAATGGGTTCACTGATTCTCGTGGGACTCTATCTCGTCGCCGTCGTCGCTTACCTCTTCGCCCTCGGCCCTAAAGACATGGCTTTGACGGATACCATCGCTGCCACATCGGTCGGCATCGTCCTCGGCCCCGGGGCCAGCAAAATCGTCGCGCTCACCATTCTCATTTCCACTTTCAGCGCCGCCAATAGCGTTATCCTAACGGCCCCTCGCGTTTTCTACGCCATGGCCAACGATAAGCTTTTTTTCAAGAAGCTCGCGGACGTTCACCCGCGCTTTAAGACTCCGGCGGCAGCCATCATTGGACTTGGAGTTTGGTCAGCAGTTCTGGTGTGCGCCGGTGAGTTAGGCACTTTCAGCAAATTGGTCGAAGGCGTGATTTTTATCGGATGGATCTTCTACGGCCTCGGCGCCGCCGCCATTTTTCCCATTCGCCGCACCTCAGCTGGGCGGGCCATTCCCTATCGCGTTCCGGGCTATCCGTGGACGCCGCTCATCTTCGTCCTCGTCGCCGCTGTCATCGTCGGCAATGCCATTTATCTCGCCTTCCGTGACCCTTCCCAATTCATGAATCTCGCCGCCGCCGTCCTGCTGTTTCTCATCGGCCTTCCCGCCTACTTCTTCTGGCGCAAACGCGCTGTCTCCTGAATTCTGTTTTTGTAGCGGCGGGCTTTAGCCCTGCACTTTGTCGGTTCGCACCTGTCGTGTCCTGAGGGGTGTTGAACGGGGCCTACTTGTTCGAAGCAAAATCAGTCTTCGGAATGAGGCTTGGCCAGAATTCTCAGAACCACCTCGCGCGCTCTGCGGACGTGTTCGCTCTCTGCTCCATTCGGCTCAAGTTTTAGGTAAGCATCCAGATCTTGAAGTTGCGCGTGGTATTCGTGCCTGTGCCCGCAAGCATCCGAAAGCACCAGATATGCCTGGGCGAAATTGGGCTTGCGGAGAAGAGCCTCACGCGCGCTTCTTTCCGCTTCATCCAGGCGATTGACACGCAATAGCGCCATGCCCAGAACTAAGTAACCATCAGCTGAGCTTCCATCCAGTTCCAATCCTCTGCGGATGATGGTTACCGCTTCCTCTGCTTTTCCTTCCAGATAGAGAACGTAGCCGATCCCAAATTCTGCCCACGCATGCCTCCCGCCACTCAAATCAATGGCCTTTTGAAAAGCTTGCATCGCTTCATCCAAGTGGCCGAGTCTCGTCTCCGCCACGCCAATGTGATAATAGGCCTCGTAGAAATCCGGGAACGTTTGGACAGCCTTCCTGAAGTGGCTCAGGCTCGCAGGGAGATCTTTCTTTGCCAAGCTCCCCAATCCCTTTTCATATTCGTGCTGCGCCCTGCCGGAAATCTTCAGCTCTCGTGCCGAAATCGTGTAACTATCTCGCGGAATCTGCGGCATGTTGGATGACTTCAGATAAAGCACAAGCCCCGAGGACGAACCGTCGAGCTGTGTGCTGAGTTGTGCCGGCTCGTACCCCGGTTCATCGACGATGATCTCGTACGTGCTAGGAGGGAGGCTTCGCACTTCAAAGTGGCCTTCAAGGTCCGTCAGGATGCTGCGGAATATTCCCGCGGCGTGCGATTTCAATTTTACGGCCACCTGGCTCGCGGGCCGATTGTTCGCTTTCAAAAGCACGCTCCCTGAAATCTTTCCGTCCGCCTGCTCGGAACCAGGCGCCTGCGCCTTCGCCATCGGCGCCCAGACGGTCGCAGCTATAATGAAGAAAAGGAGGGAAAGGAATCCAGCTCTTAGACACAACTTCTTTACGTTCTGCAATTTGCACAGCATCTCGACCTGCTGCGCACTTTTGAGGCATTCCCTCAGGAGACTTGGCGGTTGGGGGAGTCAATTCGTACGGCCGCGAACAGCCACTTCCAACAGTCAACTTCAGGCTGCGGTTGTGGTCTCGCTAGCGCCGCTTTGCACCATTTCCCCCCGGTAACCAACCGTCGGGTGCGCGGACCAATGCCCCCATACGTGCACCGCGCATACCAAAACATTCATTGTCTCATTCCCACTCCGGCCGCAGGCAATGCCCTTCCTCGCCGGCCAAGTACAATGCTGCCATCTGCTTTCTTTTCAATACAGTTCTCTCCCGCTTTTTCCTCAGCTAACTGATTTCAGTGGCCATCTAGGCACTAGCCGCTGAATCACACTGCCCGTTGTCGTCCTTCGGAAACTGTCTCAACCAGCGACACTCTGTGCTATCTTGACTCACTTTGAGATTGCACTTGAGGATATTCCCCAACCAGCGACACTCTGTGCTATCTTGACTCACTTTGAGATTGCACTTGAGGATATTCCCATGCGCAAATTCACTGCCTCCCTCCTAATTCTCTTTTGTCTGGTCACGACCTGTGCCGCTCCCAATCCCGACGAGCTGTCGAAGAAGTTCCTCGGCGCTTGGCGACTAGTTTCCATCGAAGGCAATCCCCCTGGCCGCACGAACGTTTATGACCGCCCCACCGGCCTCATCATGTACGACCCTTCTGGCCATATGAGCGTCAACATCGTCTTCAAGGCCTATCGCAAGCCCTTTGCGCCCTATACAAAAGGATTGCTCACCGCCACAACAGAAGAAAAAGCCGCCGCCTCTGACAGCTACGCCGCCTATTACGGCACTTTCAGCGTCGATGCCCAGGCCGGTACCGTCACCCGTCGCCATCAGGAGGGCATGGAAGCAGGCGCTTAGCCACCTTGGAAGAAACTGTTTCATGGGATACGCCCCGCGCTAGATTCTGGTCGCCAACTAACAAATCAACCAACCTTTTCCAGATGGAGCGAATCCGGTTTATCGGGGTTAGTCTTATCTCGAGTGGCGTGGAAACCCCTTGCAGATCCTGACGTGCCAGTGACCTTTTCGAGAATCTGACTCCGTCCCTAAGATTAACTCTATTCTCTTGAAGAACGTGCGCACTCTTTTGCACTTATTTGCAGATCTTTTGCACTCGTCAAAAAAGCAACCCTATTCTTTTTAAGCGATTCCGCACTCTTTGTCAAAAAACCTGGGTGTAGGCGGTGCACCCTTCCTCGGTCCACGGAAACTTTGTCTGTTCGTACGGTGTCAAACGAAATTGTCTCAACCCAGGGCGGAAGCTTGTCTGCTCGCTCAAGGGGATGGC